>Ga0315284_10010807_pt1 | contig 13007 bp, 11 predicted proteins | sample YL17G09_16_MG_FD_203696 | JGI IMG/M metagenome (GOLD analysis project Ga0315284, IMG submission 203696) | Sediment microbial communities from Yellowstone Lake, YNP, Wyoming, USA - YL17G09_16 | ecosystem: Environmental > Aquatic > Freshwater > Lake > Sediment | place: USA: Wyoming | collected... | reverse complement strand
GGAGAGTGACCGGACGCGAATGAGCCCGGCGGTACCATCATGTATCCCGGAACCTGCCAGCACTACAGCACTTTATACATAAACGGATTTCCATTCGCCGGGAAGGACAGGATATCCTACCCGGACCTTCATACTTAAGCGGCTGATTATGAAAGCGCATCCCCCATCAACACGTTTCATCTTTTGCACTGAATCGATCGATTTCAAAAAACTCGAACGTGAATCCAGGAGGCTTCTTTACCTCGGATTTGTCGTCGCTGTTGCGTTTCATGCCATGCTTGCCTCATTGATTACCTACAAGCGGACGGAGGTGACAGCAGTCAGGCCGATCGAGGTCGAATTGATTGTGAGACCCCCTCGCATGACGAGGCCGTTCATGTTCGACAAAAAGGCCATTGTCAGGCAGATGCTCCTGAAAAAGCGTTTCATCACACGGCTGCCCTCCGGAGAAATCCGATTTGAATCGACGGTAAAACCTGAAGATATTGCTAAAATCATTGAATCGCTCCATTACGACCTAAAAATTGATCCCGAAATCATTGCAGCGGTGATAGCCGAGATCGATTCCACCCTCAGGGCCGGACACGAGTCTATCGGAGGAGAACGTTATTTTTCCGCCATCGATACCGTTTTTCAGTATAAAGTCACCCGTAAACCTGATGGCCTGATTTCCCTCAGGGAGGAATTCCTGTCCGCCGATGACCTCGATACCGGGCAATACATGGGAGTGGTCATTCGTGACCTCACCGACAAACAGAAAGTTACGGGATTTGTTCACATACCCCTTCAGGTATGGGGTACCACGCTCGAATCCCAGCCAACGGTTATAGGGCTGATGTATGGATTAAAGAAATATACCGGGATAAAGGTGGTTGTCGACAAGGCTCTTTTTATCGACTCGCCTTCGGCGTTAAACTATCCGTTTATCTATATTGCAGCATCGGGTTTGTTTGATTTATCCCCCCGTGAGAAAGAAAATATGAAAACATATTTCCTGAACGGCGGTTTTCTTCTGCTCGATCCGTTCGATGTGGGTGCCTTTTTTTCCATGAGACAGATGATCGAGGACTGCCTCGAAGGACGGACGCAGACATACACCATACCGAAAGATCATCCGATATACCGGTGTTTCTTCGATTTTGAAGAACCGCCCGCTCTCTTTCCGCCGCTGAACGAGGGATCGTTTGAAACGTTTCTCCCGCCCGACGGCGTCTGGTTTAAAGACCGCCTGATCGCAGTGATGCCGCCGAGCCCCTCTCCTTTAGGTGCGGCATGGTCGGATTACGAATCGGACACACTTTTTGAAAATCCTTCTTTTCGTATGGCGGTGAACACCATTGTATTCGCCCTCATACGTGAAGGGAGTATTGCGAAAAATTATATCAATACCGATACGATTGAGTCAGGAAACCATGTTCCCTATCCAACCGGGGAAGGAAAGAGAAGATAACCGGAAACGATTCAGGATATTCCGCCGTTAAAGAAATAAATTGCGCCGCAGAGTTTCAGTTTCGATGGGGATGAGAGCGACTGTCCTTTTTTCGCTATTCTCACGGGGTATTTCCCCGCTTCACGGGAGCTGCCATACTGCGTCCGGCCGTTTTCCCCTCTGCTGCGGGCGGTCTCTGTATCAGCTGAATGGATCACCGACAGGTAAAACATGGGAGAACCATACATATCAGAGCGGTTTGTTTTCACGACCGGCAGTATCGATATAAAGAAGCTCGAACGTGAATCCAGGAGGCTTCTTTACCTCGGATTTGTCGTCTCTGTTGCATTTCATGCCATGCTTGCCGCATTATTTACCTATAAACGGACGGAGGTGACTGTTGTCAAACCGATCGAGGTCGAATTGATCGTGAGACCCCCTCGCATGACGAGGCCATTCATGATCGACAAGAAGGGTATTGTCAGGCGAATGCTCCTGCGAAGGCGTTTCATCACACGGCTTCCGACCGGTAAGTTTCAGTTCAGGTCGCCGGTATCCCTCGAAACTCTCTTTACCATAGTCGATTCGTTCGCGCCGTACCTCAATATCGACAGGGAGACGATCGCGGAAGTGGTCGCCGAAATCGATTCCACCATGTATGCGGAGATCAGGGGGCGTTTCGATCCCGATTACATGAAAGCAGCAGAATCGGGTTTCAGGGATTTCATCACCAGGGAGCCGGAGGGGGCCTTTTCCTTCAGGAACGAGCTTCTCAGGATCGAGGACCTCGACATCGGGGACACCAGGGCGCTTGTCATAAAGGATCCGCAGGACAAGCGGAATATCAGGGGGTTCGTCTACATCCCTGTGGACACCTGGGGGACAATCCTTCAACCGGCAGAACCGGCGAAAGCGGCGATCATGGGGCTTGCGGCGGGATTCGAGAAATACACGGGGATAAAGATCAATACCGACCGGCATGTTTTCCTTGATTCGCCCGAAATAAATGAGTATCCTTTTCTCTATATTTCAGCGGATCAGCTTGCGGAATTCACGGAAAATGAAGTGAGGAGATTCCGGGACTATATCGCAGGCGGCGGTTTTGTCCTCGTCGAGGGTTACGGCAAGGGCTATATGCCGCTCAGGCAGCTCATTTTTGACGCCCTCGGCGATTCCGCCCTGTATCCGGTGCCGGTCGATCATCCTGTGTTCCACACTTTTTTCGACTTCGATGTGGAGCCGGAACGTTTCCCCCGCACCGACGAGGGGGAGGATATCACCGATCTATTTCCCCTGCAGGGCATCTGGTTTGATGACCGGCTCGCCGGCGTGTTTTCGGGGTACGGGATGGGTGCGATCTGGGCGGCGTATGAGTTCGAGAACCCTTTTTTCCGCCTGGGTGTGAACATGGTGGTGCTTTCGCTCATCCACGAGGGCAGTGTCGCCCGGAAGTACATCAACGTCGATTCCGAGTATGAATCCGGAAGGATGAATGCTCCATAAGATGTCGATACCGGGTTTGAATATACATTATGTGAAATCGATTCGCGATGAGTCCTGCGCGAATTCATGGAAGTTCAGGCCGAAAGGGGGCAGGTATGCAGCATGCTGCGATGAAAGCCGCAGTATATTCGGGTGTCAACACTGTTGAAACCGTTCTCTGCGAAGTTCCGGTACCCCATGAGGGAGAAACGCTCATCAGGGTCGAGGCGGCCGGGATCTGCGGAACCGACATGGCCATTTTCGCCGGAAAACACCCACGTGCAAAAGCGCCCCTCATCATGGGCCACGAGATAGGCGGTGTCGTCGAGCGTATCGTCGGAGAGGCGCCGAAAGGTGTGAAAACCGGGTCGCGGGTCACCTTTTTTCCCCTTATCTCCTGCGGCGAGTGTTTCACCTGCAAAACCGGTAAGACCTATGTCTGTGAGAACCTGAGGCTTATCGGGATAGACCGCGATGGCGGCATGGCGGAATACATGGTCGTTCCGACAGACTCGGTCGTTCCTGTACCCGGTCACTGGCCCCGTAACCGCGCCGCGCTCATGGAGCCGGTCGCAGTCGCCGTGCATGCGGTCAGGCGGTCGTCGCTCTCAATCGGCGACACAGTGCTCGCCCTCGGCGCCGGCATTATCGGCAACCTCTGCGCCCAGACCGCAAAGGCCGCTGGCGCCCGTCTCGTCGCAATCGCCGACATGGTTCCCTCACGGCTGAAGCTCGCCGCGGAGGCCGGGCTGGTCACCATCAATCTGGCCGAGGAAGATTTTAACGCCCGTGTCCGTGAGCTGACCGAGGGCGTCGGGTTCGATGTCACCATGGAATGTTCGGGGAGCGCCGGAGCCCAGCCGCTCGCGACCGCGGCGACCCGTGTCCTCGGAGAAATCCTCGTGGTCGGGATGCCCAAGGAGCCGCCGCCGGTCGATCTCCGCATGGTGACATTCAAGGAGCTGACCCTGGTCGGCACCCGTGTCTATGAGAAAATCGATTTCGTCCGCGCGGCTGACCTTGTAGAGGAAGGAAAAATTGCTGTGGATAATCTGGCGACCCACGAATTCCCTGTCGACCGGGTGAAGGAGGCGTTCGATGTAATGGCGCGGGCGGGCGATTCGCTCAAGGTGCTCATCACGTTTTAGCGGGTTAAAGGGCTGGTATTCTTTTGCGGAACACCCGTCACAAACTCATCTTCTAGCCCTTTATTGTGCCCGCACGAGAGGGTGAGCACAGGCCTCGACATCGTTCCCCCCTCATGCGCATGCGAGAGAGGTATATAAGACGGCGAGTGTTAACACGGAGCTTCCAAGAAGCTGTTCTGCGGAGTAGTTCATTATTTGAGACCTTTGAAAAAATGTTTTTTATATCGATGGAAACTGCACAATTGTATCTACCGAGACTCACCCCTCGGTCCCCTCTCTGACACGTCAAAGAGGGGATGCCCACCCTGATCCGTATGCATATCCCCCTCTTTTGCTCCGCAAGAGAGGGGGCGCAGGGGGTGAGTCTCAAGTGATATTATTGACATATACTATTCCGTATTTTACGATTATTTCAAAGGTTTCTATTTACAAAAGAGCGTTTCCAGAATACTATCTCATCTTCATCCTGAGCTTCGGGCTCTCCAACACCCCGGGATTGAGAACATGCCGCGGCGGTCTGCCGTCTAAAAACGCCAGGAAATCGTCCATGATCATGCGCCTGATCTCCCAGCCGCCTTCTTCGCTGTACCAGGCGAAATGCGGCGTGCAGATGACATTGTCCATGTCGTAGAAGCCGAACTTTTCGGGCGGCGGCTCACCCTCGTGGACATCGAGACCCGCACCGGCGATCAAACCCTCACTGAGCGCCCGGACGAGGTCGGCGGTGTTCACCACCTGGCCCCGGGCGGTGTTGACGAGGACAGCGTCCTTTTTCATCATCGAGAGCTTACCGTAGTCGAAGTATCCATGGGTCTCACCGGTCACCGGAACATGGAGCGAGACGATATCCGCGCGCCCGAGAACCTCCCCGAGGGGGGTATGGCTGACCCCGAGCGCAGCCAGCTCCGATGCGGGCTTGTACGGGTCGCAGACGAGGATAGTGAACCCGAGACCCTGCACCATTTTGATCACCCGCGAGCCGATGTTCCCGCAGCCGATGATGCCGAGCGTCTTCCCGCCGAACCGGTAGACCGGATAGATGTCGTGGTAGGCCCAGTTGCCGAGGCGCACGGAATTCCTGAAAAACACGCTCTGCATGAGGAGCTTGTGATAGGTGGCGAGGATGAGCATCACCGCGTGTTCCGCTACTCCTTCGCAGAATGCGGTCGCCTGGTTGGCGAAAACGATCCCGTGGTCCGTCGCCGCCTGAACATCGACCTTGTCGTACCCGATGCCGTGACGGATGAGCACCTTGCAGGATTCGAGCCCGGACAGGACATCCCGTGTCATCGGGGTCATGTCCACCACGAGGAAATCGGCGTCACGGCATTTCGCGACCACCTCATCCGGCGGGGCGAACTTGAGCTGGTACGCCTCGAATGCGACACCGAGCTTCGCGCATTCCTCCGCTTCCCAGTCGAGGTCCTTTTCCACGTAATCGACGACCTTGTAGACAATCTTATCGGCCATGATGTGCTCCTTATAGCGTTCGGTTTTAAAACAAAGTCTCAGTTCTTTTAAATTACGTGTCCACTGCGCATTTTTCAAGGGCAAACTTGCGGAGAATTTCGGGTGTATTTATCTAACGTTTCACTACGGATAATCAAGAAGCGAGGGCGATGTTTTATGTTAAGGTGGATTTTCTCTTTATTTTAAGTTACGACAAACTGCTATTCCCGCACAGGGGCGCCTGTTTTTATTTGCAGGATGAAACCGCCGCATGCCAAACACTCCTTGACCCTCCGCCTCCCGGGTATTATCTTTATACTATCGATAAGTCGGCATGGAGCATGGTGAATACTGGACAGGTACGGGGTGGTGCTCAGGGAATTTGACATCTTCGGGGAGTGATTTCGGTTTCGAGGTGGTCCACAAGTGCCCGGTGACCGGCGCGCGGGCCGGTATCCTGCGGACACCCCATTCGGTCATCGAGACACCGGTGTTCATGCCGGTCGGGACGCAGGCGACAGTGAAGACCATGTCCCAGCAGGAACTCGAAGCGGTCGGGGCACGTTTAATACTTGGAAACACGTACCATCTCTACCTGCGGCCGGGAACTTCGCTCATCAGCGAGGCGGGCGGCCTGCATAGCTTCATGGGGTGGAATGGCTCCATACTCACCGATTCCGGCGGTTACCAGGTCTTCAGCCTGAGCGACCTCAGGAAGATCACCCGCGATGGGGTCACGTTCCGGTCTCACATCGACGGGTCGAGCCACATGTTCACACCGGAAAAGGTGATGCAGATCCAGCATGAGCTCGGCGCGGACATCATCATGGCCTTCGACGAGTGTATACCGTACCCGTCGACCCGTGAATATGTTTCAAAATCCTGCGAGATGACCGGAGAATGGGCTCTGCGGTGCAGGGTGGAGCACGAGAAGCTCAATGACGGCTCACGGTCGCTTTTCGGCATCTGCCAGGGCGGCGTGTATACGGATATCAGGGAGCGGACCGCAGAAGCTCTTGTCGCGATGGATTTCAACGGGTACGCCATTGGCGGGCTTGCGGTCGGCGAGCCGAAGACTCAGATGTTCGATATGGTGGAGGCGACCACGGCGGTGCTGCCGAACGGGAAGCCTCGCTACCTGATGGGTGTCGGGTTCCCCGATGACATAGTGGAGGCGGTGTCGCGCGGAATCGACATGTTCGACTGCGTGATGCCGACCCGTAACGCCCGTAACGGCACGGTTTTCACACGATACGGCAGGCTTGTGCTGAAAAATGCCCACCAGGCACGCAGGTTTGTGCCGATTGACCCCGACTGCGGTTGTCCGACATGCCGTCATTATACACGGGCCTATATCCGGCACCTTTTCCAGGCGGGCGAGATACTGGCTCCGCGGCTGGCGACGATGCACAGTATTTATTTTTATCTCCAGATCGTGTGCGAAATGCGCCAGGCGATCATGGAGGACCGGTTCCCGTCGTGGCGGGAAGAATTTTTACGCACCTTCAGAAATGAGGAAGAATTTTGATGGATTATGAACTGATTTCGACAGCGTACGCGCAGTCCGGCAACACCCCGAGGGGTGGAGCTCCGATGTGGCCGATGCTTTTGGCGCTTTTTGCGGTGTTTTATTTCTTCATCATCAGGCCGCAGCGCAAGAAACAGACCGACACGCAGAAAATGCTCCGGTCGGTTCAGAAGGGCGACCGTGTGATTACCATCGGCGGAATCTGCGGCACCGTTGTCAATATCAAGGAAAAGAAAGATGCCCAAAGCGATGAGGATATCGTTGTACTGAAAGTATCGGACACGACGAAAATCGACATGGTCAGGTCGAGTATCGCAAAGGTGCTGACCCGTGAGGGAGAAACGGGTAAGGAGTAATTCATGAAATACAGGATTCGCATATACGGAGACCCTGTTCTCCGGGAAAAAACCGAGACGGTCACCGGGTTCGACGACGACCTCAAGGCAATTGTTGAAGGAATGATCGAGGTGATGTACGAGGATAACGGGATGGGGCTCGCCGCTCCGCAGGTCGGCATTCCCTGCAAGATCATCGTCATCGACCAATCCTTCGGCGAGCGTGTGGACGATGTTCTCGCCCTGGTCAATCCCGAAATCATCGAGACCGAGGGTGAATGTGTCCTGGAGGAGGGCTGTCTTTCGGTACCGGGTGTGTATGAGAATGTAACGAGACCTGAAAAAGTCATCGTCCGTTTCCAGGATACCGGGGGGGCGACGCACGAGATTCATGCGGACGGTATGCTCGCCCGTATCGTACAGCACGAGGCCGATCATATCGAAGGGATTCTTTTTATTGACCGCCTCAGCCCGGTCACACGGAATCTGCTTTCAAAAACCCTCCGGTCACTCAAGGAGGAAGGATTGAAAGTGTAATGCGGATTGTGTTTTTCGGGACCGCCGGTTTCGGGATACCGACCCTCAGGGCTCTTCATGAACGGCACGAAGTGGCGGCTGTGGTGACCCTTCCCGATACTGAAAAGGGCAGGGGACGGCATCCCGTTCCTACACCGGTCAGAGTGGCGGCCGAAGGACTCGGTTTCGTGGTTTTGATGCCGGGCGACCTCCGGGAGCCGGGGTTTCTCGACAGGCTGTTGTCATATAGCGCCGATCTTTTTTTTGTCGTGGCGTTCAGAATCCTGCCGGGGGAGGTCTTCACCATGCCGCCGCGGGGCACAGTCAATCTCCATGCTTCGCTGCTCCCGGATTACCGTGGTGCGGCGCCCATTAACTGGGCGGTGATTAACGGCGATGAGGAAACCGGGCTGACAACTTTTTTTATCGAGGAAACGGTGGATACCGGAGATATCATCACGAGTGTCAAGGTACCCATCGATCCCGAAGAAACCGCCGGTGAACTCGCAGGCCGTATGGAGATAGCCGGAGCCGGGCTTGCCCTCCATACCCTCGATCTCATCGAACAGGACTCAGCGCGGCGGATACGACAACCCGAAGGTCAAGTCCGGCCAGCACCGAAGCTGTTCAAACAGGACGGCCTCATCGACTGGGTACGCGGTGCACGGGTGATTCACAACCAGGTGCGTGGCATGAATCCGGCTCCCGGTGCCTATACCGAAACGTCGCGGGGGAATATGAAAATTCTGAGGACCCGGATTGTGCGCGAGGATGTCGGCGGTCAGCCCGGCTTCATCGAAACAGCCTCGCCGAAGGATGGCATGTCCGTTTCATGCGGGACGGGGAGCCTCGAGATTCTCGAAATTCAGCCGCCCGGGAAAAAGAGCATGGACGGTGCGAGTTTCGTCCGCGGATACCGTGTCACCGTGGGTGTGAACATCGCAACTCTTTGACAGTCATAGTAATAATTATCAACGCCGCCGGCCAGCAAGCCGTGAGCGGCGAACACAATGAAAACATATTCTGGAGGTGAAGACACCATGTTTTTCTGGGATCCAACATTTATCATCATGATACCCGGGCTCATCATGACCCTGTGGGCACAGTCGAAAGTCAGGTCTGCATTTAACCGGTACAGCAGGGTGGGGGCACAGTCGGGAGCGACCGGTGCAGATGTTGCCAGGAGCATACTGAACGCAAACGGCCTTGTCGGTGTCGGGATCGAGCCGGTGCGTGGACATCTGACCGACCATTACGACCCGAAGTCAGGCACGCTCCGTCTTTCCGAGGGCGTCTACGATTCAAGGAGCATCGCCGCGCTCGGCATCGCCGCCCATGAGGCTGGCCACGCTGTCCAGCACGGAACCAATTATTCCGCGCTTGTCCTGAGGACAGCGATTGCCCCCGCAGCAGCGACCGGCTCACAGCTCGGCATCTGGCTCTTCATGATCGGATGGATAATCGGGATATTCACAAAAACCCAGATGACCTGGATGCTCGATGCCGGGATCATCCTGTTCACCGTGGCAGTGCTTTTCACATTCATCACCCTGCCGGTTGAATTCGACGCATCGAAACGGGCGATTCTGGTTCTGGAAAAAGGCGGGTATCTGACAGCGGACGAGCTTCCCAAGGCGAAGGAAGTCCTCAATGCCGCCGCCTGGACCTATGTTGCCGCCGCCGCAACCGCTGTTCTGACACTGGTCAGGCTTCTCATACTGCGGGGCAACAGAGACTGAGGGAATTATGTGCGGAATTTTCGGTTACATCGGCAGGGGATTTACTCCGGACGTTCTGCTTGAGGGAATACGGCGGCTCGAATACCGTGGATACGATTCATGGGGTATCGCGGTCAATGGCGAGAACGGCGATTCCGGATTGTTCATACACAAAGCCGCGGGCAGGATACCCCAGTCTCTTCCCGTGGGAATCCCCGATTACGGGACAAGCGGTATGGCCCATACACGGTGGGCGACCCATGGCGTGCCCAACGCCGAAAACGCCCATCCGCACACCGACTGCACCGGAAAGCTCGCGATCATCCACAACGGCATCATCGAAAACTACAAGGCACTCCGTCAGAAGCTGTCAGGCCTCGGTCACACGTTCCGTGCGGAAACTGACTCGGAAGTCATCGTTCATCTCGTGGAGCAGTTCCGGAAAGAAGGCCTCGAACTCCGCCTTGCCTTCATCGAGGCCCTCAAAAGCATGGAAGGCACCTACGGTGTCGCGCTCATGTCGAGCTCCCACCCCGGGTCGATACTCGTCGGAAGGATGGGCAGCCCCATCGTTCTCGGCCAGGGGGATGGATTCAACCTGGTCGCGAGCGATCCCGCGGCGATCATACCCCATACACGGTATGTCATGTATCCCGACGACGGTGAATGCGCGGAGCTGACCGCCGACCATATCGAGAGTTTCAAGCTCGATGAAACCATTACGGTCAAGGAGGTCGAACGCCTCACGATTGATCTCAAGGAAATCGAAAAGGGTGGCTATAAACATTTCATGGAGAAGGAGATTCACGAGCAGCCGAGCAGCGTTCAGGACACCATGCGCGGTCGTATAAACCGCCGTGAGGGCTCGATCAAGCTCGGCGGTTTCGATGAGGGGATGCTCCTGAAGGCCCGGAGAATCAAAATACTTGCCTGCGGGACAAGCTGGCATGCGGGGCTGATCGGAAAGTACATGTTCGAGCAGCTCGCGGGCATCCCGACAGAGGTCTGTTATGCCGCCGAATTCCGTTATTCGAATCCCGTCATCGAACGTGACACGCTGTTCATCGCCATCAGTCAGTCCGGCGAAACGGCGGATACACTCTCCGGTATCCGTGAGGCAAAAAGGCTCGGGGCGCCAGTGATGGGTATTGTGAATGTGGTCGGAAGCTCGATAGCCCGTGAATGCGGTCAGGGCGTTTATCTCCATGCGGGACCCGAGATCGGTGTCGCATCCACGAAGGCGTTCACGAGTCAGGTTGTGGTTCTGTTCCTGCTCGCCATCGAAGCGAGCAGGATGAGGAACATGTCGCTCAGGGACGGGCTCCTGTATCTCGAGGCGCTCAAGAAACTTCCCGAAGAGATTGAAAAGACTCTTGAACTCGATGATCACATCAGGTCGATTGCCCGTGAATACGCACGGTATGCCAATTTTCTCTACATCGGGCGTCTCTTTGAATATCCGCTCGCCCTTGAAGGGGCGCTCAAGCTCAAGGAAATATCGTATATACATGCCGAAGGGGTTCCCGCGGCGGAGCTCAAGCACGGCCCCATAGCACTCATCGACGAGAACATGCCCGTCGTGGTTCTTGCAGCCCAGGATAAAATTCTCGATAAGATGATATCCAATGTCAACGAGATCGCTGCCCGCGGCGGACATATTATCTCCATTGTCAGCGATGGAAGGGACAATCTGAAATCGATCTCCGAGCATATCATAACCATTCCCCAGACCATCGATCCCCTTGTTCCGGTTCTCGGGGTGGTGCCTCTTCAACTGCTCGCCTATCATATCGCGGTAGAACGGGGCTGCGATGTCGACCGGCCGCGTAATCTGGCGAAAAGCGTTACGGTGGAATGACACCATCAATCCGCCCTCACCCGGCGGTACAGGAGACCTGCGCATGAATATCGTGATATTCGAGGACAACCAGTGCCAGAACCTCTATCCGCTCGGGCTTTTCTCACCGCTGTACGATGTCCCTGTCGGGTCGTGGACGCTCCGTGCCATGATCGAACAGCTTGGATTTCCGGTTTCGACAATCGTTCGTGACCATTTCCTCTTCGACGGGGGGGAACGGGGGAGTGGAGAAACACGTCCCGCTCCTGTGCTGTTCATCAACGCCTCGGTCGAACCCAATGTCAGATACCTCGAAACCATCGCCAGCTTGGTCAAGGCGAACGACCCGTTCCTGACGACAAGCGGAAACCGTGTGGCTGCGGCGCTCGTCCCACCGGAAACGTCAATCCCCGGGGATCTGACACCGGATGAAGTGACCCCGTTTCTCCTGGAACTGGAACTGCCGCTTGAGGACGAGCTTTTCCGCACCATCGACTTGCCGCACGAAATCGTGGCGTCACACCTGAGAATCTGGGACGCCAATATCGAAAAAATCCTCGCCTCGGGGAACTACACGGGAAAACAGCCGGGTGTGTTCGTTGGCGAAGGGGTTGAATGCGCACCCTCATCGGTTGCCGATACGACAAAGGGGCCGGTCATCATCGACAGAGGCACGAAGATCATGCATTTCAGTTATCTCGAGGGCCCCATTCATATCGGCGCCAACTCCCTGGTTATCGAGCACTCGTCCATCAAGAACCGCACTTCGGTCGGCACGCGGTGCAAGATCGGCGGCGAGGTCGAGGAAACCCTCATCGATTCCTTTTCGAACAAACAGCACCACGGGTTTCTCGGTCATTCATGGGTCGGGAAATGGGTCAACCTCGGTGCGGGCACCTGCTCGAGTGATCTCAAGAACACCTATGGCTCCATCCGTATTGATTACCGGGGGAACAAGATTGAAACCGGCATGCAGTTTCTCGGATCGGTTATCGGCGATTACGTCAAGACCGCCATCAACACGTCCCTGTTCACCGGCAAGATTGCCGGGGTCGCCAGCATGATTTACGGCACGGTGACGACCAATGTGCCGAGCTTTTCCAATTACGCCCGGAGTTTCGGACAGGTCACCGAAATCAGCCTCGAGCAGGTAATAGTAACCCAGAACCGGATGTTTTCACGGCGCGGTGTGGAGCAGACCGAACATGACATCATCCTCATGAAACGGGTGTTCGAGCTGACCCGCCACGAGCGGACCATGACCGAGGAACAGATCAACTTCTGATCCTTTGCCCCAGGATGATATCCCGTGGGAAAAGAATAATGGATTGAGTGATTCGAAACGATATATATGTGTCATGAAGGAGCGGGCATGAAAAAACTGTATGTTGGTGTCGATCTCGGCGGAACCAATGTCCGGTCAGGACTTGTGGATGAAGAGGGAACGATTATCAGCCTCGATAAGCGGCCGTCGCTGCCCCGCGTTTCAGCGGAAGCCCCGGTAAAGCAGATTGTGGACTCCATAACAGAGGTCGTCACCGCGGGAGGAGCAGCCTTTTCGGATA
>Ga0315284_10010805_pt1 | contig 13008 bp, 11 predicted proteins | sample YL17G09_16_MG_FD_203696 | JGI IMG/M metagenome (GOLD analysis project Ga0315284, IMG submission 203696) | Sediment microbial communities from Yellowstone Lake, YNP, Wyoming, USA - YL17G09_16 | ecosystem: Environmental > Aquatic > Freshwater > Lake > Sediment | place: USA: Wyoming | collected... | reverse complement strand
CTCCAGGAACGACTTGGGGATGAGGAGCGGGAAGTAGGCGTTCTGGTGGCCGGTGGCCTTGAACATGTCGTCCAGGGCCCGCTGCATGCGTTCCCAGATGGCATAGCCCCAGGGTCGGATGACCATGCACCCGCGGACCGGGGCATAGTCGGCCATCTCGGCCCGCATCACGATGTCGATGTACCACTGGTTGTAGTCGTCGCTGCGTTTGGTGATTTTCGCCACGCCTTCGCTCGCTCCTTCCTCGGCCCAAGAGGCCCGGGCAGCATTGTAAGGCCGGGGCGGGCGGAGAGCAACGATTCCCTGCTCGCGCGGCGCGGCGCGTGCCACGGTAGGGAACGTGACCGGCCGCTACCGCGGCCGGCTCGAACGACACCGCGCCCCTTCGCCGCCCGCCTTGGTCATTGTTGTTTGTCGTTTGCCGTTGCCTTTTCCCAGTCTCCGCTTTTCTCTGCGCTCTCTGCGTCCTCTGCGTCCTCCCCATGTAAGAAAGGGGCCCTCTGGGCTGCGTTGAAAACCCGCCCCCCCCTCACCGCCCCGAGGGGCCTTCGTGGACGCACAGGAATCAGCGGGGTTTTTTATCTCCGCAGGCGATTTTTTACTGATTTTTTCCCTCCCCGCATCCGATAAGAAACATGGCGGCCTGGGAGACGCGCACCCCGGACGAACCACCCCTATGCAAGGAACGCCTCTGCGATGGTTCACGTGGACCCGACGGGAAAGGCGACGTTTCGGTTCTATCACGCGGCAAACGGTCCGGTCTTTGTGGTGGGCGATTTCTGCCACTGGCACACGGATCACCTGCCCATGCGGAAAGTCTCGGACTCCGAATGGACCCTCATGATGCGCCTTCCCCCCGGGACCTTTGAGTTCCGGTACCTGGCCGACGGCACGTGGTACACCGACTATGCCGCTTTCGGCGTCAACCGGAACCGTTTCGGCGACTTTAACTCCGTCGTCCGCATCCCGAAGGTCCACCCCGCGATCGCCGAGCCGGAGCACGTCCACCTGCCTCAAGCGACGCGCCTCGCCGCCTCCGCCTGATCGGCGACGCACGGAAACGCCCGCTTCGCCGCTCGAGGCGCGGATTGAGCCGGCCGCACCGGGTCACGCCACATTCTCCGGCAAACGTCCGTCCACGGCCCGGAAGAACTGCCACCCCGGGCCGAACTGCTGAAGAAAATACACTGAGTACGAACGCATGAACACGAAGATCGGCAGCAGAATGACCGTCCCCAGGTACGGGATAATCGTCAGGCAACAGGTGAAGCAGGTCGCCACAATCGCGACGACCGCGATGCCGAACCCCAATACAATTCTCATGAGATAGAATAGGACGATCTTCCCCACGTGGCCGGGGAGGACCTCGCGCCAAAGAATTCCCCACGCCGCCAGCGTTCTCACGCCGCGCAGGTACATCACGGGGACGACAAAGTCCTCGAGCAGCGCGGCGATCAGGCCCAGAGCCACGATGGCAGGAATCATCAGGAGCGCGCCCACAAGGATGGCGGCGACGGCCATCACGCCGAACCGCTCGGCCTGAATGTCCGGCCAGGCGATCGCCAGACCCGCCCCGGCGATAAGGAGAACGACCGCCAGCGCGGCCAATCCGAACACCACGCGAAATCCGAACAGGCTGTTGCCCGGCGTCCGGAACCGATGCCAAGGCTCCACCACCGCGCCGCGGTTCCGAACCACGCCGTCCAAGAACATGAACTTGCCGCGAGAACTCAACCACATGACGACCAGACTGACAGCCAGGATCACCAGGAACGCGACGACCGCCACGAGAATCACCAGACCCACGTGCTCGCGAATCCATTCCAGGACCGGATTGAACGGCCCAGGCCCGCCGCCGCTCCGCCCGCCCGGTCCCCCGCCCCTCAGGTTGAAGTTCGCCCCGCCGCCTTCGCCCAACTGGGCCAGCCAGGCGCAGAACCCCAGCACGAACCACTTGCGCCACTCGAAGGGCTTGAAGAGCATCCGGCCCGTCCGAGTGAGCGCCCAGCCGATCGGTTCGATGACGGAAATTGCCATGACGGCCCTCCGAGCCATACACGTGTGTTTTCACTACAAACGGATACGCCCCCCGGTCCGCCGTATTCGCGCGATCGCAAAGCGCTTCCGCCGGACCGTCACTCCGGCAGGGAGCGGACGCGGATGTTCCGAATGGCCGCCTTCGTCCGCCACGCCGCGATGCCGAGCGGCTGCGAAAGTTCCACCTCCGAACGGACGGAGATCTTCCGCTCGCCCGGCTCGGCGTCGATTGTCTGCTCGTCGTCGATCCACGCCTCGATCTTCTTCTCCGTGACGCGCATTCGAATCCGGTACCACCGGCCGTTTTCGAACTCGAGGACCCGCGTCGTCTCGTTCTCCGAGGCGTCCATGCCGTTGAACGACGACAGACCGACCAGCGATCCGCCCCATCCGCCGACGATGAGCGTCACGCACGAATACCGCACGGGAACCGTCAGACCGCAGAAAAAGTCGCTCCCGTCCACCCGCATCGCCTCCAGCGCCACCTCGTAGTTCATCCGCAGCGGTTCCTCGGTCCACGTGATGCCCGTCAGGTCCGCCGGGCCCACGTCGAGGACAATCCGGCCGTCCTCGACCCGCACGTCCCCCTGGCCGCCGAACTGGGTCACCTCCCATCGGCCGATCGCCTTTCCGTCGAACAGGCTTTCCCATCCCTCCGCGTCGGCCGCGGGCGCCGGCGCCGGAGACGGACCGGTCGGCGTCTCCCGGCACCCCGCCGCAAGGCTGAACGCAACCAAGACAAGCAGGCCCGCCCATCGTTTGTTTCCGGAAAAACTTTTCATTTCAGGCTCCTTTCGGGATTCGCCCCGCCCGGCCCGCCCACGAAGCGTTGACACGCGCCGCCTAAAGGCTACGATGCAAGCCGTCCGCAGGAAAGGATTTTTCCTTGGCCGCCGTTCGCATCCTCGCCCTGGAACCGTACCTCGGGGGGTCGCACGCCGACTTCCTCCACGGCCTCCAGACCCGCAGCCGCCACGACTGGACGCTGCTCGGAATGCCGGCGCGGAAATGGAAGTGGCGGATGCGCGGGGCCGCCCTGCACCTGGCGCGCGAGTCCCGGCGCGCCGGGATGGCCGCCAAAGGCTTCGACCTGGTCTTCGCGAGCGATTTTCTCAGCGTCGCCGACTGGAAAGCCCTCGCCCCGCCGGACCTCGCGCGCCTGCCCGTCGTCACCTATTTCCACGAGAATCAACTCTCGTATCCGCTGGAGCCCGGCCAGCGCCGCGATTTCCAGTACGCGTTCACGAACCTGGTGACGTGTCTGGCGTCCAGCGAGGTGTGGTTCAACTCGGCGTTCCACCGCGATTCGTTCCTCGAGGCGGTCGGCCGCCTCCTCGCCAAGATGCCGGACTTCGTCCCCGAGGGTCTCCCGGACTCCATCCGCGAGCGCAGCCGCGTCATGCCGCCCGGCATGGACCTGAGGCCTTTCGTCGCCGGGCGCAAACGCACGGACCGCCAGCCCCCCCTCACCATCCTCTGGAACCACCGGTGGGAATACGACAAGAACCCCGAGGCGTTCTTCGAGATCCTCTTCTTCCTGGCCCAGGAAGGCGTGCCGTTCCGCCTGACCGTCGTGGGCGAGACCTTCCGCAAGTGGCCGGCGGTCTTCGAGGAAGCCAAGCGGCGCCTGGCCGACCGCCTAGTCCGGTTCGGCTACGTGCCCGACCGCAAGGCGTATGAGGAATGCGTGCGCGAGGCGGACATCGTCGTCTCGACGGCGATCCACGAGTTTTTCGGCCTCTCGGTCATCGAGGCGATAGCGGCCGGGTGCTTTCCCCTGCTGCCCGCGCGCCTGAGTTACCCCGAGATTGTGCCCGCCGAATTCCACGAGACGTTCCTTTATAAGGACGAGCGCGAACTGCGGGTGAAACTCGGTCGGCTTCTCCGGGGCGAAGGCCCGTGGGACCGCCTGGCGAAACTCGCCAACGGCGTCCAGCAATACGACTGGGGGAACCAGATCCGGCGGTACGACGAGGCCCTTGCCGTCGCCGCCAAGATCACCTAACACTACAACATGTGTTTTTCAACGCAGAGAGCGCAGAGGACGCGGAGAACAACAAGTATCGGGAAACGACACAAACAAATTCGGTTTGAAAAACGGAATGTTTTTTCTCTGCGGTCTCTGCGATCTCTGCGTTGAAATGGCGTTGTAGCACTGACCGAAAGACGAGTTTACTTTGTCAACCGTCAACCCATTGGCCGGCCGATGGACGGACGCCGAATGCCAGCAAACGCGCCGGCGGCTGCTCGCGTGGTACACAAAGAACAAGCGCGACCTCGCCTGGCGCCGCACGCGCGACCCCTACCGCATCTGGGTCGCCGAGGTGATGCTCCAGCAGACTCAGGTCCCGACCGCCCTGCCCTACTATGCGAGATTCCTCAAGCGCTTCCCGACCGTCGGGGCGCTCGCCCGCGCGACGGACCAGGCGGTGCTGAAAGTGTGGCAGGGCCTCGGCTACTATCGCCGCGCGATGAACCTGCACGAGGCCGCCCGGCGCGTCGTCCGCGACCACGGCGGGCGCGTGCCCGACGACCCAGGGGCGTTCGGACGATTGCCCGGCGTCGGACGCTACACCTGCGGCGCGGTCCTGTCGATTGCGTTCGGCCGGCCCCTCGCGGCGCTCGACTCCAACGCCGTCCGCGTCATCTCCCGCTGGCTTGCCGTCCGCGAGGCCACGGACGCCGGCGCGACGCGCGCCGGCCTCTGGCGCGCCGCCGAGACGCTCGTGCCCGACAAGACCCCCGGCGATTGGAACCAGGCGGTGATGGAACTCGGCAGCCGCGTCTGTACGCCGCGCCAACCCAACTGCTGCGCCTGCCCGGTCCGGGGCCTGTGCCTCGCGTTCGCCCGCAATCTCCAGGAGAAGATACCCGCGCGCCGCGCACGGCGGCCCATCCCCCACATCCAGGTCGGCGCCGGCATCGTGTGGCGGCGGGGACGGATTCTCCTCTGCAAGCGCCGGGCCGACGCGATGCTCGGCGGCCTGTGGGAGTTCCCCGGCGGCAAGATTCAGCCCGGCGAATCTGCCGAAGCCTGCATCCGCCGAGAACTGCGGGAGGAATGCGACCTCCGGGTGACCGTCGGCGAGCACCTCATCGAGGTGACCCACGCGTACTCGCACCTGCGGGTGACGCTCCGCTGCTACCACTGCCGCTCCGCCCGCGGCCGGGCGAAGGCCCTCGGGTGCGACGAGGCCCGTTGGGTCCGCCCGGAGCGAATCGCCGACTATCCCCTGCCGGCCGCCGACGTGCGGATACTCGAAGCGATCGCCCGCGCCGCGCGCAAGTAAGCCCAGGGACTGGAGTCCCTGGGCTTATCCTTTACGTAGCGGCGTCAAAAAAGTACACTGTCGGCGACTGGCTAACGCGAAAAGGAGGCTTCGGCCATGAAGCGATGGATGTTCCTCATCACCCTCGCCGGGCTGGTCGCAGCCGGCGCGGCGCCTTCGACCTTGGCCGCCCGGGCGCCGCTCAGCGTCGACGACCTGAAGGTCGTCTACGAATCCGCGAGCGACGTCGTCCAGTTCCAGATCGAATCGGTCCAGGCGAATCCGACGGCGGCGCCGCGGCTCGTGTGGGAGGTCCGCGGGCCGATCCTCGAAACCTTCAAGGGGCGCCTCCTGCCCGGCACCATTTCGGTCCACGTGGAGAGCGTCGTCCGGTCGTTCGACCTGCCGCGCGCCGAACTCGAGGGGCGCCAGTTCGTCGTCGCCATCAAGCCGCTCGCGGAGCAGGCCGACCGCCGGTTCCAACTCGTCGGCAACTACGGGTTCGAGGCATCGAGCGCCGAGGCGACGGCCCTGAGGGAACTGGCCGAGGCCGAGGCCCAGCGCGGCTCCGGGGGCGAGAGCCTGCGGCTTTCGGTCCGGCCTCTGGAGAAGGTGTTTCAGGTGGAAGGTCCCAAGACGGTCGAGATTCGCCTGACGAACGAGGGATCGGATTCCGCGACGTACCTGCAGGCGCCCATCGCCGAACGCGACGGCCAACTGTACCTGCCGGGCCAGGGCGCCATCCGCATCCGCGACCTGAGCGGCCGCATCGTCCCCAACAAGGGGAAGATCGTCACGGGCCAGGTCCCGCCGCCTCCCCCGACGCCCGCTCTGATCCTCCCGAAAGCCAGTTTCGTCGAGACCCTCGACCTCGCGAAGTACTACGACCTTTCTGCCGGCCGGTACACGCTCGTCGTCATGCTGGCCGCCCCGACGGGCAACGCCCGGATCCCCTCCAACGGCCTGTCGTTCCAGGTGGGCGCGGTCAACCTTCCCGAGGTGCCGCCGACCCCGGAGCCGATCGGCTTCCCCGCGGCTGAGGCCGGCACGCCTCGCGGCGACGCGGGCACGACACCGGCCCCCGCCGCGGCCAAGGAACGCGTGGACCTCCCCGAACCGGCGTCGTACAAGCCGGGCGAAACGGTGTCCGGCCTGGCGGGCCTCCTGAGACCGGCGAAGAGCCATTACGCCCTCGGTGAACCGATCGAGGTCGAGTTCCGCCTCATCAACCAGGGACCGCGGAGCCTGGCCGTCGACGCCCGCCTGGAACGGGCCCTGACGATCCAGGTAACGCCGGTCGGCAACTCGGCCGAACCGCTCTTCATCCGCCAGGTCATTCCGTGGGCGGACGACGGCAACGCGGCGCCCGAGGCGCAGGCCTTTCTGCGCGAAGGCGCGTTCTGGGGACAAACGATCAACCTGAACGTGCTGTTCGGAAAGAGCCTGGACGCCTTCCCCGCCCCGACGCCGGAGGAAGTCTCCGCCGGCAAGGACCTCTCCTACGAGCGGTTCGGGCGGAACCTCTTCGGCTTTAACAAGGCCGGCGTCTATCGCGTGACGGCCACGTACCGCGTCGCGCGGAGCCGGGCGGCCGAAGCCGCCGCCGGCGCCGGCCCGCCCTCCATCTGGTGGACCGGCGACCTGGAGACGAACGCCGTCACAATCCAGATCCTCGAACGCCCGCCGGAAGGCGGGCCGTAGCGCGGCATACATTGCCTTCGGAGACGCGGAATGCTCGATTCCGTCCTGGCATGGATACGGCGGGGGCTGGCCGTCGGCATCCTCGCCGCCATGCTCCTGCCGATCATCACCGTCAAGGGGTGTGAAAAGGACGCCCCGAAGATCACCTACAACGGTTGGGCCCTCGTCTGGGATGCGCCGACGCTTGTCAGCATTCCCCTGTTCGCGGCGGCCGCCGCCGGGCTGACCTTCGTGAGCCGTCGGGTCCGCTCGGCCGTCGGAAGACACATCCTGGCGCTCGTGAAGGTTATCCTCGCCGGCGCGGCAGGCGTATGGACGTACTGGGCGTTTGCCGTGTGGTCCTCCGCCATGGAGGTCTGGGCGGAGATCGGTTTCTGGTTGATTCTCGGCGCAGGCTTGGGCATCGTCGCTTGCGATCTCGTAGAGGCGGCGGCGTCCTGCATCGCCTGGCGCCGGTGGAAACGGAGCCGGGCGATTCCTCCCCGGCGGGACGTTCCGCTGCTTGAGGATCCGCTCGTCCGGTTCACCGGACTTGGGAACATTGTATTGGGATCCGCGCTCATCGCCGTTGTCGTACTCGGGACCGCCATCTGGTTTGCCGTCGACCAGGTATGGCCCCCGGCCTTCGCCTGGCTCTTTCCGGGAAGCGCGTTCCTTTTCTTTGCCGCTTGGGGCGCCCTGGCGTCCCTGGCGGGATGGGGCGTCCGGCGCGGCCTCGGATGGGCGCGCACCTTGACACACCTCGGCGCCTGGGCCACGACTTTCCTGGCGGGCGGACTCCTCTACCTCACCCTCGTCCTCATGACGCAGGGCTTTGACAAGTGGGAGCGCCTCCGTTTCGACCAGGCCAACGCGGATCTCCTATGGGGCTGGGCGGCCATTGCGTTCCTCGTCGCCTGGCTCGCCTGGACCTGGTGGACGGTCCGGGTGGTGCTGGGCTGGCGGCGGCGCCTCTTTCCGTCGCGCCGGGTGCGTCTGGAGACGGCCGCAGGCAGGCTTCGCGTCCGCGTGCCGCAGTGCCCCGACTGCCGGGCCCGCCTGTGGCTTACGCTCGACGGGACGCAACTCATGTGCCGGCCGTGCGGGACGTCGTTCGCGGCGACCGTCGAAGGCGATTCGGCAAAGTGTAATTGACAAGGCCCCCGCGCCAAGGCATAATTACCCCGCCCTGGAGCCAACGTTGCCTGCATCCTCGGGAGGTTTGCGATGCGAATCGTGCGCGCGTTCTTGCTGATCGTCCTCTGTGCCGCCGCCCTCGCCGGTTGCCGAAAGCCCGAGCGCGAAGAGCCGATGGAACTCAATTACGAGGCCCCGTTGCCGCCGGGGCAACTCGCGTTGCGCCGCATCACCGACTACCGGCAGATTCCCGACTTTGCGCCGGCCTGCACGGACCCGGCGGGCCTGCGCGAAGCCATCGCGGGCAGCCTCAACTACCTGGCGAAGCCGTCGAGCCAGAAGTGCTTCCCCTACGGCTCGATCACGCACGACCAGGCGGTGGCGAGCCTGAAGGCGTTCCTCGCGCTCGTGGAATCGAAGCCGACGCCGGCCCAGATGAACGACGCCATCCGCCGCGACTTCGACGTCTACATTTCCGTCGGCTGCGACAACAAGGGCACGGTCCTTTTCACGGGCTACTACACGCCGATCTTCGCCGGCTCCCCGGTGCGGACGGAAAAGTTCAAGTACCCGCTCTTCAGCCCCCCGGCCGGCCTCGTGAAGCAGCCCGACGGCACGCCGACGACGCCCCTGCCCGACCGCCGCTCCATCGAGACGAGCAACATGTACGCGGGGCAGGAAATGGTGTGGATGGCGGACCCGTTCGAGGTGTACGTGGCCCACATCCAGGGCTCCGCGAAACTCCAGATGCCCGACGGCAAACTGGTGACCGTCGGCTACACGGCCAACAACGGCCATGAGTACCACAGCGTCCGGGCGGAACTCGTCAAGGACGGCAAGATCGGCAAGCGCGACGGCCTGCCGGCGATGATCGCCTACTTCCGCGCCCACCCGGAGGAAGTGAAAGCGTACACCTGGCGGAACCCGCGGTTCATCTTCTTCGCCGTCGTGGACGACGGCCGGCCGCGCGGTTGCCTCAACGAGCCTGTGACCACGCGGCGCACCATCGCCACCGACAAGAGGATCTTTCCGCCGGCGTGCCTGGCGTTTGTCTCGGCCAAGATGCCGAAGCGCCTCGCCGGCGGCACGGTGGACGACGCGCCGTTCAGCGCGTTCGCCCTCGACCAGGACGCCGGCGGCGCGATCCGCGCGCCAGGCCGATGCGACGTGTACCTCGGCGTCGGCCAGGAAGCGGGCGAACTCGCCGGCCGCGCCCAGAACGAAGGAAAACTCTACTACCTCTTCCTCAAGACGCCGGCGATCCTGGCGGCCCCCGAGCCGGCTCGCTGACAGCAAGGCAAGAGGGGCTGGCTGAAATGCCGTTGACGCGCCGCACGCCGGCGGCGCGGTAAGTAAGAATCCGCACGGGGCGAGTGGGACGGCCGGGGGCCGCACCGGCTTGCCCCGCAGGGATGCGCGGAAAAAGAGCCGGGTGGGGTCGCCGCGGCCCCGCCCGGCCTCGTGCGCTATCCTTAGGGGCTAGGACAGCGCTTTACTGACCTGAATGTTTTTTTGGCTCAGCCGCTCCCCTTCTTGCCATCGTATTGTTCGCCGCGACGGCCGAGAAAGTCAAGGCGCCCAAGGTCGGGAAAAGAGAACGCCCGCGGACGGGCGTTCTCAGGGGAAAAACTCTCGCTTTCGCCTACTTCTTGGGCTTCGGTTTCTTCTTGTCCTTGCAGCCGCACGATTTGCACATCGTCGCTCTCCTTAACTGGTCCCCGGCGGCTTGTCCTTGCCGCCGTTTCTGGTGGCATTATACCACCCCCGGCGTGCCACGGCAAGGGTCTGTTCTTGATTTCGGCGCCACCGCCTCTTATCATTTCCGCAGCCCGGACCCAGGGGTACGCATTCACCAAACGAACCGGAGCCGCCGATGCGGATCATCGATCCCCACATTCACATGCTGAGCCGGACCACCGACGATTACCTGGTGATGGCCGCCGCGGGCATCGTCGCCGTCTGCGAGCCCGCTTTCTGGCCCGGCACCGACCGCTTGTATCCCGAAAGCCACCTCGACTACTTCAATCACATGACGACCTTCGAGCCGCAGCGGGCGGCGAAGCGCGGCGTCCGGCACTACTGCGTCCTGGCGGTCAACCCGAAGGAAAGCGAGAACGTCGAACTGACCGAAAAGGTTCTCGCCGCAATCGATCCGTACCTGGCCAAGCCGACGTGCCTTGGCATCGGCGAAATCGGCCTCAACAAGAACACCGAGAACGAGATCCGGATGTTCCGCCGGCAACTCCAGATGGCCGCCGAACGCCGCGTCATTTGCATCATCCACACGCCCCACGCGGCCGAGAAGGCGCGCGGCACGGAGATCATCGCCGACGTCATCCGCGAGACGGACCCGCCGCGGCATCTGTGCGTCGTCGACCACTGCACCGCGGAGACGATCGAGACCGCCCGCGCGACCGGTTGCTGGACCGGACTGACGGTTTACCCGGGCAAACTCACGCCCGAAGAGGCCGCCCTCATTCTCCGCGACTACGGCCCCGAGCGGATGCTGCTCAATTCCTCGGCCGACTGGGAAGCGAGCGACGCCCTCGCCGTCCCCACGACCATCGGCGTGATGCACGAAATGGCCATGCCCGAAAGCGTCATCGAGCGCGTCGTCTGGCACAACCCGAGGGAGTTCCTCGGACAGAGCCCGAAGTTCCACCTGTAGCCCAGGGAGAAGGCCGTGTCCATCGACCCATCCGAATCGCGCCGCTGCCCCGACGAGAAATACCCCATCACGGAGGCCATTTGCCGCGGACGACGCTTCCACCATTTCCCCAAATGCAAGACCTGCAAGTGGCGCGACGTGGCTGACCAGACGCCGCCACCGCCGGCCGAGTCCGGCGTGGACCTCGACAAGATCTTCAAGGCGTACGACATTCGCGGCCTGGTGGACAGCCAGATCACGAAGACCCTCGCATGGAAAGTGGGCTTCGGCACGGCCACGCACCTCCTGGAGCGCCTCGAGCCGGAAGCACGGTTCAAGCCCGAAGCGCAGGAGGTCGTCGTCGGGCACGACATGCGGCCGACGAGCGGGGACCTGGCCCGTGCCGTGGCCGAAGGAATCCGGGCGGCCGGCGTGGGCGCCTGCTTTCTCGGCGAGGTGGAAACCCCCGCCGTTTACTTCGCGGTCGGCAGCCTGGCGGCGCTCGGCGGCATCATGGTCACCGCCAGCCACAATCCCGTCACCTACAACGGATTCAAAATCACGGGGCCGAAGGCCGTCCCCGTCGGCATCGGGTCGGGCCTGGAGAAGATCCGAGAAATCGTCGCGGGCCTCGGCGACGCGCACCAGGCGGCCGTCGGGCCCCTCCGCATGCACGACATCTCGAGCGCGTACCTGCTGCACCTGAAAAAGTTCGCCGGCGAAATCCGTCCGATGAAGATCGTCGTCGACACCTCGAACGGCATGGCTTCCAAATGGACGCCCAGCCTCCTGAGGGAATACAACCTCCAGGTCGAGGGCCTCAACTACGAGCGCGCCGGCCGATTCAAGCACGAACCGAATCCTTTGAAGGAAGCAAACCTCGAGGAACTCAGGGGCCGAGTCCGCGCCTCCGGGGCCGCCCTCGGCGCCTGCTTCGACGGCGACGCCGACCGCGTCGGCTTCGTGGACGAGAACGGCGAGGGGGTCTCGAACGACCTCATCACGGCCCTGCTGGCGCCCGGCGTCCTGGCCCGGGAACGGGGCGCGACGATCGTCTACGACCTCAGGTCCAGTTGGGCCCTGCGCGAGGAGATCTTGTCCCACGGCGGCGTGCCGAGACGCGAACGCGTCGGCCACAGTTTCCTCAAGGCCGCCATGCGCGAGACGAACGCCCCCTTCGGCGGCGAACTCTCGGGCCATTCCTATTACCGCGACAACTACTTCTGCGACAACGCCGTCATTACGCTGCTAAAGGTCCTGACGGTCCTCTCGGCCCATCCCGAGCAGACCTTCCGCGAACTCGTCAAGCCGCTGCGCCGCTACTCGACGACCGGCGAAGTCAACTTCGAGGTCCAGGACAAGCAGGCGATGATCAAGCGCCTCGCGCGGACATTCTCGGACGGCAAGGTGGATTTTCTCGACGGCGTCACGGTCGAGTACGACGATTGGTGGTTCAACTGCCGACCCTCGAACACCGAGCCGCTCCTGCGCCTCTGCCTCGAAGCGAAAACCGAACAGTTGCGCGACGAGAAGTACGAGCGCCTGATCGAAATCCTCGGCGAACCGGCGGAACGCTAGAATAGTGCCCCATGAAGAGGTCAAGGAAATGGCTCGTGGCCATCGGGGTAAGCCTTGCGGTTCTTCTCGCGGCAGCAGCAACGTTCCTGTATGTCGCGTGCTGGGTGCCCAACAAGAGGCTAAGTGATCTCGGCTGGCTTGACAGCGCCGGCCCGCAAGAGTTGCGGGAAACCGCTCAGCGGCGATTGCTCGCTCCCTATTCTCACCCGCACGATGCGTTTGTTATCTTGATTGATTACGGTGACGCAGAGTCCATCCCATATCTGCTGTGGGGCCTGAGGTGGCTCCCGGACACACCGAAGGGCGGAGTTATGCCCTGCACCAAGGCCCATTGTCTGGAGGCGCTGCGTCGGATCACAGGTCACGACGCAGGCCGGAACTACAGCGATTGGGCTGAGTGGTGGGCCTCCACGGGGAGCAAGATTCCCCCCACCGCCTTCCCCCTGGACCAGCAACCCCAGAAGCCCTCAGGCAGGTAATGCGGGGGGGGCACCCTGGCACGGCTACGGCCCGTGCCGTGGCCGGCTGGCGGCCCATTCGGCTTTGCTCAGAGCCTGTGATTGAATTAGTGTTTGTATGGCCGCCCATGTGGCGGCGGAGCGTTTTGCAGATGGCCGTCACAAAGCGCGTCGTCCGAGTCTCAGATGCGTCCGACCTTCG
>Ga0315284_10010804_pt1 | contig 13009 bp, 10 predicted proteins | sample YL17G09_16_MG_FD_203696 | JGI IMG/M metagenome (GOLD analysis project Ga0315284, IMG submission 203696) | Sediment microbial communities from Yellowstone Lake, YNP, Wyoming, USA - YL17G09_16 | ecosystem: Environmental > Aquatic > Freshwater > Lake > Sediment | place: USA: Wyoming | collected... | reverse complement strand
GCGAGGTATGAGTGGATTTTAATTTTGGATGCCGACGAAGAGTTGCCAAAAACACTTGCAAAAAAGCTTCAGCAAATAGCCAAAAATCCCACCGCAGATTATTATCGAATTCCCAGAAAAAATATTATTTTTGAAACATGGATAAAACATTCTAAATGGTGGCCGGATTACAATATCCGTTTCTTTAAGAAGGGGAAGGTTTCTTGGTCGGAAGTTATTCATTCGGTACCTATGACACAGGGAAAAGGTGCCGATCTTCTCGCAAAAGAAGACTACGCAATAGTTCACTATAACTACGCGAGCCTCGAGGACTACCTTTATAGAATGAACCGCTATACGTCTATCCAGTCGCAGATTCTGATTTCTTCCGGCTACAAATTTATTTGGAAAGACTTGATATCCAAACCATCTGCCGAATTTTTAGGTAGGTATTTGGTTTCCGAAGGATATAAGGATGGTGTTCATGGAATTGCCTTGGCACTTTTGCAGGCTTTTTCGGAGTTAGTACTTTACCTTAAGGTTTGGCAAGCGGAGAAATTTTTGCCACAGTCGGTAACGTTTTCAGAAGCGAAAAGAGAACTCGAACACCAGAAAAAAGAGCTCGAGTGGTGGATGTTGGAAACAGAAATAAAAAATGGACACCCGTTTTCCAATCTTCCCAAAAAAGTACTTAGGAGGGTTCTTCTCAAGAAATGAATGGTAAGAAACCGAAAATTTCAGTCGTTATTGCGAATTGGAATAGAAAAAATGATACTCTCGAGACGCTTCATTCATTAAGAGAATCATCATTAGACAGGATTTTGTTGGAAGTGGTAGTGGTTGACAATGGTTCAACTGACGGTTCTTCGGATGCTGTAGAAAAATTTTCCCAAACGGCAACTAAAGACGGTTTTTCTATTGTTCAAGTTCTGAACAAGGAAAATCTGGGTTTTTGTAAAGGCAATAACGTGGGGGTAAAGAGGGCTTTAGACAGCGGAGCCGACTATCTTGTTCTTCTTAACAATGACACGGTGGTTGAAAAGAATATTTTCAACAATTTCATGGGAGTTTATTTGAGGAATAGAAATCTCGGAGCAATTTCACCGAAAATTTATTTCGCACCCGGTTTTGAGTTTCATAAAGAAAGATATAAAAAATCGGACTTGGGAAAAGTAATTTGGGCAGCAGGTGGCGATATTGATTGGAACAATGTGTATGCCACCAATCATGGGGTAGATGAGGTGGATACGGGACAATTCGATAAGGCAAGAGAAATAGATTTCGGAACGGGGGCATGTATTTTTATTCCACGAAATGTAATTGAAAAAGTTGGAATGCTTGATGAAAACCTTTTCGCATATTTTGAGGATGCGGACCTATGTATTCGTATCAAAAAAGCCGGCTGGAAAATAATCTATTCTCCAAAGCCTTTTCTTTGGCATAAGGTTTCCCAGACATCAGGAATCGGAAGCGATTTAAATGATTACTTTATAACCAGAAACAGAGTGTTATTTGGACTTAAATATGCGCCATGGAGAGCTAAATTTGCTTTAATTAGAGAAAGCATTAGACTTTTGTCTTCCGGCCGAAAATGGCAGAAAATAGGAATCCGCGATTTTTATTTAATGAGGTTTGGAAAGGGGAGTTGGCCAACGGTCCTGAGGACCTTTGGTCTCGAAGGAAAATGAAAATAAGTGCGATTATCATTGCAAGGAATGAAGAAAAAATGCTCGAAGATTGTTTGCGGTCGGTTAGCTGGGCTGACGAAAGAATCTTGGTTGATACCGGCTCAACCGACAAAACGGCCGAGTTGGCAAAAAGATTGGGGGCAAGGGTTGTCGAAACAAAAGATGGTGATTTTTCCAAATGGAGAAATTTGGGAGCAAAAGAAGCAACAGGAGATTGGCTGTTATACGTGGATGCAGACGAAAGAGTTACCCCCGAGCTCAGAGCGGAAATTGTTTCTACTATCAATAGTCAGCAATCAACAATTAGCAATTATACCGCCCATGCAATTCCTCGTAGGAATTTTCTTTTGGGTCACGAGATGCATTGGGGCGGTTGGTGGCCGGACTATGTAATTAGACTTATTAACAAAAGCGCTCTAATTCAGTGGGAAGGCAAACTTCATGAACAACCGAAAATTAAAGGCGAAGTTGGAAAGCTAAAAAATCCGTTGATACATATTACACACCGGTCGTTAAGCGAAATGGTAGAGAAGACAAATAATTGGTCCGAAATAGAAGCCCAGCTTCTTTTTAAGTCCCACCATCCCAAAATGACTTGGTGGAGATTTTTTAGTGTTGCATTTAGGGAATTTTGGTATAGAGGTATATTAAATCTTGGTTTTCTGGATGGACCTGTTGGAATAATCGAAATAATCTATCAGATGTATTCAAGAATGATAACCTATGCGAAGCTTTGGGAGATGCAAATTAACAATAAACCATTAACAATTAACCATTAACCATGCGCGCAGCCATATACAATCCATATTTAGATACATTGGGAGGGGGAGAGCGATATACCATGGCGGTAGCGACTGCTCTTTTCGATGAGGGTTATCAGGTTGATGTTCAATGGAAAATGCCAGATATTAAGCGGAAATTAGAGGACAGGTTTGGGATTATCCTTGACGGTGTAAATTTTGTTCCCGATGTAAAACGGGGCGATGGTTATGATGTTTGTTTTTGGGTATCCGACGGAAGTATTCCTACCCTTAAGGCCCGCAAAAATTTTCTCCATTTTCAAGTTCCATTCTACGATGTTAACGGAAAGACATTGCTAAACAGAATGAAACTTTTCAGAATTAATAAAATTATTTGCAATTCAAATTTTACGAAAAGGTTTATCGATGCCGAATACGGAGTGAAAAGTATCGTAATTTATCCTCCTGTGGATGTAGAAAAAATAAAACCCAAGAGAAAAGAGAAAATGATTCTTTCGGTAGGTAGATTTTCTCAACTCAAACAAGCGAAAAAACAGGATGTTTTAATTGAGGCTTTCAAGAAGTTTTATGACGAAGACAAATATGACGGAGGCAATAATGACAAGGGTTATAGAGATTGGCGATTGGTTCTGGCTGGAGGAATGGAAGTAGGGGTGGGAGTTTACATCGAAAAATTAAAGAAGAAGGCCGAAGATTATCCGGTGGAGATTTTTCAGAGTCCAGATTTTAAAACACTGAAGGATTTATACGGACGGGCAAAAATTTTTTGGTCGGCGGCGGGTTTTAGGGTGAATGAAGAGAAAGAACCCGATAGAGTAGAACATTTTGGGATAACGGTAGTGGAGGCCATGGCGGCGGGGGTGGTTCCATTAGTGTTTTCTGCTGGAGGACACAAAGAGATAGTGATTGAGGGGGAGAATGGGTTTTTATGGAAGACGGTAGGCCAGCTAATCAAAAATACTCAAAAGATTATTGATGATAAAATTCTTTACAGAGCTATTGTGAAGGGCTCGACTGAATCGAGCCGAAAATACGGCTATGAAAGATTTAGAACAAGTATTGAAAAGATATTATAAGTTGATACTTTTTGCTTTTTTTGTACTGGCTCTAGTGGCCAGATGGTGGTATTTACCGGCCAAAGCAATATCTTTTGCCTACGATCAAGCCCGCGATGCTTTTGTCGTTCAGGAGATACTAGGTGGACATTTAAAAATTTTAGGCCCCCCAGTAAGCGGTATCCCGGGTCTTTACCATGGAGTACTTTACTACTATATTATTGCTCCTGCATATCTTTTAGGTCATGGCAGTCCCATCGTAGTTGCTTACTGGTTGAGTTTCCTTAACTCGCTCGGCGTTTTTATTGTTTTTTATCTTGCCTATCTGCTTACAAAAAGAGTGCTACCCTCACTTTTATCGGCACTGATTTTTGCTATATCCTTCGAAGCTTCCCAGTACGCAAATTTACTTACAAACGCATCAATGGCCGTTTGGTTTGTTCCGATTTTATATATTGGGCTTTACTTATGGATAACGAAATCTTCAAAGTGGGCGCCCATCATAACTGGGGTAGGTTTCGGTTTTGCTGTTCAGAGTGAGATTGCATTAGTTTATCATTTAGCCCCAATATTGCTTTGGCTTGTAGTTTTCCGAAAAAATATTTTAAGAAAGGAATTGATTAAGTTTGTCGCATCCTTTCTATTGGCTGTCTCCTCGATGATATTGGTAGAGTTTAAATTTGGATTCAGAGGAGTTAATGGTCTTTTATATTTGTTTACTGGTCAGGACGCTATAGTTCAACAAAAAGAATTTAGCGATTTTGTGGTTACTTATTTCAATCAGCTTGGAAAAACCATTTCATATACGATTTTTCCATTAAACATTGTTTTCGGTGCCCTTGCCGGCTTTATTTCCATTTTCTACTCATTCGTACACGATATCGGAATCCTGAAAAAAAGCATTTTTTCCTGGCAAACATTTTTATTAAGTTATGTAGGGGCTTATATTGTTGCCCTGCCTTTCGGAGGTTGGAACATGAGACATATCATGGTTGGCGCGACAGCGGGAGTTGCAATTTTCGCAGGTATATTTATATGGAAATTCCTGTCTAAAAATATCCTCGTTCTGACTCTAGTTTTAGTTGCAATTTTGTCAACAAACATTATCAAAATACTTAAGGAAAATGCCAACGGACAGACAATTTTTCCTCTTCAGGTGGACTTGGTTCTTTCAAAAGAATTACGCGCTGTCGATTATACCTATAAGAAGGCGAATGGGAAAAATTTTAGCATTAGTACATTGACAAGCCCTTTATTTGTAAACACTCTTTGGTCATATTTATATAACTGGTACGGAAAAGGAAAATACGGTTATCTTCCTTTTTGGAGAGGAAGAGACCAAGTTGGTCAGTTAGGTAATAATCTTCAAATAGCGGATCCCAATATTAAAGAACATTTCTTTATAATCGAACCCACATATGGAATTCCTTCCATTTGGGTTACTTACGCAAAGGGTGATCAGGATTCAATATCGACTTTAAAGGATCAAAAATCTTTTGGTGAACTTGTTGTCCAGGAAAGGGTAATGCACTTTAAATGAAAATTGAAGAAATCACGGTGTCGGTTGTTATTCCGACTTTCAATACAAGAGACCTTCTCGAAAGAAATTTGCCGTCGGTTATCGCTGCATTCAATAATCCTGCAAATAAAATAAAGGAAGTTATCGTTGTTGATGATGCATCGCCAGACGATTCATATGACTTTGTAAAAAAGAACTTTCCGGAGGTTAGGCTTATACGTCATAAGATTAATAGGGGTTTTGCTATTTCCGTAAACACAGGTACAAGGATGGCAAGGGGTAAGCTGGTTTGCCTAATTAATTCAGATGTCATTCCTGATAAAGATTTTCTCGTAGCCGTCCTTCCACACTTTGAAGACGAGGAGGTTTTTGGGATATCACTTCATGAGCGGGGATTTGGTTGGGCAAGAGGAATTTTCAAAGACGGATTCGTTTCCCACGAACCCGGCGGAGAAAGCAAGGAGCCCCACATAACTTTTTGGGTAAGTGGCGGAAGCGGAGTATATCGCCGCAATTTGTGGATGGAGTTAGGCGGAATGGATGAAAAAGTTTTTGCACCGTTTTACTGGGAAGATATAGACCTTTCCTATCGGGCGATGAAAAAAGGACTGAAAATTTTATGGGAGCCGAATGCCTATGTGTTGCACAAGCACGAATCGACAATAAGCCGTTTGTCTCCTAAATATGTTTCAAGGATAAGAGAAAGAAACCAGCTGCTTTTCAATTGGAAAAATATAACTAGTCCGAATTTCACCGCGAAGCATATTGCAGGTCTTGCTAAAAGAATAATATCTCACCCGGGCTATATAAGAATACTAATGATGGCGCTTATCAAATTGCCCCAAGTTATCAAGGCAAGAAGAAAGGTTACTAAAGAAAGCAAAGTTTCGGATGAGGCTATTTTTGCCCGGTTCAAGACGTAGGACGTTTCAAGAATGAAACCAACTCTTTCCATAATAATAGTAAGTTATAACACCGAGAAATTAACCCGTGATTGTATTGAGTCGATTCTGAAAAACTCTTCGGGCGTCAATTACGAAATATTAGTCGTTGATAATGATTCGAAGGACAACTCGGTAAAGATGTTAAGAGGGTATCAATCTTCGCCTTTGAATTTTAAACTTCTGGAGAATCGGGAGAATTTGGGATTTGCAAAAGCCAATAATCAAGCTGCCAAAAAGGCTAAAGGAGAATATCTTTTACTGTTAAATTCGGACACCGTTGTTAAAAAAGATTCCTTAAAGAAAATTATTGATTTTGCCAAAGAAACGACAGATGCCGGGGTGGTTGGAGCAAAACTTCTCAACGAAGACGGCTCGATACAGCCTTCTTGCGTAAATTTTCCAACAATTAGAAATGCAATAAGAGAATATTTTATTGGACAAAAAGGGTTTTTCGATAAATTTGCACCGGAAGGAAGACAGCCGGTTGAAGTTAATGCTGTTGTCGGGGCCGCCTTTTTGATAACCCCGCGAGCAAGAATGAAAGTAGGCCTCTTGGACGAAAGGTACTTTTTCTACTTTGAAGATATTGATTACTGCAGAAGGATTTGGAAAGCCGGCTTAAAAGTTTACTACCTCCCCAGCTCCGAGGTAGTTCATTATCATGGGGCAAGCGGCAAGAGCCTGGCGGATGAAAGAAATCAGTGGAGAAGACTTATTCCATCAAGTAAAATTTATCACGGAGTAATAGGGCATTATGTTCTAAATTTTGTCTTATGGTTTGGGCAAAAATGGCAAAAAATATTTGGCAATTAGCCAAAAAAGAAATATTTGTTATTCTGGCGCTGGGTTTAATTCTTTTTCTGGGGGATAAACTCCGTTCATATAACTATGCCACAGTTCCTCATCCCGCCGAAACCGCAGATGAGTACAATTTTGCTTGGGCCGGCTTAAGTTTGATAAAGCAAGGGGTGCCAATCGGGTGGACGGGAATAGAGACGGGTTATAAAAATATTTGGTATGAAAAGATTAATGTAGATGGGATATTTACGGAAGGTCCGGGAAAACCTATATATAAGGCTTTTAGGTTAACTGAGCCCTGGTTCGACAAGCCACCCGGATTTGCGCTTCTCGTCGGGACATACTCATATCTCAAGGGGGCGAGGGAATTTGTCCAAACTGATGTGGGAATAATTAGGAGACTTATGCTTAAAATCGCCTTGGTAACCACAGTTTTAATTTTTCTGGTGGGGACCAAGCTTTACAATAAATGGGTAGGTCTTCTTGCTGCCTTATTCTATTCGGTGGTTCCTACGACAGTAGTATCGTCGCGCCTCGTGCTTGCGGAGAATGGCTATATTCCTCTATTTCTTGCGGCGATTCTTTTGATGGATTACTACATCAAAAAAAAGAAAAAGATTTTTCTTATTTTGGCTTCGGTGCTTGCCGCAATCGCGATATTGTTCAAACTTTCTGGCATTTCCGTCTTGTTGACTCTATTGTTAATTGTTTTAGCCTTCGGACCGCCTAAAGAAAAACTGAAAGACCTAATTCTTGTTTTTGCAATTGGAATTTCAGGACTTTTAGCATTTTTCATCTACGGAGCGTATTATGACTGGACAGTTTTTAAGAACGTTTTCTTTGCCCAAGCCAGTCTTCTTTACGGTGCAGGAGCAGAAGTATTCATATCGGTTTTGGTTCGCTCTAAAGTTACGGCCACCAAATTTCTTTCAGACGGATGGATACTGGCTGCGTGGATAGCCACTTTTATCATCTCTTTTACTGAATGGAAAAAAGAAAAAGGTTCGACTATTTTGACTATTAGTCTGTTTTCTTATCTCGTCACCTTTCTGATTTTTGGAAGCGAAGGATATGGGTGGTACAGATTTCCGTTTCTTCCCTTCATAATTATTGCTCTCGCACGGTTAATTGAGAAAACATTTTCAGAACCCAACATTTTAGTCTTTCTAGGTATTTTCTTGCTTCCTTTTGGAACCGGCCTCCATAAGCTTTATGGAATAGAGGGATTTAGTAAATTTGTTCCTGCCTTGCGCATTTTCTTGATTTTTATTCTTTCCTTGTTTGCGGGTACAATTTTCATAAACAAGAGGTGGATGAAAAATATCTATCGGCTTGTATTTTTGGCAATGTTGGCATTTCTGGTTCTCCTGGCCATTAAAGAAATTCATTTCTTCAATATAAATACATGGTTCTATGTGACATAAGCAGTCAACCTCGAAAATGATATATAATTTCCTTTAGATAAATGAAAAATTCTCTTTCGGTCGTTGTTCCTTTTTTTAATGAAGAAAGTAACTTGCCCATACTTCACAAAGAGTTGATTGGTGTCTTAAGGAAACTTGGTCTGGAAACGGAGATTGTTTATGTAAATGACGGAAGTACCGATTCCTCAGTCTCGGTATTGGAAAAAGAAATCAAAAAATCGAAAGACGATGGAGTAAAGATTAAAATAATCACTTTCAGGAAAAATTTCGGCCAGACGGCAGCAATTTCGGCAGGAATCGATAAATCTTCCGGGAACCTTGTTTCTTTTTTGGATGCGGATTTGCAAAATGACCCTGGGGCCCTTCCCAAATTTTTGGAAAAAATCGACGAAGGTTATGATGCTGCTTTCGGATGGAGGAGAGAGAGAAAGGACAAAACCCTAAGGAGAATTTTTTCGGGAGGAGCGAACAAACTCATCCAGAAGCTTTTTAATTATCCTTTCCATGATGTTGGCTGTTCAGCAAGAGTTGTTAATAAGGAATTTCTTAAGGACCTGCAACTGTATGGAGAACTCCATAGAATTCTCCCGGTTCTTGTTTATCTAAAAGGGGCGAAGGTGGCCGAAGTAATTGTTAACCACAGACCAAGGCTTAAGGGCAAATCAAAATATGGCTATAGCAGAATTATAAAAACCATAATCGATTTAATTACGGTGAAGTTTTTAAGCTCTTATGGTACAAAGCCTTCATATGTTTTCGGAGGTTTGGGTTTGGGCAGCCTTTTTTTTGGAGGAATTTCTCTTCTTGCCGTCGCATACAGAAAAATTTTCTTGGGAATCTTTGTTCATACGGACCCGCTTTTTCTGATAGCCGTCTTTTTGGTTCTTTTAGGCACACAATTTATTTTGATGGGCCTTTTGGCGGAACTTCAAGTCCGAACTTACTTTGAATCCCAACATAAACCGATATATGAGATCGGGAAGTTGGAAGAACTCTAATGTGCGGTATCGCCGGATACGTTGATTTTTCTTCTAACATTAACCCGTCAGTAATTTCCTCCATGATAGGGGAGATCGTTTACAGGGGGCCGGATTCTTCAGGCACTTTCGTTAGCAGTGATAAGAAAGCAGGTCTCGGAGTACGGCGCTTAAGTATTATCGACTTGGTTACGGGAGACCAACCAATCAAAAATGAGGATGGCTGCTTAACCGTCATCTATAACGGAGAAATTTATAACTATCGGGAACTTGTTCAAGAACTCAAAAGGGACGGACACAGATTTAAAACCGAAAGCGACACCGAAGTTCTTCTCCATCTCTACGAAAAACACGGATACAACATGGCTAAATATTTGAACGGAATGTTTGCCTTCGCTATTTGGGACGACAGGAAGAAAGAGCTATTTATCGCAAGGGACAGGGCAGGAATAAAACCCCTATATTTTTTCCGGTCAGGGGACAAGCTAATCTTTGGTTCGGAAGTCAAAACCATTTTGAAAGTCCAGGGATTTCATAGGAAAGTAGATAAAGATGCACTTAGTCTTTACTGTTATTTCGGCTATATTCCATCGGAAAAATCAATGTTTGAGGGTATAGTTAAACTTCTCGCCGGTCATTCGCTCACTTTTTCAAAAAAGGGATTAACAATAAGGAAATTTTTTGAAATCAACCCTTCAAAGTCCATGCCGGAAAAATCGTTGGAAGAGCTGTTAAGAGATGCAGTTGTTGGTCAACTTCATGCAGATGTACCGGTGGGCGTGCTTCTTAGCGGTGGCCTTGATTCAAGCCTTCTTTCCTGCTTCATCTCAGAGGTGAAGAGTCTGAAATCTTTCTCGATTGGTTTTAAGGAAGAAAGCTTTGACGAGTCAAGGTATGCGAAAGAAGTTGCAAAAAAACTGGGAACCAAACATTACAGTGAAACTTTTGAAGTAAAAGAAATTCCCGATTTATATAAATCTCTTACCAGACTCCTGGACGAGCCTCTGGCCGACGCTTCTTTTTTCCCTACCTACAAAGTTAGCAAGCTTGCAAGAAAGTATGTGACGGTTGCCCTTAGCGGCGACGGCGGAGACGAACTTTTCGGAGGATATCCTACCTATCAGGCGCAAATTATTGCCGAGAAATTAAGACATTTGCCCAAATTTGTATTGGATTCATCCGTTTTTCTTCTGAATCTACTGCCGGAATCGGACAAAAATTATCCACCCAAGGAATTGGCCAAAATAGTTTTAAAGGGAGTTCACAAAGAGCCTGTAGACAGACACTTATATATGATGCGTACCTTCTTTAGGGGCGAAAACATTCTCTATAAGAAACCGGAATTTTCCTGGTTAAGTAAGGTGATGCCGAACCTTGATAATGTCAGCCCGGTTCGCCAGGCCCAGATTACGGATTTTTACACTTATTTAAGAGATGATTTTTTGGTTAAGACCGACAGGGCTTCGATGTATAATTCCCTGGAGGTGAGAGTTCCATATTTGGATAACGACGTTATTGATTATGCTTATTCTTATCCGCGCAGCCACGTTAACCTTCTAAAAACAAAAATTCTTTTAAGAAATCTTCTTAAGAGAAAGTTGCCGGAAGTTGCCAAAAGGCCGAAGAAGGGTTTTGGCATCCCGGTAGCAAAATGGATAAGGGATGAACTCAAGGAATTTGCTTATGAAGCAATAAAGAATCCAAAATTGTATGATTATATTGACAAACAGAAGATTGAAAAAATCTGGAAGGCTCATCAGGAGAGAAAAGAAAACAATGCGGGTTCGATTTGGATGCTTGTTATGCTATCCGGATGGCTGACCAACTGGACATGAAAAAAATAACCCCAATTATTGTTATACTCGTTTTTCTCGTCGGCGCATTCTTAAGGATTTGGCAAATAAGCCGTGTTCCGATATCTCTTTTTGGAGATGAATTAGACGTGGGTTACCAAGCTTACTCGATTTTAAAGACTGGAAAAGATTATTATGGAAATTTTCTCCCGATTCATTTTCATTCTCTGGCAGAGTGGAGAACGCCACTTTATTTATATTCATCAGTGCCTACGGTTGCACTTTTTGGCATCAGTCCCTTGGGTGTTAGACTCCCCGCGGCAATATTCGGAATTTTGTCTATTTTTGCCCTCTATCTCCTGGTTAAGGAAATAACCAAGAACCGTTATCTGGCACTTTTGGCAAGTTTTGTTATGGCAATATCTCCGTGGCATCTTCAATACAGCAGGGCCGGTTTTGAAGCGACCCAGCTTCTTTTCTTGCTAATTTTGGGACTCTATTTCTTTTTTAAAGCGCTCGAGGCAAAGGGAAAGATGCTCTGGGTTTCTGTAGGACTTTTGGCTTTAACCCCGTGGGTCTATAGTACAGCGAAGCTTTTTACCCCCCTATTGTTATTGTTCTTGCTTTGGGTTTGGCGAAAAGAAATTTTTTCTTTTTCAAAAAAACATCTATTTTACGCAATTTTGTCCTTATTCATTATTGGGGGGCCGATAGCGTATAGCACCTTTTTTGGTGGTGGAACACAAAGGTTTAACAATTTGAGTATCTTCAATGACCCGGCTCTGGAAACCGAGATTGGTGCGTTAAGGCAAGTAGATGTCTCGATGCAGGGACAGACAGGAAAAATATTCCACAACAAACTTACTTACTGGGGAGGAAATTTCATCAGGAATTATTTCCAATCATTCTCTACGGAGTTTCTTTTTATAAAGGGCGATTTAAATCTTCGCCAGTCCATAGGGACCGGTGAATTTTACAGAGTAGATGCCTTGATTTTAATTCTGGGGCTAATCTTCTTTTTTACCAAATTTCCTGATAGAAAAATTAAATCCCTTATTGCGTTCTGGATTTTGGTCGGGGTTGTCCCCGCAGCCTTAACTCGCGATGGCGGTAATCATGCCACCCGTTTGATATTGATTTTGCCGCCCCTGATTTTCCTTATAGCATATGGACTGACGGAAACTTATAAGGCACTTGCAATGAATTATCGGAAGCTATTTGTTCTCGGTTATGGAATATTGCTTATTATTTGTTTTATCGGTTATCAGCATACATATTGGGTTCATTATCCATTGGAATCGGAAAGGTGGTGGCACGCAGGATTTGAAGAATCTATTCAAGCGATTAAGTCCATTGATAAAAACTACGACAAGGTTGTTATTTCGACCGCAAATGAGCCGCCGTGGATATTTTTTGCTGCTTGGTATGAATATCCTCCTGTCGATTGGCAAAAGAATTTTCCGATAGGGAATGATGTAGAACTTCCTGGATTTGGCAAGGTTTCCCACATTGGCAAATTCTATTTCGGTTCGCCCCAAAAAGATGTCGGGATCTACGGAATAGAGCAGTATATCGATAGCAAAACTTTGTATCTTGCAGTCGCGAGTGAGATAGGGGCCAATTTGATAATAGAGCCGCAAAGAACTCCTCCAGGCCTGAAACTGGTTAAAGCTATTCCTTATCTTTCCGGAGAACCTGCGTTCTACCTCTTTGCCGGAAACAAGATATAATTGAATCTAGGCATGAAGAGATTCGCCCTATTTTTGCTGCTGGGTCTAGCCTTTTTATTAAGGGTGATTTGGTTAGATAGATATCCCGTGGGTTTCACGGCCGACGAGGCTTCATTCGGATACGATGCCTATTCAATCTTAAAAACTGGGAAAGACCAATGGGGTCAAAGTTTCCCATTGGCACTTCGTTCTTTTGGCGATTTTAAACTTCCTGTTTATACATACTTAACGGTCCCCTCGGTTGCCCTGTTTGGCCTAAATGAGTTTGCAGTAAGATTGCCGAATGCGCTCTTGGGAACATTAGCGGTTTTGGTGGTTTATCTTCTAGTAAAGGAGCTCTT
>Ga0315284_10010803_pt1 | contig 13010 bp, 5 predicted proteins | sample YL17G09_16_MG_FD_203696 | JGI IMG/M metagenome (GOLD analysis project Ga0315284, IMG submission 203696) | Sediment microbial communities from Yellowstone Lake, YNP, Wyoming, USA - YL17G09_16 | ecosystem: Environmental > Aquatic > Freshwater > Lake > Sediment | place: USA: Wyoming | collected... | reverse complement strand
GTGAGGACCTCGACACCATACGGGTGTTCGGTGAAATACGGGGCAAGAAGTAACCCGGCCCATCATCCGGGCTGCCGTAGTTTGGCGAGGCGCTCTTTCGCGTCCGCGATCTCCACGAGCGCCGGATCCCCGTCTCGCCAGAAAGCAAGGAACTCCTCGTAGCTCTCGATCGCCTCTTCGGTGCGGCCCAGCTCCTCGCGGGCCACGCCGAGAAAATAATACGCCCTTACGCCGTCGAGCGGGTAGAGCGCCCGCTCCTCCGTGTAGGCTCGGAGCAATCGCTCGAACTCGTTGACCGACTCGACCGCGCGCCCCGCCTTTAAGTATATCGCGGCCATCCCGTAGCGGGGGTAGAAGCTATCTTCGGCCCCGGCGCCCTTATTGAATTCCTCGATGGCCGCGTCGTAATTCCCCTTCGTCATCTCGATCATACCTCGCCAGAACCAATACGAGGGGTCCACCGTCTTCGTGATCTTCCCCATTTCCTTTTTCCAGGTGTCGAGAATCGCGCTCGCCCTCTCGGTGCCGCCCGAGCGTGTGAGAACCCACATGAGCAGGGTCTCCCCCGTCCAGGGCTCATCGGGGTTGGCTTTGCGGAACTCCGCCGCGACCCTTTCCGCCCTTCCCATCGCCCCCTTTACATCGCCCTTTTCATAGAGAATGTTGACGATGTAGTACTCCTTCAAGAAACCCAGTCTACCGCCGTATCCGTCCGCCCGATCGGCTGCGACGGCTTCTTGCGCCCTTTCCATGGCCTCGTCGAGTTTTCCTTGATAGAGCGGGACGGCGATTTCGAAGACCCTGCCAAGGCTCCGCGTATCGGGGTCGGGGGCCTGGAGAAGCTGCCGCGAATACTTGAGCGCCTCTTCGTATTCCCGTTTGAAGAGGTGCATGTAACCGAGTTTCATGACGGACGGATAGAAATCCGGTTTTCGTTTGAGCGCTTCTTGATACGACTCGATCGCCTTGTCGAGCTTTCCGCTATAGGCGTAGAGATCGGCCCTCGAGTCGTACGGATTCGCCTCATCCGGGGCGAGGGCCATGTATTGATAAATCGCCCAGATATAGTTGTCGACGTCACCGACCTTCTGGTACTCGTACGCCAGCAAGTTGTAGGAGAACTTGTCGAGGGGATCGATCTCGATCGCCTTTCTGTAGTTCTCGATGGACTTCTGTGCGTCCCTCTTCTCCGTTCTGTAGATGTCCCCGAGCGCCGTGTAGGCGTTCTTCTCGTTCGGATGATCCTTGATGATGGCGTTGAGCTCGACGATCGCCTTGTCGGTGTCGCCCGAGACGAGCGCGGCGGCGCTCTCGATGTAGTGTTTTTCTTTCTTGCTGACTCTGTCCGAATACCGGACGGCTTTCTCGATCGCCTTCTTGCGCTCCGCCCGGCTCGCGGCGAGCGAAGCCTGCCTCAGGTAGACCATCGCGAAGGTCGAATCGAACCCAAGCGCCTTCTTGAACGCCGCCCTCGCTTCGGTCTGGTAGAACTTGTTGAGGCACTCCATCCCCTCCAGGTAGTACCGGTACGCTTCCGTCGAATGAGTGGTCGCGTCAGCGACCGGCACGTCGCGCCCCTCTCGCGCCAGCACGGGAAGGGCGAGATCGCTCTTGATCTCCAGCGTCAGCCGGTCGACGAGGGCGAAAACTTGTTCGCCGGGTTCTCCCGTGATCCGTTGCGACGCGATGACCTTGCCCGTCTCGACGTCGACGAGACGGGAGGTCATGATGAGGTTCGGCTCCTCCTGAAGGATGCTCCCCATGAGCATCCACTTGGCCTTGGCCGCCTTGGCGACGTCCGTCGCCGTATCCTTGTCGACGACCTTTACCCCCTCCTTGCCCTGGAGCTTCAGGATGTCGTAGAGCCGCTGGCTCGAGATCACCTGGATGTTCCCGGACTCCGAGAGGTCGGTAATGACGAGGTTACTCGCGATCTCTCCCAACCGGCGGGGGTCATTCGGATCGACGACATTTTCGAAGTACATGACGGCGAGCGAACTCCCCGCCGCGACGGCGGGTCGATCGCTGCTAACCTGGAACTTGAACGGTTTCAACACCAGGAGGAGCACCACGGCGGCGAAGACCACGGTGGTGGGCAGCAGGAACCTGCGAAGATTCTTGCCCGGCCGCGAGGCAAGGGGGCGTGCCCCCGCCCGGACTCGTCTGAGATCATCGGCCATCTCACCCGCCGATTGGTAACGGTCCTGCGGATTCTTCGCGAGCGCCTTGGAGACGACCTTTTCCATCGCGCTCGGAATTCTCTGGTATAATTGGGAAAGAGGTTTGGGTTCTTCGTTGGTGATCGAGTACACCACCGCCGCGATGTGCTTCCCCTCGAACGGTGGCCGCCCGGCAAGCATCTCGTAGAGAACGGCTCCAAGCGAGAATAGATCGGACCGCTGGTCGGCATCTTCTCCGCGCGTCTGCTCCGGCGACATGTAGAAGATCGTCCCCATCGTGGAAAGCTCGCCGGTGAGCTTCCCGGCGCCGCCCGGTTTTGCCAGCCCGAAGTCGAGGATCTTGACCCGTCCTTCGCCGTCGATGAAGATGTTTCCGGGCTTGATGTCGCGGTGGACTATCCCTGCGCGGTGGGCGCTCGAGAGGCCGTCGAGCATCTGAAGCGCGATGTCGATTATCCGGTCGACGGTAAGGCCGCCCCGCGTGATGACATCTGAAAGGGGCTCGCCGTCGACGTACGCCATGGCGATGAACGGCCGCCCCTTGTGTTGACCGACCTCGTAAATAGTGACGATGTTCGGATGGTTGAGCCCCGCCGCCGTCTGCGCCTCTCTCTTGAATCGGGCGAGAGCCTCGGCGCTCGACGCCAGCTCGTCGGGGAGGAACTTGAGCGCGGCTTTCCGGTTGAGCTCGCTGTCTTCGGCGAGAAAAACCTCTCCCATCCCCCCTTCGCCGAGCTTGCTCAGGATCCGGTATTTCGAAATGGTTTCCCCGATCATTCCCGACTCCTTTGCACCAGGTACTACGTTACCACACGGGCCGGGTTGCCCCCAATATTTTCACTCGACGCTCTCACCCGCGCGGGCCTCCGCGAGACGGCTGCCTTCCGGGCGAAAACGTTACCGAGACCCGCCCACCCGCGACGGTCCGCAGGGATTGGGTCTGCCCCGGAGGATCCGGGTCGCGGGAGCCCGGTTTCGGGCAAATTCGGTGTTGCCTTCGGCCTCCAACTTGCTACATGATACGGGGGACGGGTGAGCATTCGGATCGACCCTCCCATCCCGATTTGGGAACTGAAACTGATTAATCCCGAAGGAGATTTCGATGCCTAAGTCGCAAGAGAAGCTTGGAATACTCGTGGGCGGCGGCCCGGCACCCGGGATCAACAGCGTCATCGCCGCTGCGACGATCCGTGGTAGCAACGAGGGATTCCCCGTCATCGGCATCGAGGAGGGGTTTCGCTGGATCATGAAGGGGGATGTCTCCCACGTCCTGCGTTTGAGAATCGAGGATGTTACCCGGCTTCATTTCCGCGGCGGGTCGCACCTGGGTATCGCCCGCGACAACCCGACCAAAGACCCGAAGGCGCTGGAAAACTGTATCGAAGCCCTGATGTCGCTCGGCATCGACAAGCTCATCACCATCGGCGGGGACGACACGATGTTCGGCGCGATGAGGCTCGAGGAAGCGGCCGGCGGAAGGATCAAAGTGGTGCACGTCCCGAAGACGATCGACAACGACCTCGATCTGCCGGGCGGAGCACCGACGTTTGGGTTCCAGACGGCCCGCCACATCGGCGTGAGCATCGTCAAGAATCTCATGGCCGACGCGCAAACCACCGCGCGGTGGTACCTCGTGATCTCCATGGGGAGAAAAGCGGGACACCTCGCGCTTGGGATCGGCAAGGCGGCGGCCGCGACGGTGACGATCATCCCGGAGGAGTTTCCCGACGAAACGATTCGGCTGTCGCACATCGCCGACATCGTTGCGGGCGCGATCATCAAGCGCCGCGCGATGGGCCGCCGTGACGGAGTGGTGATCCTCGCCGAGGGGCTCATGGAGAGGGTCGACCCCAACGACCTCAAGCAGCTCGAGAACGCCGAGCGCGACGAGTACGGAAATATCCGTCTGGGAGAGATCGAGTTCGCGCCCGTTCTGAGAAAGGCGGTCACGGCCCGGCTGGCCCGCTTCGGGGTCAAGGCGACCGTCACCTCGTTCGACATCGGCTACGAGCTGCGTTGCGCCGACCCGATTCCAATGGATATGGAGTACACGCGCGACCTCGGTTACTGCGCCGCGCAGTTCATCATCAACGGGGGGAGCGCCGCGGTGGTCTCGATTGTCAACGGTCACTTCCGGCCGCTCTACTTCAAGGACATGGTAGACCCCGCGACGGGACGCACACGCGTTCGGATGGTCGACGTGAAGTCCGAGTACTACCACATCGCCCGCCGGTACATGATCCGGTTGAACAGAACGGATTTCAGCGACTCGAAGGAGATGGCGAAGTACGCGGCGATTTGCGGGATCACGCCCGAGCAGTTCCACGACGAGTTCCATTACCTCGTCGACAACAACCTTCTCTATACCTACCAGGACCAGGAAGACCAGCGGTTCGCCGGGGTCGAGAAGATCAAGGTGCCGTTTTAGCGCAGTGTGGAAAACCCGCAAGGGATGTAAAAAGCCCGGCCGTCGCGTTCGACAGCCGGGCTTTTTCTTCGCGGATCCAGTGCGCCGCTATTTCAGAAGCAGCATTTTCTTCGTGAGAACCCTGTCCCCCGCCTTCAACCGGTAGAAGTAGACACCGCTCGTCACGCGGTTGCCCGCGGCGTTTCGGCCGTCCCACACCACATCGTTCATACCCGCCGGGCGCGTCGCGTCCAGGAGAGCGATGACTTCGCGTCCCTGGGCGTCGTACACGGTGATCATCACACGCATCCGTTGGGGCAACGAGAACGAGATCGTCGTGGTCGGGTTGAACGGGTTCGGCACGTTTTGCATGAGACCGAGAGAGAAACCAGCGCTTCTCGCGCTGACCGGTCGCGATCTCTGCTCAGACCCCGCGGCGAGAGCCACGGTGAGCGTGTATTCGTAGTCGGTCGCGGGCAGGACCGATTCGTCGACGAACTCGCGGAGATCCGGCTCCATGAGCCGTCCGTCCGCAAGCGATGTCTCGAGCGTCGAACCTTTCTCGCGCCGGAGGATCCTGAACCCCTGGACGGCTTCATCCGCCCATACGTCCCACGTGAGCGCGATACCGTTGTCCGTCGTACGGGCATCGAACGCCTGGATGAAAACGGGGACGATGCTCCTCACCTCGAAGCCGTCCATTATCGCCGCTTCCTGACCGTCGGGGTTGCGGACGACGACGTCGTACGTCCCCTTGGCGAGCCCCGACACGTCGAGCACGCCGGTGAGATACGCCCGTCCCACCCACTCGACCGAATCCGCCGGGTATTCGTCGAGCGCGGCGTCCCGCAGCAGCAAGGTCGCTCCGTGCAGGAACTCCCCACCGTTGACCATGACGCTGATCGGCTCGCGGTCGTTGTACCAGACTTTTGGGGTGATCGTAAACGCGACCGGGGACGGCTGTCCGCCGCGAAGTTTCGCCGTCATCTGAGGACCGGGAAGACCGATGTCATAGGCGAGGACGTTCGTCGCGTACCCGTTGTAGCTCTTGCTGTCCGGTGTGGTCGTGTTGTTGAGGGTCGTGTTCGCCGTGGTGCCGGGGAATACGTCGCCCCCGTCCCCGCGGTTGTAGGAGAGTTGGTTGAGCCCGTCCGCTTCCTCGAGCGCGAGCCCGTGGATCGTCGTGTTCGCGGAGCCGCCGGAATTGCCGAGCCCGCCCGGCCCCATCATGTTTTGTTCGACGTGCCAGATCGCGAGTCCGACGCCATGGAGGTAATGATCGAATTGGATTCCCGTGGTGTCGCGGTTCTCCACGAGGAAATACTCCTTCGACGCGTTCTCCTCGAAATCGTAGTACCACCCGTTCTCGTGCTGCTCGAAGTTGGCGAAGTAGCTCTCGCCCCCACCCGTCACGGACACGTTGTCTATCGTGAACGGCCCCGCGACCCCCGAGTTGAAATCCCCGTCCTCGTCCGAATAACCCGCGTCCGACTGGAACTGGGCGATCAGCGTATAGCTCGACGCGCCGCTCCCCGAGAGGTACGGGGTCAAATCGATCACCGCGTGACCGGCGCCTATATTATCGTACTGCGCGAGCGTAGACACCGACCCGTTGACGTCGATCTTCATGTAGCCATAGTCGTAGCCCTGCTCCGTATACGCCATGTAGTCGTACTCGAGCGTGACCGGCGCGCTCCCGTCGTACGAGAAGTCGCACCGCACCGACTCGTCCCACGAGTTGCCGTAACCGGCCTGCCCCGGCCACCCGCGCGCCGTCGCCTCCGCGAGCGTGAGCCCGCAGTGCATGCGGTACGAAGCGAGCACCGATTTGCGGCTGAACTTCTGTTCCGGCACGTTCAGGCGGAAGGCCTCGGGTGTCGACCCGGCGTTGTCGATCGTGTAGGTCCCCACCGCGGGCCCCACTTCCGTGGGCAAGAGCCAGCCGAGCTCCGCCTTCGACCAGGCTTCGAAGTGGGCGGGGTTCACCGGGTTGTTCCAGTTCCCGGAACCCATGAGACCCCAGTGCCCGATCCCCTGGGTCCCGCCGTTCCAGTCGTAGAGATCCGGGAGGCCGAACGCGTGACCGAACTCGTGGCAAAAGACACCGATTTCGTTGATACCCGTTCCGCACCCGTTCTCCGACCCCAGTGCCGGCTGGATCGTGTAGTCCCACACGACGATATTGCCGCCGCCGTTTCTCGCATCGTTCGTCACCCACGGCTGTTGAGCGAACTCCGGCCATCCGCCGACGACCCACCGGTGCGACCAGATGTTTGTGTTTCCGCACTCCGCACCCACTTCGGGGTGGACGAAGGCGACAAAATCGACGAACCCGTCATCGTCGCCCGAGTTCGGAAGACCGTCGGGACCGTCGTTATCGTACAGCCCGAAGTTGATGGTGGGATCGTTCGCCTGCAGAAGCTCGAGGAGAAACTGCCCGGTCTTGGCGGTTCCGCAAAGGCCGTTGCACCCTCCCTCGTAGTAGACATCCGATTGAGAGACAGTGAACCAGTCGTACACCGTACCGGTGAGGTTGACGTTCCCGTAGGACATCTCGTCGTAGAGCCCCGTCATCGAGAGGGCCGGGGCGGGCGAAAAGAGTTTCGTCTGGAGATCCGACGCCGGATATGGGGCCGCACTCGCGGGCGAGAACTTCCCCAGAAGGACGGGGACCTGAACCGTCCCCGACACCACGATCGAGGAGCGGACCGCCGACGGTAGAGACGAAAGGTCCATCCCCGGCCGCCACTCCCTCTCGAGAAACTCGAGCCGTGTCTGCTTCGTTCTCTGAGCCTTCTGGATCCACGCCTTCTGAAACTGGAACGCCGTCTTATCCACGGCGACCCGATCGAAATATGCCTGCGGGAGCCCGACGCCCGGAGCAGGGGGAACCGGCTGGGCGAGAGATCCGGTTATTGCGACAAGAGAGACAATGATCGACAGAACAAGAGTTCTTTTCATCGTGGCGACTCCTTGAACGGACAGTCGTGGCGGTCTTCCGGGAGCCTTTGTGGAGAAGCGGCGGGTGCGGCTCGGGCGGATCCGCCTGGTCAAAGATAACACAAGACGAGGGGTGAAAAGAAGCCGTTCCTTAGGGCTTTTCGGGCTTTTTTGCTTCGCGCCCTTCTCGTCGGGCCCTTGGTCCGGGCCGTTTCCTTCCGGCCGATAACCCCGGGCCGTTATTCAACCATCGAAGATCGGGCCGCCTCACTTTCCTCCGGGCTTGAGGATCACGCCGCGGTTGGCCCGGCCGTTCATCTTGACGGTGATGGGAGAATCGAATCGAAGATGGCGGGAGTACTTCCGGTCCTTGACGGCAGCCTGGTTCTTGAGCCACTCCCAGTTGAGGAACTCGCTTCGCAGATCCGAATTCACCGTAAAATAACCGATGCGGAACGAGATGAGATTCTGGAAGAAGTGCGTCCCCTGGGAGGGAGTCACCCTGAAATCCTTGAAGCTTGTTTCCACCATGACCCGGGCGCCCGAAATCTGATCCCAGCTCACCGGTATCCCGAGCCACGGATCCGAAGAACCCCATCGTCCGACACCGATGAGGACATAGGGGGTGTTCGACGCCGTGAGCTCGTCGTTGAACCGCCCGATTTCCTCGGCGACCTCCTTACTCGCCGCCCGTTCGAAACGGTCGATGTCCACGTAGACGACGTCCCTCATATCCATGAGGATGCCGTCCCCGAGGACCTGCGTGCTGTGGCAGATCATCCGGGATTCGTCGGTGTCTTCGATCGAGAGATCGCCCCCTTCGTGGCTGATGACCATGGGCCGCATCTGGAGGATGCAGAAATCGCGCTGCTCGCCTGCGGGTGCGGTGAGGCTCGCGGCGAATTCGATTTCCACCGAGGAACTCATCCCCCTGGTGCCGACGCGGAGCATCAGCCTCAGGACGTCCGCGAGCGGGAACGCCCCGTGTTTGAGGACCGGCGCGAAGCTCACCAGGCGGGCCCCAACCCGCCCCAGCCCGTCGTAGACCTGGTGGTTTTCGTGCGAGTAGGTGGACGCGAGGAGGGAGAGGGTCCCGTCCGCTTCCGCGTCGCCGATCTCGAGCGTCTTGAGCTCGAGTTCTCTCTCCGGGTCGCGAGGGGCTTCCGGATCGGGGAGCCCCAGGGCGTAGAAATTTCTCTGCGAGTTCCGCAACATCTCCTCGACGGCCGAGAACTGGACGGGGTGCTGGGGGTACTTCGGCGAAAACTTGAGGGCGCGTCCCCCCTCCATCACCGTGTGGCCGAGACCCAAGGCCACGGAGGCGATCCCGTCCGCGGGCTTCATCGGACCCGTGGGATAGTAGTTGTGCGAGTTGGCCACACCCGAGAAATCCGGATAGAAGCGGTCGCCGTGCCGGGAGCCGACGAGCTTCTGGACGATCACCGCCATCTTTTCTTCTTCCAGGCGGTACGGAGTGGCCCTGATGTACGACTTGGCGCAATGCGAGAACGTCGATGCGTACACGCGCTTGATCGCCGTCAAGAGCTCGGCGAGCCGTGTGTCGAGCGAGCGGTGATTGTTGGGGATCATGTAGCTCCGGTAGATCCCGGCAAAAGGCTGATAGCGCGAATCCTCGAGGAGGCTGGAGGACCGGACGGTGAGAGGATAAGAAACAAGCTTCAAGTATTCGCGCAGCGCTTCCACCGTTTCCCCGGGAAACTCTGCGCGGAGAAACTTCTTTTCGATCTTTTTTTCATCCGACGATTTGAGGGCGGAGTCCCATAGACCGTTGTCGTTTATGAACTGATCGAAAACGTCCGTGCCGATAACCACGGTCGGCGGCACCGAGATCCGCACCCCCTCGAACCGATTCTGGAGGAGGTAGGTATAGATGATCGAGTTGACGAACGCGAGCCCTCTTCCCTTTCCCCCAAGCGACCCCCCGCCGATCCGCGCGAAACTCCCCTGCGGGTCGAATGTTTGCGGATCGAAGTCGACGATGTTTCCCTGCTGCTGCGCCGTTCTCAGATCGCGCAGACATCCGATTAGGTATTTCCGTATATCCTCGATCGACCGGTAATCCGACACTTTGCGGGGTCTCAACTTGTAGGCGAGGAGAAACTCCGTTCTCGCCTTGAGCCAGTTGGAGAAGTGGTTCCTCTCCCCGTGGTAGCGAAGGCTCTCCCCCGGGACCTCGTGGAGCGTCTCCTCGAGGCTTCTCAGATCCGTCGCCCGGCCCACCTCCGTGCCGTCGGGGAGCCTGAACACGAAGTCGCCGAAACTGAAATTCTCCTTCATGAAATGGCGGAGATCGTAGAGCAGGGTCGGCGAGTTTTTCAGGAGGAACGACGCGGAGAGCTCGCCAGCCACCGTCTTGACCCTCGGGTCGTCCGACTGGAGAAGGATCGCGATGTCTTTGTGCCACGATCGCACCGCCTCTATGAACGCGACCCCCGCCTCGGGATCCTTTACACCCGCCCTGGGAAACTCCATGTCCGAGATGACCCCGAGAACGTTTTCATGGTATTTCTCGAAGTAGTCCCACGCCTCTTCGTAAGTCGTGCAGAGGAGGATCTTCGACCTCGCCCTTCTTCTCAACATCCGGTGCGCGGGATTGACGCCCTCGGAGATAAGGCTCTGCGTGTGGCGCATGAGCTCGGTGTAGATGATCGGGAGGTACGCGGAGTAGAACCGCACGTTGTCTTCGATGAGGATGATCGACTGGACACCGACGAGCTTGGTGTCGTGGTCGAGATTGACACGGTCCTCGACGGACTTGATGATCGCAAGAAGAATCCGGAAATCACCCTGCCAGGTGAACACCCGATCGAAGACGGACGTGTCGTAATTCGACGTGAGTTCGCTTAGAGCGCTCGCGTCGTACGTGAGAAGCACGATGGGAATGGTCACCCCGGCTTCTCTCGCCTTGCGCGCGAAGTCGAGCGCGCCCATGTCCTCGAGGCGAAGCGAGGTGATCACCAGATCGAACCGCTTTTCCGTCTGGATCATCGAGAGCGCTTCGCCGCCGCTCGATACGCGGGTGATGCTCGGAGGGTCGGTGAGGTTGAGCCCCATGTACTCCGTGATCAGGGACTCGTAGAGACGGCCGTCCTCGGCGAGGATGAACGAGTCGTAGATGCTCGAGGCGAGCAGGATATTGTGGACCTTGTAGCGCAGAAGGTCCTGGAACCGCTGGAAACGGTTGCCGTACCCGTGCTCGAAATCGTAGAAGTCGAATTCTTTGTCGGCCATCGAAAACCACCTTGATCCCTGGAAGTCGCCCGGGCGGGGGGGACGTCGCGGGCCCTTCGCGGGAACGAGCGAGGATCGCCCGCCGCGGGTCCTGTCGCGTATTACCCCGCTTGCGCTCGGTCGTTCGCGCGCGGGTCCTGTCGGCCATCCGCCCACGGCCGTGCTCGCTAACGCTCCGCGCGGGCGTGGGCGCCCGTGGCCGCCACCCGCGCCAGGCGCGGCGGGAAGCCGAGCGTAGTGGAGCGCTGGGCCCGCGACGTCCCCCCCGCCCGGACAGCAACGTCTTCTATAATAGAAAACGGGGTGGGTTTAATCCACCCCGTTTTCACCGTTCAGCGAGTCCAGCGAACCATTACACCACGCCGAGGTCCATCATCGCGTCGGCAACCTTGAGGAAGCCGGCGATATTGGCGCCGTTCACGTAGTTGCCCGGCGTGCCGAAGCGCTGCGAGGCGTCGACACAAGACTTGTGGATGCTCTTCATGATCTGGTGAAGACGCTGATCCACCTCTTCGCGGGTCCAGCTCAGGCGCATCGAGTTCTGGGACATCTCGAGACCCGATACCGACACGCCGCCGGCGTTCGCCGCCTTCCCGGGACCGTAGAGAATCTTGTTCTCGAGAAACACGTTCACGCCGGCCGGGATCGTGGGCATGTTCGCCCCCTCGGAGACGACGTACACGCCGTTCTTTACGAGGTTCGCCGCGTCCTTCGCGTTGATCTCGTTCTGGGTCGCCGAGGGGAACGCGCAATCGGCCTTGTGGTTCCACAGCGGGTTGAAGTCCATCTTCGAGTCGATCGGAGCGTACACGGCGCCCTTGAACTTCTCCACGTACTCCTTCATCCGGCCGCGGCGAATGTTCTTGAGCTCCTTGACGTAGGCGAGTTTCTTGCGGTCGATCCCCTCTTCGTCGTAGATGTACCCGGCCGAATCGGAAAGGGTCAGGACTTTTCCGCCGAGATCGAGAATCTTCTCGACGGCGTACTGCGCGACGTTTCCCGACCCCGACACGAGGCATCTTTTGCCATCCAGGGTCTGGCTGCGCGTCGTGAGCATCTCGGCGGCGAAGTACACCGCGCCGTAGCCCGTCGCTTCGGGACGGATCAGCGAACCGCCCCAATTGATCCCTTTACCGGTGAGCACGCCGGTGAATTCGTTCCTGAGCCTCTTGTACTGGCCGTACAAAAAGCCGATCTCGCGCCCGCCGACTCCGATGTCACCGGCGGGTACGTCGGTGTTCGGTCCGATGTGCCGGAAAAGTTCGTTCATGAAGCTCTGACAGAAACGCATGACCTCCATGTCGCTCTTTCCCTTCGGATCGAAGTCCGACCCGCCCTTGCCGCCGCCCATGGGGAGCGTGGTGAGGCTGTTCTTGAACACCTGCTCGAAAGCGAGAAACTTGAGGATACCGAGGTTCACCGACGGGTGGAAACGAAGACCGCCCTTGTAGGGACCGATCGCGCTGTTCATTTCGATGCGGAACCCGCGGTTCACGTGGACCTCGCCCTGGTCATCGACCCAGGGAACGCGAAAGAGAATGACGCGCTCGGGTTCGACGACGCGCTCGAGGATCTTCCCCTTTCTGTACTCGGGGTGCCGCTCCAGAACGACTTGGAGCGATTCCACTACCTCCTGGACCGCCTGATGAAATTCCGGCTCCGCCGGATTCTTTGCTTTTACTTGCGCCATGAATTCTTCGACGAATGCTGTCATGCGCCCTTCCTTCCTCCCGAAAAGGGTATGTTCGTATATATTCGAACGGCCTGCTGATGTCTCCGCAGACCACTGGGTCGACCGAAGTCTTTCTGGGAACGTAACCGGGGGATTGTAGCCTTGCGGAGACGGATTGTCAACAGGCTTGAAACTCGTTTCCAAAACGCAGGTTCCGCTCGTTTTCCGTTGAAAAGACCGGGCTCCTGGGTCATCCTTGGGACCTGCGATTTGCCGCATCAAACAGGAGTGTGACCATAATGAGAGTGAACGTTGTAGCTATCCGCCGTTCGATGTCGATTTTCGCGATTGCCCTCGCGATGGTTGCTTTTTCGGCGGCGCCCACGTTCGCCGCGGACCCCCTTACTCCCCAGGACATACTCGGGTTGAAAACTATATCCGCGGCCGAGATCAGCCCGGATGGGAGTTGGATCGCCTGTACGATCCGTGTTCCCCGCGTACCCGGTGACAAGCCGGGTGGTGACTATCAGGAGCTCCACGTCGTCTCCACGAAAACCGG
>Ga0315284_10010800_pt1 | contig 13011 bp, 13 predicted proteins | sample YL17G09_16_MG_FD_203696 | JGI IMG/M metagenome (GOLD analysis project Ga0315284, IMG submission 203696) | Sediment microbial communities from Yellowstone Lake, YNP, Wyoming, USA - YL17G09_16 | ecosystem: Environmental > Aquatic > Freshwater > Lake > Sediment | place: USA: Wyoming | collected... | reverse complement strand
AGCCGGATTCTCATACCGTGATCGGTAGAACTCGCACAATCGCTTCCAGCCAGCCCAAACCTAATGTGAGAAAAAAGACTTCCTAACAAGGGAAAAAGCGCGGACCGTTACAAGATACCTTGTCGAGCGCCTTAGCCAAAAAAGCGCGCCGCGGAATTCTGCTCCGTCAGACCGCTCCCGCCACCTTCGCCCTTATCGATTCCGAGGAGGATAAGCACGCCAAGACCTGATCTGCAGCAGCTCACCCACTGGGTGGATGCCACTCTTGTGGCTTTGCTGGCAGAACGGAGACGTCAGAAGAAAGAGTGGCGCCGCCGCCGCAAGCTGGGAACTTTGGAGACCCTGTGGTTGATGCTGGCGGTCTCTTTGGATACGCAGCGATCGAGCCTTTACGAGATCCTGCGCCTGGCCACCGCACAGCTTGCCATCCGCTGGTCCATTTCCGTGGCCGCGTTCTGCAAGGCCCGGACTCATTTTTCTCCTCGACGCCCTGACCTGGTTGTATGGGGCGCCAGTTCTCCCGCGACCGGCAACAATATCGGAGGAAAAGCCGCGGATTAGATAAACCGGGTCGGGGGAGAAAATCAAAATTCCAATCGGCACTTCCTGACTCTCCTCAGCCGGAATTGCTCCGAGATGGGAAGGGCCGGGTGTTTCTCTTAAGTTAACGGCATTGGGTCCGTCCCCTGAACTACCCCTGAACTACAACCGATCATCGGCTGGCATTTGAAGCCGGTGGACATCATCATCAACCCGATTCTCGATACCGCCTATGACGGCAACAAGAACTTGGATTTCGCGCCGTCGATGCGTGTTGCCTGCAGTTTCTCGTCGCAGTGGGCGATCGCCTTCGAGGAGTATGCCGATTTCGGGCCAGTGCGCAAGTTCAACGCGGTAGGCGAGCAGTCCCACCAGGTGTACGGGATTTTGTGCCAGTCCCGGAGGGGAATCGCGGCAAACGGCGGGTGGCAGTTGACATAACGCATCCTTATCAGAAGCAGAATTCGACCAGGAACCTTAGGAACCTTGGGATTCGCGGTTCGCATGCAGCTTATGTTGCGAGTTTTATTATGTTCCGTGTTTGAAAGAAAAAAGATAAGGCTTTTTCCTTTTACTTCGCTGTTTTTTATTTTCTTGTCGCTGTGCATGTGCTTCACTGAAGAGACTCCATCTCTTCTGTAGACCCTGTCGGTACGCAAAGCCGCAAGAGATGGATCAGAGTCAGTATACAGGTCTCCAGGCGTCTATTGGGCTCGGTAGAGCAAGTGATCGAGAGCTTGGCGGAGTGTCAAACAGGCCCGAAAATAATGTGCTGAGTTTTTGGGCCGAAATTTCTTATAGACTGATTCTACAAGAGTTAGAGCCAAACGCACAATATCGCCATAACTCATATACCAGCAGAGACTTACGGAAACTCAGAACATTATGCAGCTTATTTCGACTATCCGTCTTGAGCCTGGCCGGGAGGCAGCTGCTGCCGCTCCGGTCTCCAGATGGCTTCAGAGAAGGCATTGACGGCCTTTATAATGACGATCACTTCGATGAATTCAATCGCGTGAATCACATTCGCGGCCAGTCAGGGCGAGGAAAGCGCTACCTTTCCGACCCGTCGGAAAGACGACATGCGATTCTGGAATCCATTGCTCAATGGCCCGTCAACCGCTGGATCGAGTTCGGTGAAGCCTGGCGCTTCCTGCTGGCGTCAGGAAATAGCTTTCTCGTTACGTCGGAGGCCGTGACACTATATTTTGCCGAGCAGCAGTATGGCCATCTCGGGGGGCACGAGCATGTTTTGTCGAGGGTTTACCTGCGCGTCTTTTTGATGGAGACCCTCGCGACACTGGGAATCATCGACATCGCCTATTCATATCCGCACCATCTCTGGCCGGATTTCGATGGGGGATGGGGAACCGATGAGATGAGTTTTTGCAGCCGCTACGACGGCCTGCTATACGTCCGGCTCAACGCCCTGGGCGCCTTTTGCCTGAAGGTCACACCACATTATGAGGCCACTCCTGTCAGAGCAACCGTCCCATGGGAAGTCGTTGGCAATGGCGAGATCATTCCATCAGAGGAACTATTGCCCTCGGATACTCACCGGCTGGATGCATGGGCGGTCCGCGATTCGAGAGGAGCGTGGTGGCTCGACGCCGACAGGGTCCTCGATTATGTGGTATCCGGGGGCTCAATCGCGGATATTGCCAGATTTCTCGGGGAGAAATGCCTGAATGCCCTTCCCGAAACCCTGGAAGGATGGCTATCCGGAATAGCTGCCAAGGCGTCCGCCGTGAGAGGCATCGAACAGGCGCTCTTGATCGAAATGTGCGACACAGGCACCATCGCGGCGATTACCGAGGACTCCGACGCCGGTATGCTCTGTCGTCGCGCCGGCGACCAGTATCTGGTTGTTGCAAAGAAAAACCTGCGTAAATTTCGTAGCGCCCTGAAGAAGTTGGGATACGCGCTTCCGGAGAGTAAACTCCAGCCGTAACCGGTTCTTTCCGGACTGATGTGGAAGCGCCGGTGAACTCGACCGGTAAATCCGGACTTCAGGAGCAAGGGCTTCGGGTGAGTGGCCAACCACAGCAAAGGAGAATGATGATATGCGAAAGGCGTGGGTTTTCAACCCTCAGACGGGTGGGAAGAGGATATCGCCAGCAGCGCAGGAAGCGGTAAAAGAGCGTATTCTCGAACACGCCAAAAGGAACTACTCAGGAAAGTACCAGCGGATCGAAGTCAGATTCAGGGGTGCTCTGTGCTACATCGATGCGTTCCAGAAACCAGATGTAGTGAAGGAGTGTCCTACAACAAGCATGGGCGAATCTCGCGAGCAACTTATTGATCGCCTTCGACAAATCCCGATACATCTATGCCGTCTGCGTCACTTCGACACTGATCGGTGGACGCTGGCGTTTTATACCTACAGCCGCGAGAGATATGAACCCTGTGTTTTCCCGAATGGAGAATGGTTCGGCACTCCGGAAGAAGGGTTCGATATCGGCGCACAGTATTTGAGCTGAGCCAGGCTCAGCGCCCAGAGACCGGCACGGGAGGAAGGTTGAGGTGAAGTCATGACGCCGCGAGGGAGCGAACAGTCGGCTTCGGAATGGTCGGTGTTCTTTGAAATGCTCCGAGAAACCGAGCCGATCGCAGGCACCTACGACGTCGAATGGTTGGGACCTTATTTCATACCGAGACGCAAACAATGGCATCGTTCCCGATTCATGCTGTACGGCGGCTGTCTCTACGGTTCTCTTGAGATCGACTGGACGACTTGCTCTGCGCATTGGAGCGTCGCCTCAGGAAGCGTGTCTTATGAGGGAGGAAGGAGCTGCGCGATGGCTTGGGAGCCCGAGAAACTGTGGGCAAGCGCGCTCTCGCAACTCACTCGCCGGCTGAAATCCGCCTTGTCGAACCCGGTCGCATACAACCATCGGGTTCGGCGCCTTATTCCGTTCGACGCTCGTGCCGGCCGGGTGGTTCGTAAGTGGACTTGGTCGAGAAACACGCGACCGCCGCTTTCAGGAAAGGAACTTGGGGTGCTCGAGACGGCATGCGAGCGATGCGAACGCACCGCGCCCTGGCGATCGCTCAGTTCCGCCGGGTATTTTCGACTTGTTGGCCGCATGTACGATGCTGCGTTTCCGGAATTGGCCGGCCTTTCACCAAGGGAACAGCACGCGCTAAGTGCCGACAGCCGCCACGGCGGTCTCCTCGACATTCCCGATGCCGATCCGCTGGCTTTTCGAGAGTGGTTCGAATCCAAGATGTGGTCAGGCGGTCACCCATGGGAGATCGTTTTTGGGCATCCCCACGGTATCCTGTTCTCCCCGTTGCCGGATGACGACAGGAGGTGGCGCTTTCATCTCTCGGTGGAAAGCCCCGGTCTGTACCTTCGAACCGTGAAGATGGCCATCGCGTTAGGTGAAACAGGGGCCCCGTTCGCGTTCCATGACAGGGATTCGATCGTGGCGGCACTTCGAGGAATCGATGATGTCGAGATCGGGCCAACATACGGCATGCTCTCCCTGTCTTGCCTGAGAGAGACCCGGCCCGAAGCTATCGATCGAGTCCGCTGGGATCCAATCGCCGACATCCAGCCAATCACGAACATCCAGAGACACAGGGTCGATTACGTCCTGCGCACGGGGTCTCCGGCCGGTTGGGAGGTGCCGTGCGCAAAACGGTCCATCAGAAAACTTCCACAATGGATTGGATAGCCGGACTGCCGTAGATGGCGCCACCAGTTCTAACGCAAAGGTTGGGGAGGATTCTGGCTTCGCCTGAACTATGCGTGTGGCCGCACAGAACCAGCAGGTTGCCGGCCGGTCGCTGCTGCATTTCCCGGAGCATCACGTCGCCTGCAGCTTTGCATGCGAAGTGCGGCAGGCCATCGGCGTCTGAGATGCCTCCTTCGTGCCAGCAGGATTCCCGGAAGGGCGGCACATGGGTAAGAAGGATGACATTTCTCTGCCGTTCAAATGCTTTTGGCAAAACCCTCGCAAAGTGCCTGGCAGCTTCATCACCCAGCGCTTTGAGCTTTTGGAAACGCCGCGCAACCGGCAGTCCGACGAAATCCCGGATCAAGAGGTAATCATTCAATAAAAGGGTGGATTGGATGCCGTTGCCGAGCCTGCCGTCCGCCCATGAATCGTGGCCCACCAGGGCGGTATCTTCGCTCAGCGAAATAAAATCCATTTCTGAAAGCCAGTGCAAGCCGGGAAGGTTCGCAGACAGGCCCGCCATCTTCCTTCGCACTTCTGCGATGCTTCCACGGTAATAATCATGGTTCCCCAGGACAAAATAGATGGGGATCTTCAGCAGTTCTCTCAGGCGCATCAGATATTTTTCAACATTGTCTGCTTCGCCAATGTCTCCGCCCAGCAAGACTGCATCCGGAGCCGCGTCCAGAATCTTCCGGGCAAAATCCCTGATCAGATCTTGAGATACAAAATTGAGATGAATGTCGGTCATCCAGGCAAGGCGTTTCATGGACGTTTTCTCCAGCACTGCTGGTCAGCCTGACATCGACTGCAAATACAGCCGCCGGCGAACGGCAACTCTGGCTTATCTCCCCACGGAAACGTTATGTGCCGCCTTGAGTTCATCGATCACTCCAGTTCTATGTTCAGGAGGGATGCCAGATAGTGGCTTCGCTTTTCCCGATGATTGTATCTGAAGATGGTGTCGATCAATCCCATATGAGGGCGGCCAAAAGCCCGCGCATACAGCCTGCTCACCCAGCGGTAGTAGTTTTCCATGCTTTTCATGTTTTGGGGAAAGACGATACGGACCAGGTCATCGAGGAGGGCATCCGCACGTTCGTCGAAAAAGCCCTTCAGATTCGCGGGCGGGCCACCGGGCACCGGCCTGTAAGGCTGAACGAACACATAGGCGCCGGGAAGCGAACGCAGGAAACGGAAGCGATCTACGTCCTGAGCCAGAGTGGTATTAAAGCCATACATGCACACGAGCTCCACGTTGTCCCGCGGCGTGAATTCGAACAGCTGATATTTCCCGCGCACTTCCTCCAGATTCCGATTGTCGTTTAGGCTGAAGTGATAAACGCGCCGCGTAAAGCGAACATTCGAGCATTGCACGCGCCGGAGGAGCCGCGCGACATCCGCGTCGACACAGCGGAGATCCAGCGTCTGGTTGAAATTGACCTGCAGGTTGCGCCGGATCATTTCCTCCATCAAACGCTTTGCATCCGGGTGCGCCAGAATGTTGTCGTCCAGCAGAATGAGCTTTCTCCGGCGGCGGGTAATAAGATCGTCAAGATCACTGACCTGGCGGACGCCTCCCTCCTTGGCCGGCACAAGGCAGAAACGGCAACGAAACGGGCATCCGCGGGTTAGAAATCCGATGGCCCGATCCCCCAGTTCCGGATATAGATCGTAATCGGCGGGAAGACTCTCCACGGCCGCGGGAAGGCGCAGCTTGATATCGATCCCGGAACCACCCGCCACCAGCGAGTCGCCGTATTTATTCCGCAACTTCGCCAGTCGATTCAGGGTGCTGGATGTCGAAAGCACCCCGCTCGCATAGACCCGCTCGACGCCGGCAACAGAAACTTCGTGCCTTACCAGCACGACCTTCCTTCCTTCGTCCTTGAAGCAGCGGCTGAGCTTCATCAGCGCCAGGTTCGGCAGGCGGCCGTCCAGGTCCACAAGCAGGATGGCTCCAGCCGGGAGTCTCGCGGGGAGTTTTCGCGGACGATCTGAAGGTGCGGGTACGCGAAGGCTGCCGGCCAGAATGGTCATGGGAAGTCTTCGGCGTGATCGCAGGTCAAGCGTGACCAGAAACTGCGTGCGTGGCAGCAGCAGATCCATAAGTCTTGCCCAATTCGGGAAAGTTTGTTCGCTGCAAAACCTGTCGGGACGATCGAGCAGTACGAGGGCCGGCATATCAAGGGGCGCAATATTGCGCGCATAGGCGTCAAGCAGATGCCGCGCCGCATCCAATGCAATCGCCACTGCCCGACGCCGTGTGGAGCTGATCTTCAGCCATTCGCGCCGGAAGTCGCAATGCCGTTCCAGCCATGCCTTGGTGTCGATTCCCATCTGCTCCTGGAGGAGAACGGCAAGCCGCCGCAACACAATTCCGGTCGCCTCACGTTTGCATCGGATCGCGCGATAATGCAGCCTGGCAAGAAACTCCACCGGATCCGTCAGCCGAGCTCCGCGGCCGAACAGTGAATGAAATCGCGTAACGCGGAAATAAGGATCGCGGAAATCGAAGTCGTCCGTCCCTACGTGGTAGAACGGGTCGGCGCCGTAACCCAGCAGGAAAATAGCCGACGAACCGAGGCCGGTTTTTGCCCTCATAACCCGATCCTGGGGCGACAGCATCCTGAAATCACCGCCCTTCAGCGCAGTGATTTCTTTGCGGCCGTCCATGCGGATGCCGATGGTTGTCGGCCCCTGCTTATATATCGATGCTTCATAGGGAGGGTGGAGGGCAAGGACCAGTTCCAGCTGCAACGGCCGGCTTCGTTCGCGGCGCATCGCCGGAAGGTCAAAATCGAGGCGTGGAACGACACGGATGCCTCCGCAGGCCAGTGCGATCAGCCGGAGCATTTCCAGTCCTCGTGGCCCTTCTTTGATGATGGTCCATCGGGAGATCTGGTCGCCGCTTCGTTCAATCTTCAATTCGCCGGAGCCACCATGACGGGTGTTGTCGAAATGCATGTTCAGAAAGTGCATAGCCTGAACTCTCAGTTTCGGGAGCAGAACGCTGCCATTCGTGAATCCTCAGGTGGACAGCGGATTCCTTCAAGGAGTCGAGGAAGGCTCATCTGTAGGCTCTTCCATCGCCTCAGTACGAAATAAGCTTTGCACGCTCCAGAGTTTTCCAGAGGTTTTTCCGGCGCCTATGCGCGAGCTTCCATTGCTCAAGGATTTTCTTGGACGCAAGCGGATCGAAATCACGCAAGACGGCGAGCCATTCCGCGCAGTCCTGGTAATCCCCGGCAGAGTGTTCAGGATCGGGAACGAGCTGCGCTGCGTTGCGCTTCCAGAATTGAATCACCTCCGGCAGCAGTTCGCCAGCGCGCAGCCGTTTCAGCCAAATCCGCCGAAGCGCTGTCACCCGGCGGTCTCCCTCGGGTTCGCGCGAAAGCAGACGCTGCAGTGCCGGTGAGGCCTTTTTCAGTTCGGAACCGGAATCCAGATCCAACGTCAAAACCATGAGAGATTTGAATCCACGGCGCAGCGATGTACGCGTTTTGCCGGTTTCGTCCAGCCAGCGGAGGAGAACGCGGCGGAGCATGGTCGGCCCTTTAGTGCCGGCGCGGGTCGCATCGATCAGACCATGGATCCAACCGTGTTCAGATTCAGTGAACTCGTCCATAGCCGACTCCACGCTCCACATCGCAATCAGCGACCTCCAATCCTCGTAGATCCGCTCGCGTATTGCATCAAAGCCGGGAGGCACACGGTGGAGCGCTTGCAGAACGGCATCGCCGTCAGTCCAATCACAGAGGATGGCAAGCTGCAGCTCCAGGGAGCAGGCCGTCTCATTATCCCCGATGGCCCGCGCGGCTTTGTTCCATCGTTTCAGGAGCGCAGGAATCGCGCGATCCTTCTCACCGTCGTAGGGGAATGACCTCTCGGTTAGAATGAGCTCTTTGCGCGGATCCCACGCCTTTCCTTCTGTCATGCGGAGCATAGAACCTACGGCTTTATCGGCGAGGGCGACGGCATCCTGGAATGCCTTCCGAGCGATAAGGTCGTCGATCACCGGGAGGGCGAGTCGCCAGTCCTGCAAGACGCCTTTTTGACAGACTTCCAGGAATCGGCCGGGATCCCATTTCCGGCAGAGTTTTTTATAAAGAGCAAACCACCCTCCGTGCACCGACTCGAGCGCCCGGGCCCAATGGCCGGATTTGCGATGGCCAACGATCCCTTGGAACATCTCTTTCTGAATTTCGGGCTCCAGCGCGGAAATGAAATCGCCGATAGTGGAGTGATCCAGATACAGTTCCACGCCCGAGAGATCGAGTGCGCAAATGCTGTCCAGGAATTCAAACCCTCCCAAATGGTCCCGCCGCGCTCGCTTCCACTCCCATTCGAGCAGGCAGAGCGTTACTTTCGGACCAAATGCGAGGCCTTCTCCATTGTCTTCGATATCTTCCGAATTGCCTCCGATCTCTTCCGCCGTGTTCAGCAGCGCCTGCGCGAAACTGAAGTCAGGCGCGAGATTTCGCTCGAAAACATGAGGAAGAAGAGTGTGAAGCCGGGCGGCGATCGGTTCGAGGTCATCTGCAAATCCGGATTTGTCCAGGTATGGAGGTTCCCAGTGATGCTCCTGAAACACGTACTTGCCGCTTTCATCGGCGGTTTCTGAGATACAGGCATCCCAATCCCGCCAAGCTGAATCCCATTCCTGACGGGTCTTGCCGATAGTCGGGTGCGACGGCGCCTTGGATATTTTCGCCCTGCAAGTGGGCTTTAGTGCTTTACTCACAGCTGCTGCCGTTTCCGTTTCCAGGCCGGCAGCCATCCGTTCTATACCGGCTGGGTCCAGCGCAAGGAGCGAGCGCCCGAAGATCTCCTGTATCTCTTCCTGTGAGAAATGTGCCGACAGCCTTTCCATCAAGTCGTTTAGCCTTGAATCGCTGTGATTTTTGTTTTGCCGTCCGCCTCGTTTTGTCGCCATTGCGAAATCCTCTGTCATTACGATTGGCCGCCAACATGGAATGCCGCGTGGCCGTCAGCACACTCCAGCAGGCATCCTGGCAAAGTTACCGTCTCGGCAAGTCTTGCAGGCTAGCACGATCAGATGAGTGAAAACCGGGCCCTTCCAGTGCGGCTCGATCCACTCGTACGATCGATGATCTCCACGCGGCCCTCCGATGCGCTCACCCCAGATATCAGTGAATCGTCTCTGGTCCGCCCTCCTCCTCCTCCTCCTCGTCCTCGAACCAGGGCTCAAGCCGCTTCGCTTCGGGCGGTGGAGGGGAGTAGCGGATCCAGTTTCCGAGCTCAGCAACGCTGCTGATCCACTCGTCCAGAGCTTCCTTGAACCGCCATGCAACTCGAGCAACTTCCTTGCCGTTGCCCTTCTCAGCTTCCCGGCGGCCGGGGTCATCCCAGACTCGAGGCGCCCGAACCAGCTGAAACGCGGAGACGGAAATCCCCGCAAGAGAGAGATCACCCTCTGCCTTGCATTTGGCTTCGATCTTTGCCTCTTCCCGGCTTCCCATTACGGCAACGACTCGCCCTTGGCGCTCTTGGAAGTCAGTGAGCAGCTTGTCAAGTTTCTCACCTACAGAGCCGGTCCAGGAACTGAAGACCTGCGGGTCCGGGATGGGAGTTGTCGAGCCATACGGAAGAGTGGCGTATAGCTCGAGATCAACCCGTATCCACCGGCGCTGAGTCTTTGGAAGCCGTATTCTCCGCCCGAGAAGCTCGGTGAGGAGGTCTTCCTCGCAGGTGCGCCCACGCGCCGCGTTGGCGGCGCTCCAGCGGAAGGAGATCTTCGCCGAGACGTGAAAGGGTTTCACGCTCTCTGGCGCGTCTCGATAGACGTAGATCTTCCAGCGCCGGTCCGCGCTGGCGAGGTCGATAACCTCGGTTGGGCGGTCGACGTGTTTCGAAAACAGCCCCGCCTCGTGAAGAGCATCCTGCAGTTGATCGCGAAACTCGTCGTAGCGCATGTGGTTCCCTATCCAACTCCGTGAGTTCCTGTCCCAGTGCCGTGCGCCCCCGCGGGTGCCCAGTAGTACAAGCCCGTCAAGAATCGAGGCCGCACCCATATGAAATCGTGCAATCTTTGGGCGACCATGATAACCCAAGCCAGTCCCTGACGTCGTCATGAAGTGTCTGGATCGGCTCCGTCCGAGTATGGTCTTAAACGATGGCTACGGTTGCGCACTTTCTTTATTGGTGCCTCTGAAGGATAATAAACCTGTCCCTGCCAAAAACTCCGTATCAATTCAAATCATTGATCTTGTACTCCCTCGCTGATACCGTCCTGAGCCATGTGCAATGTGTTGAAATCGATATTCGCCGGGCTTGCATCCACGGTGCGAACGCGAGCCTCCCTGCAAATGGAAATCTTGGCTCTCCGCCACCAGCTCCTTGTCCTGCAACGAACCAATAAGAAACGGCTCCGGCTTCGGACATCAGATCGGATTTTGTGGATCGTTCTCTCCCGCTTCTGGCCTCAATGGCGCCAGTGCCTCATGCTCGTCAAGCCGGAGACCGTCATCTCCTGAAATCGCAATGGATTTCGACTCTTCTGGAATTGGAAAAGTCGTCGGGGAAAAACTGGCCGACCCGGCGTTTCGAGGGAGATCCGGGATCTAATTCGCAACATGAGCGCTTCCAATTTCCTGTGGGGCGCACCAAGGCTGCACGGCGAATTGCTCAAGCTTGGAATCGAGGTGTCCCAGGCTACTGTCGCGAAATACATGGTAAAGCATCAGAAACCGCCTTCACAGACATGGCGGACGTTTCTCGAAAATCACGTCAATCAGTTGGTGTCCGTAGACTTCTTCGTGGTACCCACTGTTGCTTTCCGGATCCTGTACGTTTTTCTTGTTCTGGCTCATGACCGCCGGCGCATCGTTCATTTCAATGTCACCGAGCATCCCACCGCCGAGTGGACCGCAGCCCAGATCGTGCAGGCCTTCCCTTGGGACAAGGCCCCTCGGTTCCTGCTCCGAGACCGGGACAGCATCCATGGTGTAGCATTCAGGGCGCTGGTCAAAAGCTTGGACATCGGCGAGGTTCTCACGGCTTTCCGATCTCCCTGGCAGAGCCCGTACGTTGAACGGTTGATCGGCTCGATCCGCCGAGAATGCCTCGACCATGTCGTCATCCTGAATGAGATTTCGCTCCGGCGCCATTTGGTTTCTTATCTTGATTATTACCACGGTACGCGAAGCCACCTTTCGCTCGGGAAGGATTCTCCGGATGGCAGGGCCGTGCAGCCGCCGGAGATGGGAAAGATCTTTGCGTCTCCCAAAGTAGGTGGGCTTCATCATCGATACGAGCGTAGAGCCGCTTGAAATCCGGCATCCACAAGTATTCGCCACCTGAAATATTACGCCTGGTGCCGCGCCGTCTACAGGAAGGCCGCCAACCTTTCCCCAATGCAGCAGAATTCCACATAGCTTCTGATGATTTGGGCATTCCGAAGGCGCTCCAAACGGTCAGGGACCTCCAGATCATGTTTTTGGTAGGCACATCCGCTTCCCCAGCTCAATACGCATCCTCTGCATCATTGCCTCCGATGCAGTACCAATAGTCACCGTCGACCGGGGAGTCCACAGACGATAAAGAGCAATTTGTGATGAATTTCAATGACAATGAGAATTATGCTACCCACAGCTTGGTAATCTCGCCCGCAATCTCGACAATCGTAAAGGTCGGAGGTCTGATGTCAGAGGTCAGAGGTCAGAGGTCTGATGTCGGCAATCAACGATGCCGGGCTACTGAGATGCGCGGACAATATTTCTCGATGGGACACCGGCTGCACCAGGGGGAGATGGGTACGCACAGGTTCTGGCCGAAGGTGACGAGAAGGTCGTTGTAGCTCTTCCAGTATTTTTTCGGAAGCTTGCCGCGCAACGCGAACTCGGTATCTTCCGGCGTTTTCGTTTCGACATAGCCCCAGCGGTTCGAAATCCGGTGGACGTGCGTGTCGACGCAGATGCCGTAATCACCATAACCCACGGTGATAACCAGGTTGGCGGTTTTGCGGCCGACGCCGGGGAGTTTCAGCAACTCGTCCATCTGCCGCGGCACTTTGCCCTCATAATCCCGAAGGAGAATCCGGCTTGTCTCGATGAGATTCCGGGCCTTGGTGTGGTAGAAACCGACGGGAAAGATCAGTTCTTCGATTTGTTTTGCCGTGAGCGAGGCCAAAGCTTCGGGTGCGGCAGCGCGCGCAAGGAGGCGGCGCGATGCCTGCCCGGTAACCGCATCCTTGGTGCGCAGCGAAAGAATGGTGCTCACGAGGGTCTCAAAGGGCCGGTCGGACGCCTGCTCCGCTACGATGCCCACTGCCGGGACTTTCCATTGGCGGACTGCCCGTCTCAAAATGCCGATTACCTTCCCAATTGTGACCGTGTCCATCCTGTAGCCTCCGGTGCAGCCCCCGACCGCGCAACCTCGGGGCTGCAATCGGATCAAGACGTAAAGTCTATGCGAAGCCTATTTTCAAAGACAGTCCCTTTAGCGCGTCGCGCGCACCCAGTTGCATGAAAATCGGGCGGCGAAGTGGGCGCTGGCTGCCAGACGGCGCTCGGTGAGCATCGACTCTCCAAGCCCCATCCGGCGGCCGGGGCCTACTTGCCGGGGCTGAGTCTACTTTCGGAACAGCCCCTCATGCGCCTGGGGCGCACCCTGTGACGCATGAAAATGAAAGACTGGGGTGTGCCAATGTGCGGGCTAAAGCCTAATGCCGCATAGTTTTTCCTTTCCCGATCCGAATAGAACAAATAATCCCGCCCTCCAGCCGATCCGGACAGAGCCGCGCGCGTAAGCAAGCGGATAATGTAAA
>Ga0315284_10010799_pt1 | contig 13011 bp, 33 predicted proteins | sample YL17G09_16_MG_FD_203696 | JGI IMG/M metagenome (GOLD analysis project Ga0315284, IMG submission 203696) | Sediment microbial communities from Yellowstone Lake, YNP, Wyoming, USA - YL17G09_16 | ecosystem: Environmental > Aquatic > Freshwater > Lake > Sediment | place: USA: Wyoming | collected... | reverse complement strand
ACAACAACGCGTAGCTCAGTTGGAAGAGTGTCTGTCGTCTAAAAAGCCGAAGTAGCTAGCGGTCTAAGGCGGTGTCTGAAAAAGAGAGAAGTTAGTAGGAATGATGAATGGTTACAAAGCTAGTAACAGGTAGTCGGACTAAACACGGATTGAATGGGATGACATAGTAACATGCAGGAGGTCGGGGGTTCGAGTCCTTCAGCGTTGACAAATTTTTTTAAAATGAAATACTGTTGTAAGGATATGAAAGATAATGTTGAGCATTTATGTTCAACACATTCAAATCCGTTTGATTGTCCTGATAATCTTATTTATTATGCGGAATTAAGCCGTCAATTCGGTATAATCATTCATGATGGTAGCGGTTCGATGATTAAAATTAAATATTGTCCATTTTGTGGAGAAAAATTATGAAACCATACAGGAAATTTGGAGATTTATTTCAGATCCGTTGGAAAGAAAAATTAGGATTGCCCGAGTGTCCGTACCTCATCAGGTGGACACTTGTACTTTTCGGATATACCATCAGATTACATCATTGGATTAAATCTGACGACCGCAGATTCTTTCATGACCATTCCTGTGACTTAATATCCATTGTCATTAAGGGATTTTATATTAATGTAACCGATGAAAATGGTACATATGTTCCACACCTAGTCACTCCGTGGAAACCTAGGTTTATGAAAGCAACCCAAAGACATTATCTCAGCGTTCCCGAAAAAGGTGCTTGGACTATTATATTATGTGGTAGGCCATATAAGAAATGGGGATTTTATGTTAACGGTCATATGTGGAGACCTCTTAGATATTTTCACAAGTACGGAATAATTCAAACACCCGATTATCAATAAATTATGGCAACATTAGTAAAAATACACCCTGACGGGAGAGAAGAATTAAAAGATGGCGGAGCAAGAGTTGATGCCATCGCTTGGAATGAAGATGGTACATATAAAGAAATTGCTGGACATGAACCAATTGTTGGATGTTCTCTGATGGTTGGAAGTTTAACTGCTCGTTCTTATAGTAATCAAGATTATTGGCTAACAACGCCTGTAACGAAAATTGTAAAAAAAACGAAGAAATACATTATATTCGAAACAGAAAATTCAACATATAAATTATTATAATGGCAATAGAAAGAACTCCACGCAAATTGTTTATCACAATAGATAATATTAGACCAGCTGACGCGATCGCATTAATGAAGATGTTCAAACATATGGAGCGTCTTGGAAATCAGGGATCATCAAGATATTGTACCTTTTATGCTGACGGTGATGGATCATTCCATCCCAAAGTCAGTTTTGTTTATCCAATAGATCTTCCCGAAGTTCCTGAAGTTACTGGAATTGATTTGGAAGGAGATTTTAAAATTGATAGTGACGCCATAGCTTGGAGAATCTATCATGACGAATAAAACATTTAGTTATGGATATACCTGTTTTCAGTACTAAGAATTTCCTTGAGCCAACAGCTAAATATGTTGAGAGTTGGGTTGAATCGCATCCAAAAGAATGGTTTAATGCTGATCTAATTAATTGGGCGGAATATTTTAAAAAACCAGATGATGGGATGCGGGTAGATCTACTTGAGTCATATTATCTTTGGTGTAATCAATATGAGGTGAGAATAACTCCCGATGAATTAATAGAAAAATTCGGTGATTATCCAAAAGAAGATTTTTCAATAATGTTAAAATATATTGTTAACGATAAGAAGTAAATGAAAGACGAATTAGTAACATTCGAAACCGCTAAACTCCTCAAAGAGAAAAAGTTTAATTTGGGGGGACAGTTTTCGTATACCGAATATCTGAAAACTCATAAATCAGATAACCCATCATTTAGGATGAAAAAAGGTGAAGTGGAATTAGATAGTAGTTTTTATTTTATAAACAATCATCCAGCGTGTGATATTTCAAATAAAAATTATATCATCTATGCTGCTCCAACACAATCACTGGTTCAGAGATGGCTCAGGGAAATACATAATATATTAGTATTTGTAAATTACCGATCATTTGGTGTTAAGGAATGTGATGGATGGTATTATCACATTGGCAAATCTGTTGATCATTATTCAAGTGATCAATTCAAAACCTATGAGGAGGCGATGGAAGTTGGATTAATTGAGGTATTAAAACAGATACTATGAAAGATTTTAAAACAATACTACAAGAAAAAATAGTTTACTACGGGCAAACTGAGGCGGCGTATGAATTTGCAGCAGAAGAATACGCGGAGTATCTTAAACAAGAGTATAAAATAAAATTATTAGAAGAGGTTAAATTCGGATTTGATATTTGTAGTGATCACAGCACAATATGTCTAGGATATAGAAATCTATTAGAAAGAATCCGAAGAGAAAAAGAAAATAAACCAATAGATAAGTCGATTTCGCCAGTAAAACCATATAAATATGAGTAGAACTTACGAATATTATCGTGACGACCTGAAAAGACAAGAACAAGAAAAGGAAGATCAGGAACGATATGACTTCAATCAACAATACGAAGAAGAACAATGGTATTATGAACAAATGGAATTATTTAAAGAGAATGAAGATCTCTCCAAAACTCCTTAAAAAGGAATAAATATCATATATAAAATAAAATTCAATAATTTATCATAATTTATATTTTCTGGAATAATTATAGGTAGGTATACTCCGCTTATATAAAAAATATAAATTATGAAATGGAAAAAATATTATTCATCTTAAAAGAGAGGCCATATTATACTAACAATACGAATGTTAAATCATATGGTCTAATAAATTCCTCAAAGCATTTAGCTATGTATTTAGAGGACTTAGGCTATCATGTTAATGTCGTTACTGTTGTTGACGCTAATGGAATAGATAAAGTGCTGTTCGAATATAAGCCTGATATGGCGATAATTGAAGCGTTATGGGTTCCATCAGCTAAGTTGAAAGAATTAATAGAGCTGCCACGATATAAGAAAATGGAATGGGTTGTTAGGGTTCATAGTGATGTTGGATTTTTAAGCGCGGAAACAATGTCATTGGCCATGATTAACGAATACATCGCATTAAAGAAAAAGAATTTAACAATCGCCCCCAATCATTTATATTTTAGTGAATATCTTTCTAACGCGTTAAAATATGAATTGGTATATCTTCCAAATGTAATTCATGAAACGGCATATGAGAGATGGGATGGACATAATCATGAAAGTCACATCATTAATATTGGATGTTTTGGAGCATTAAGATTATTGAAAAACCAACCATTTCAGGCATTATGTGCCATTAAAGCTGCTGACGATCTTGAGAAGAAATTACATTTTCATATCACTGCAGATGTTCATAAAAATCAAACATTAAATCCCGTGGTAAAAAATTTAGAAGAATTATTTAAAAATAGTCCTCATAAATTAGTAAAACATGATTGGAAAGAAAATGATGATTTTTTGGGTTTAATTGAAAAAATGGACTTGGGATTACAGTTATCATATACTGAAAGTTTTAATATTGTTACGGCAGATTTTATTAATTGTAATATTCCTATAATAGTTGGAGAAGCTATATGGTGGATGCCTGATATACTAAAAACATCAACCATAGAGTATGATCAAGTTGTTAAGAAAATAATATCGGTTTATAAAAATAAAGATTCGAATTTCTTGAGATTATTGATGAAGAGATCTTTGTCAAGATATAATAAAGATTCTAAAAAAGTCTGGGATTATTTTCTAGAAGAAAAGTTTGATGACCACCACCATCATTAATAAAATTTTACATAATAAAAACATCTACTATGTATATGACTAAGAAAGAATTAATAATTGAGCTTTCTAAATTTGATGATAATGATTTAGTGGTTGTCAAGATAGATAAAGGTCTCTATGAGTTCTATGTAGATGAAAATAAAGATGATCCGTATAAAAAGATTATGTTAGTCCTGACTCCTAATAGAGATTATGATAAATTAGATATTTATACATAAAATAGAGTTATGCCTGAAGAAATTGAAAAATGGTATAAAAAATTCACACCTTATATTAAGGACGCAATTTATGTTATAGGTATACTTATATCTCTCTACGGATGGATTAGCTCCAAAAGCCGGAGTGAGGCAATATTAGAAACAACGATAAAATATAATACCGAAACTGTTAAAAAATTAGAAATATTTGTTGATAAACAAATTGAGTTAAATGCTAAGCAAGCCGAACTCGATGGACAATATTCATTCTTCATAAACACACATAAAGAATAACATGAAAAAATTATTAATAATCGTTGGTATATTGTATATTGTGTCTATTGTTAATCTATATGGGCAATCACAGAAGGCTGTTCAACAATTAAATAAACCTCCGGTGGATACTTTAAAGAAGCCAATAAAACAAATGACAGACTATGAACGAAAAGAGATGGAGTATTTGGAATGGCAAAAGAAAACTCAACAGGCATCAAGATCCAAACAGAATGATAAAAATTTGGTGACCATTGATAAACAAGCCACTACTCTTGATTCTCTTATAATTCAACAACCAGCTAAGAAAGCTCCTCCACCAAAGAAAAAATAATTGCCGGTAGCTGCCAGAAGCAATCATAACTCCATATTAATGCCCTAATTATTATGGAGTTATTTTTTTATCTTATTTACCGTATAGAGTATTTATTAATATCAAAAATAAGGAATGTAGATAATTGACGATATAACACCTGAAGTTATGAAATATGTGAAAATATTCATATTCATTTTGTACCTAATTGTATATGGGTACTCAGCTCATATGACTTCAATTAAGCCTGATGAAACATATTGGGGATATATTTGTATCATCGCTGTTAGTTACATATTTATATCATTTATTAAATTTGTTATTAATTTTCCTGTAAAAAAATCAGATAATCGCATTGCCAATTGAAATATTATACTTATCTTTGTTGTGCTAAAACCATAAAGAGATGAGTGTTGTCCTTGTAAAAAGAAATAGTTATGAACAGAAATGAACATTTACAATGGTGTAAAGATCGGGCAATTGAAATACTCGATAGAACTGGAGACACAGGTGAAGCATACGCCTCATTTTCTAGTGATATGATGAAACATGATGAAACTCGTGGACATTCAGCGATTACTCTAGGTCTTATGTTAATGTTAGGTGGTCATAATAACACCGTATATGAAATGAGAAAATTCATTAATGGTTTTAATTAAATATGAAGAAATCAATGTTATTAGGATTTGCCACTCTTCTGATGGAAGCGTGTGAAATAAACCAGGAGAAATGGAAACAGGACATTCTTGATAAATGGGAAAAGTCCAAAGACTACCCGCGGAAGAAGAAAAAGAAAGTCAGAAAACATTTACAGTTGGATTGGAACTTTGCTTGTTGGAGTCCATTTGATGATTTAATGAATAAAAAATTTTAGTTATATGGAAGAAAAATTTACAGTAGAAGAGTTCAGAAATTTTATTTTATCTCAAGATAGCCTTGGCGATGTGATGTATTATCTTGATGCTAAAAATATAAGAAAAGCAAATTTCAAAGATGATAACGAACTATTGGGGGAAGAGTGTCGTTATTTTGACCTTGCTCAAGGTAGAAGTCTTTGTACATGTTTGGAATCTGAGCTTATAATATGTGAAGGCCCGTGTAAATGTTTTGATATGAAATTGATATGAATCCAATCGTTAGAGAAATAATAGAAAAAGGTATTCAAGTTCTGATTGAGTATAATCAAGAAACAAAAAAGGATGAGTATGTTCTTCACGGATTTTATAAAAGTGGACATATCAGACTTTTTGAAGATGCCGAAGGTCATCTTATGTCTCGAGCAAGATATGATGAAATAACTCCGATTAATACCTTTAATGATTTAGTTTTTTTAAATTATGAATGGTGGACAGCATATCGTGATAGAAATGAATGTTGGGAAGAACCCGATCCGCAATGGATTCCATTCTTAATTGAAGCAAAATTATTAAAAATTGAAACAAAAACAAGATTTGTACCAAAAAACGAATAAAATGAAAGCAACATTTACAGATACAGATAAACTTTTGTTTGTTACTTCACCCTCACAATGGGTAAACTTTTTATGGGGAATAATAGGAATCGCAGGATGTATATTCTTTTTACCGATATTCATATTCATATGCCGAATGATCGTGGTTGGGAACATTCAGTATAGATTTGGTGAGAAAACAATTGTCGAGAAACATGGAGTGTTCTCGCATAAAATGAGAGAAATGCACTATTTCCGAATTAAGTCCATACGAATTGAACGGCCATTCTTTATGCGAATTGTTGGGCTCTCAAACATTTATATGGTATCATCTGAGCCATTTGTTCCTGAGATAAAACTATGGGCATTAACAGAGGGTGACAAATATAACAAATACATCAAAGATCGTATATATTTCTGGAGAGATAAAATGGGTGTTAAAGAAACTGACTTTCATAACTTTTAATCTATGAAACAAAAAATCAGAGGTTGGAAAGAGGGTGTCATTACACAGGACTTACGGTCAATGGGTGGTTTTACCCATCGTAAAGGAAGTACTGTAAGGTATAAGAGGCACAAAGAATATGATTCCGATAGTTACTGGACAGGTGAATATCAATGGTATTATGTTGATACCGAAAATAATAATTTAATAAGAACCAGTGAATTATTAGTGAATGAAAGTTAAGTAAACGATATTTATATGAAAATATAAATATGTGGACAAATTTAAAACCGATAGATCTTACTAAAATTAAGAACTATCCATTTCCAGAAAACAAATATTTTAAAGAGGAATTCCCCAAAACCCAAGTGGTGTTACATCATACCGTCTCTGGGCCGAATATTGATGGTGATGTAGAAACATGGATAAAATGTAAAGACAGAGTTGCAACCGCCATCATAGTTGCAAGGGACGGAACTCCGTATCAATTATTTCCATCTAAGTATTGGGCATATCATTTAGGAGCTGGAGACCATAATCAGGATAGGCGTTCTATTGGAATTGAAATTGATAACTGGGGATGGTTGACTCCTGGAACTGGATCCCTTAAAACATACCGTATCGAAAGGCCAAAATATTATATTCCATGGAGTTTAAAGGTTACCGACCCCAACAAGTTTTACGCATATTATGGAAATGCCGTAGATGTTCCAATGCAATATTATCCCAATGGCTTCAGAGGATATAAATATTATGAAAAATATACTGATGATCAAATTCAAACCGTCGGGGAATTATTATTATTATGGAAAAATAAATATAACATTCCTCTTATATATCATGATGATATGTGGGTATTTAATCAAAATGCTATGAATGGTGCACCAGGTGTATGGACGCATGATAGTTTCAGAAAAGATAAAACGGATTGTCATCCGCAGACAGAATTAATTGATATGTTAAAAACATTAGAAATGGTTTAAAATAATTCACCTCTGGTTTTTTTCAGAACTTCAATTAATTCTTTATTTATTTCCATATATTCATCTCGCGTTTTTCCTGGCTTCATATCAATTTCAACTCCATTAATAAAAGCTCCTAATGGTCTTGGAAAAAAATATCTATCTGCGTTATGGATATTCACAAGATGATATTCTTCACCAAAATTTAATACCTGCATTTGAAAGACATCAGCTAGCACTGTATGCATAACATTATCAATATAAACATATCCTCCAGCTCCAACAGCTTGTCTGAGATAACGATGGCTAAGAATTATATAAGCTATTTCATCCCAAATTTCAAAATATTTCAATATTCGTAAGGTATCGGCAAAATGATAATATCTGAATCCACATTCTGTTTGTGTAGTTTCTAAATGCAAACAATAAAGATGGTTATATTCTGGATGTAGTCGTTCTATTTCATATCTAAGAATATCTGCGACAATAATTGAAATATTAAAATAGTGAGCTCCCCCATTATCCATTTTTTTTGTTTCTAAATCAAGACCTTTTACCGAATTGACTGGAGTATTAAATTGTTCCCAAAATTCTTCTTCTGACAATGTACCATTAACTATTTTATCATATCTAATATCAACATCACCATCACTGTGTAAGAATCTATTATAACCTAGCTCGGCTATTTTTGGAAATACAAATCTATGTGTTGCATATGAAAAATTCTTCCCCTGTTTTCTAGCGTTGACAAATTCTTCCCCATATTTTCGTTCATCGTATTTTTCTTGACATAAATATTCAAGTTCATTAGGCCATAACGAATATTTTTTCCTTTCTGCATGAAGATCAATAATATCAATTATTTTATCTGTTTTGTCTCGTAGTTCATAAAAATCGCTCGGTGCATCTGTTAAAATAATGTAAGGTAAAATATGCGGGTATCCCGTGTCAATTGCTTTTTGTATTGTTGACTTTATTCTATTACGATAAGTTGGACCGAGTCCCCATATCGATACAAGTACTTTAGGAATAATTAAATTGTTCGCCATAATGAAGTTATTAATAATAAATATTTAAAATATATTTTTAAAAACATTTGGAAAATTCAAATATTTGTTTTATCTTTACTGCCTAATTTAAAAACAATGGCAAAGAAAGGTAGAAAACCGTTTGACCCAATAGCACACAAACAAATGCTATTGGAATCCTCAATAAAAGATATGAAACGCGGAATTGAATTGGGAGTTGTTCCAACAAATCCTACTCGTATTTTTAATGTCGGAGATAGAGTTCGTCTTGGCAGTCATCAAGAGGTTTATGTTCGTGAAATTGGTGAAGATAATCTTTATTATATATGTGAAGCTCTACAAGTCAAGCGTGGTCGAGGTAATGACCCAAGTGATTTTGTGGATGAACTCCATGTTGTTGCGTGGCACGAAATATTGGCATATAAAGAAAATGGTGATAGTAACTTCAGAAAGACAGACAGGTATATTATTCGTCTTTTAAATTCTCATGTTAGTTCTTTACTTCATATGGTATATGGAACACATGCGGGAATCGATTTCAATGTTGAATATCAGAGAGATCATGTATGGACTCTTGATGATAAAGTTGCTCTTATCGATAGTATATTCAATAATGTCGATATAGGCAAATTTGTATTTGTTCAACTCCACGAATCAACGATGGGTAAATATTATCAAGTACTTGACGGTAAACAGAGATTAACCACTCTTTGTGAATTCTACGAAGATAGGTTTCCATACAAAGGATATTATTTTTCAGAATTATCTTTTATGGACAGGTACACAATTGATGACCATCCAGTTACATACGGATTCCTTGAAAACCCCGACAAGCGTGGTATCTATGAAACATTCATAAAGATGAATACCTGTGGGAAGCCAATGGATCATAAACACATTGATAAAGTTAAAAAATTATTGGAGGATTTATTATGACATACCATGTTATTGTTTTTTCACATTCAGGTCTTATTTTTGATAAGACCATACGAGCGGATCATACTGTATTAGAAACTGATCTTATTGTCTTTAAAAAAGATGGCGTTGAGATACTAATTGTGCCTGCAGCACTTTCAGTAATCGAAAAAGTTTAATATACTATGAAAAAACAGTTAGTACACGAAAAAATATATAGTAAGAGTTACGATGGTTCTTTAAGAGAAATACCATTGGGGGATCTGCCAACAGGTCTATTACCAACAGATACTATTATCATAGTTTATGACGATGGATTTGTTTCTGAAAATGAATCATGCAATGCATCTACAGAACTTCGAATATATAGACATAGGGAAGAAACCGATGATGAATATAATGAAAGAGTGGCATGGTGGGAAAAGAAAAAAGAAGAATCTCGAAAAGAAAGATATAAAACCTACCTTAAACTCAAAAAAGAATTTGAAGAAGGTCTTCTCACCAGACACGGGTATAAAATGAGTCCAGAAGAAAAAAAGCATTTTGATGATTATTCAGATATGAAATTTAATACATCCAACAATGAGGAATCCATATAGAAATCATTCAGCGAGTCTGATCAAAAAGAGAGCAACAATTTTTCAGGTATATATTAATAAACACATCAAAGATACAAAGGTGAACATTACGATTGGTGAAATGATTGAGTGCGCCCAATGTCTTGCTTTTGATGAAGGTAAAAAAGCAGGAAAAACTGAGCTTCAAAACGATTTAAAAGAATTGTTGGATATTAATGATAGAAATGATGATGATTGATAAAAACAAAGGATTGTTAGAACAAATACGAGATGATCCTAAACCAGAAACATCACTTAATGAAGAACTAAGTAAGCCAAATTTAAGAAAACCTAATAGCGATGTAATATATGGTGGATTTGAGTTTATAAAAAAATTATGTGAGAAAAATCCAAAAATATTTGGAAATTGGAAATTTTAAGTGTATCTTTAGTTAACAATAAAGAATTGATGTTACACCCACGACAATGAACAATGACGAACAATTACAAAGGATCCAGAAGTTACAGAACGATGTGATGAAATGGAGTGACGATGCCTTCGGAAAATATAGAACATCAACTCCAATGGCTTATCATCTCAAAAAAGAAACTGATGAGCTAATAGATGCTTTGAATCAGTTAGATGAGGGAGCATATACTAATTCCGATATAACTGAAATAGGTGTACAGGTGTTACTAAAACAAAACAAACGAGTATTGTTTGAACTTGCTGATTGTTTAATGCTTATAATGGACTGTGCTGCTCATATTCAGATCGATATGACTTCGTTAATTAAAGCAACAGAGGACAAACTTGAAATCAATAAGAACAGGAAATGGGATTTACCTAATGAAAATGGTGTAGTTGAACATATCGAAACATAAATTATGGAAAAACGAACAACAGTCAATTTTGATGATCACGAACTCAACATCTCTAAATCAGAAGGGTTATTAATTCACGATTTAAAGAAACCCGATTCATTAATGTGTAGAATTAAATTTGTTAACATTGAAGGGGCATTAATAGTTCTAGGTGATTACGGACATTGGATGTTCTGTAGAGAGTTTCACCCATCACCTGATGGCCATGTTGATGATCATTATTGGATCGAGAAACTGGAAATGTACTCAACGCAAAAAGCTAGAGAATATGATTCTGAAGCAACATTCAAAGAATTGGAAAACGGAATTAATGGCGGTCTTGAAGAATATGGATATACGGATGATGATCTTGAAGTTATGAAAGAATATTATAAGAATTGTCAAATGTATTCAGACACCGAATGGGAATATGTAGCTTTTGCTCACGGGGATGATAAACCTAGTTTAATAGAACATGATCAAGTTCCATTTGTTCAAAGAACAAAACAATGGCTTTTGATTGTATTTGATGGGTTCGATGAAATCTGTAGAAGATTGAAAATAATGGAAAGAAAAAATCAAAAATTCATACAATGATAAACGAATTTGAACACGAATTTAAGGGATATGGAAGAGTTCCTTCTAAATGTTCCGTTAGAATTATTTCTGAAGATCTGGAACATGCGATCTATTTTAGGGATCTTAATCAAGGAACATCAGTAACAAACGCATCAGAGCAATTAGCAGCAGAAATCGTTGATCTTTTCGATTTCAATCCAGAAGATTGTAGGTTTTTTGAAACCTATAATTGTGAGGAATTTGATGAAATAACCTATACATGGGAATTTAAACACAATAAGTGGATATCTAATGATCCTGAGTGGAAACCCGCTGATTATTATTTTGTTAATTTATACATATCATAAAATTTAAAATTATGTCAAGTTCAAGTTCAAGTATAGGCTTTGCTGGCCTATTAACAATTGTGTTTATTGTTTTAAAACTTATACATATTATTAACTGGTCATGGTTGTGGGTTTTATCTCCACTTTGGATTGGCTTTCTATTATTTGTAGTGATCGTGGGAGCGATCTTTTCGATGTTAAATTCACTTAATAAATAAAAATATGAGAAAAGAAAATGGTTTAAACATAATGTATTTCCATGGAAGAACAACTGACGGATCTCGATTTACCGTTGCTGGACTCGTTCAGGTAGGAAAGTGTTTTGATATGGGCATATCCGTGTGGGATGGAGGTAAAAAAATGTTTCAAAAAAGTAGTGGAAGAAATAGAGCAGCGGCACGACTTCTTTCTATAGGAAACATTGATCGAATCGGACAATCCACATCATCAGTGGTACTGGTTGGGAGTGAGGATTTTGGCCATGAATTTAAGATTTTCACAGTCGTAGCAGCCGAATTTAACACATATACTAAAAAGGAATTATTAAAAGCATTCCATCTTTTTGGAAAAAGGCAAACATTACCATTCTAGAGATGACCGATTTAAAACCTTGCCCTAATTGTAAAAGCACAGACCTAAGAGATCATTATGTGTACATTGCATGTAACAAATGTTATATGTGTGGTCCAAAGGAGAATGGAGGACATCACGACGCACATTCTGACTATATAGGTCATCAAAACGCAATTGAAAATTGGAATAATCTACCACGAAGAAATGAAAAAGAATAATAATCAAGAAGCCATTGATCTTTGTAAGAAAATGAAGACATTAGAAAGACGGGCGTTTGCCATTGCTGGCCAAATGGCAGGACTTAGACATCGAATTGAGGAAGTGTGTATTCATAATGAAGTTGAAATCAAACATGAATTTCATGCAGGTGGGTATCTGGACAAATCAGAATACATCGATAAAATAGTCTGTAAAATTTGCGGTAAAATAATCAAAGAAACAAAAACAATCGGAGGGTTTTATTAATATGAGAACACTAAGATGTAAATGTGGAGAACGAACAATGTGGACCACCGATAGTCCATGGGATTGTCAAGGATGTCCTAAATGTAACACTACATATGCTGGACATCCTGACGGGCATAAAGAACTCCAACCTCATACATGGGGAACAATGTATAATCAGAATACAGGTAAACCATATCAAAGATGTACCAAGTGTAGTCAGGTTGATGAAGAGTCATATAAAGCATCAGGTAAAAAAGATGGTAAAGCAAAGGTATATGATAAACCTACCCAACTTGCTCCAGACCCCGAGCCAATTGTTCCGACATC
>Ga0315284_10010798_pt1 | contig 13011 bp, 13 predicted proteins | sample YL17G09_16_MG_FD_203696 | JGI IMG/M metagenome (GOLD analysis project Ga0315284, IMG submission 203696) | Sediment microbial communities from Yellowstone Lake, YNP, Wyoming, USA - YL17G09_16 | ecosystem: Environmental > Aquatic > Freshwater > Lake > Sediment | place: USA: Wyoming | collected... | reverse complement strand
TCTACGGTATTCTCAGACATGATGCCCCCCGAAACACTAATCACGAAGCTGCTTTTGTCTACCCAGATGCTGGTGAATAATAATGGGCAAATGTCTAATGCGGAGTACTTCATGAGTTCCTTTTCTCAGGGCTATGAAGGACACCAGGAAGAGATCTGGAAGCGCTTCATAAAATTCTATGAGACCGAATTTGACCGATTTCAGGCGCTGGTTTCGGTTACGCCAGGTGTGCGTGAAGTCTTTGTAAAGCTGAAGGAAATGGGCGTGAAACTCGTGATTGCCTCCAACCCCATATGGCCGCAAATAGTCCAGATGAAGCGTCTATCGTGGGCAGGCCTGGGGGACTGGAATTTTGAACTGGTCACACATATCGAAAACATGTCCTATTGCAAACCTCACATCGAATACTATTTGGAAATCTGCCAAAAGATTAGCGAGAAGCCTGAGGTATGCTTGATGGTTGGTAATGACCCCGTCAATGACCTCGTTGTAGCCAAGATAGGTATGAAGACTTTCCTGGTAACCGATGGCTCCGAATTAGACGGTTCGGAGCTTGAACTCAGCAAAAGCATACGCGATGATACCGCATCCGAGTTGATTGCTCCTGATTTCCAGGGGCTGTTGTCGGACGTGCCTGGCGCAGTTGAGACTTTGCTTAAGGGATGAATTTGGCGAACCGAACACAACTTTTTGACTCACAACTCCACTCTGCATTCTGGGTAGCGCTCTAAAACTGCAGGTTTAACCCGCAAGCCACGCGCATAATCTCCCGGTCTTCCGAGAAATAAAACCTTAATAAATGTCATAACTTCTTAACTTTTCCCTCACCTATTTTATGACTTCTTTATCCCCCGATGGCTATCATAATTACCTGACCGATCGAAGCGTTTTCGGTTGGCTTGCCTTCGATGTTTGTATTGAATTGCTTAACAAATGACCCAGGCTACAGTGGTCACTAACGCTGCGACAATTAAACGAGGGAGGGTTATTCAATGGCAAAGAAACAGGGTCCGCCGAGAATAGGAGAAATCGCGCCTGATTTTGCGCTCAGAGACCATAATGGCAAGGAGTTAAAGTTGTCGGAATTGAGGGGAAAGAGAGTCCTTTTGTCCTTTCATCCCCTGGCTTGGACAGAGGTGTGTGCAAAGCAGATGCAGTCGCTGGAGGCAAACAAAGATGTTTTCGCATCTTTGAATACGGTTCCCCTCGGGCTTAGCGTAGACACGGTTCCGTCGAAGAAAGCCTGGGCTGATTATCTCGGAATTAAGGCTGTACCTCTATTATCCGATTTCTGGCCACATGGCGAAGTAGCAAATGCCTACGGTATTTTCAGAGAGAAAAACGGGTACTCCGAAAGAGCCAATATAATCGTCGATGAGAAAGGCAAAATCGTATTCTTCAAAGTCTACGAGATACGCCAGTTGCCTGATATTGACGAGATCGTAGGGTTTATTAAGGGTCTCTGACCGTTTGGAAGGGGGGGCGACTGATAGGGGCCCAATACATCTTCACAGAAGCGGCGTTCCCACAGTGGTGGTTGCTGTACCAACGCAGCATATACATTGTCACAATGCTATCTTGCACAGAGATGACTTCGATCGTGCAGTCGAACTGGTAACTGCAATAATTGAAAAATTGGATAAAAAAACGGTGACCAGTCTTACCTCTTGGTAGTACTGCTTCATGGGGCCAACTGCTTTGCGAGAGGACAGACACGGAAATAGCCAATATCGTGTGAGCATGGGCGCTTCCTTTGTTGAAAGCGAACATTTGCATATCCCACAGAGCGCGAGGAAAGGAGGAAACTGATGTCTACTTTGGAAAGGGGCATTAACGACAACGGTAGCAAGACGAATACGGAGGGTAGGACAGTCGAGCATTCTGCAGTGACTATGTCACAGTTAATCCTGCCTCAACAGGCCAATGCTTATTATCAAGTCGGTCGTGTAGGCTATGCTCATGGGGGCGAGATAATGAAGTTGATGGACACAGCCGCCGGGGTAGTAGCGCTTCGGCATGCCCATAACATGGTGGTAACGGCTCGCGTGGAGGATTTGAATTTCTACCGCCCTATCAAGGTGGGAGACTTCGTTACCGTGAATGCCTTTCTGACTTTCGCTGGTCGTTCCAGTATGGTGGTGAGAGTTGAGGTAGAAAGCGAAGACATTATTAGCGAGAGAACAACACACGCATTGACTGCATATTTCATAATGGTTGCACTGGATGACCAGGGAAAACCAACTAAAGTTCCTCCTTTAATAGTCTCTTCTGAAGAAGAGAGAAAACTATGGGATGATGGGAAGAGGAGATACTCGATGTGCAAACGTGAGCTGATGGCAGGCGATGATAATTACAAGGTATGCAGGGAAGAAAAGGTCGTTTGACCAAGCGCGATGTTGTTTAATGCTGGAAAAGAGAAGGGGGGAGGCTCATGGCTGAATATGTTGAAGTCCTGAAAGCAGATGGTCTGAAAGACGGACAGATGAAGTCAGTAAAAGCCAGCGGACGAGAAGTTCTGCTGGCCAAGGTCGGAGGCAAGTTCTTCGCGGCTGAGAGCACCTGCCCACACATGGGTGGAAACCTGGCGCAGGGTAAACTAGAGGGTACTGTGGTCACCTGCCCTCTACATGCTTCTCAGTTCGATCTCGAGGATGGCAGCGTAATTCGTTGGACTAACTGGCCGGGGATAGTTGTTGCAGCGACGAAATTGATTCGGCGCCCCAGGGCCGTTAAGACATGCTATTGTGTGCGTTACATTAATTCAGTGAGTTCAACTAGGTTGATAAAGTACTCTGATTAGTCGAGAAAGGAGCGTTGGAAATGGGATCGAGACAGGTAAATCTCTATGTTAATGATGCACCGATCGAGATGGACTACTTTGTCCAGGGGTTTATTGATCATGTTATAAGCGGCATTCTTACTGCTCTTAGAGGCACGTGCCGCATCAAGAATTTGGATTTCTCAATCGAAGAAGATGCTGTCAATATCGATCTGAATGGGTCAATAGTGCCGACCAACGCCTTCGTCAATAAAATAATCAGAAGCACTGTTGCGGGTATGGTCGCTTCACTTAAAGGTGTCGGCGAGATAAAAAAGATTCATATCGTAATCAGTGGATAACCGTTGGTAGCTGAAGCAATCCAATATCTGATGGTAGTCGTGCGAAAAATCCTGAAACTGAGGAGGCAGTCATGGAGCAAAGACCTTTTGGAAAGACAGGTGAAAAGTTCCCCATACTGAGCTTTGGCTCGCAGCGCATAGTCGATGAGCACGGTTGCTCGGAGAAAGAGGCGTTGAGGATCGTCAACCATGCCTTGGATAGGGGGATAAGATACTTTGACACTGCCTGGATATATTCATTGGGCCAGTCCGAGGAAAGGTTGGGCAAGGTAGCTCGCAAGCGCAGGAAGGAGATGTGGATTGCAACTAAGGCATGGGCGCGGGAGCGTGCCGAGGCACGCAACCAGCTTGAGCAGAGCTTGCAAAGGCTCCAGACCGACTATGTAGATGAGTGGCGCATGCACAATGTCTGGTCCCTGGAAGAGCTCGACAAGATAACAGCTCCAGGGGGAGCATTAGAGGCAGCGGTCAAAGCCCGGGAGGAGGGACTGGTGCGATATATCAGCATAAGCGGCCATACCAACCCCAGGGTTCAAATAGAGGCTCTGGAGCGGTTCTCATTCGATAGCGTGCTTTGCGCTGCATCCGTGTTAGACCATTTCATCTTCAGCTTTGCAGAAGAGTTCTTGCCGGTTGCCAACGCCAAGGGTGTAGCCGTCGTGGGTATGAAAGTGATGGGATTGGGTGCTTTGGCTCCTATGTACGATAAGGCGTTGCGATATACATTTGGCTTGCCCATAGGCACTGCAATTGTGGGTATGGAAAGCATGGAGCAACTGGAAAAGAATATCGCAGTGGCCGAATCGTATCGGCCTCTCAGCGATGAGGAGCGTTTGAAACTGTTCAAAGAGGTTCTACCTATGGTTACCCCCAAGGCTCTTCCCTGGAAAGCTAAGGAATGGGGAGAAACGTCTGGCTGGAGAAAGCGATAGTAATGCTTATCTGTGATTGGTTCGTGAGCATGCAGGCTCAATGCAGTAGTTTCTGATCTTCAAGAAGCCAGTGTGAGTGAAAAGATTTGCTGTCTTTGAGGGTCTCTTGCAGTTGTTTGTGCTCTAGCCGCTCTCGTCACTATTTTAATATCCCCCACCTGCCCCAAAGACATTACGGTCAATTGTACCTGTGCTATCCAGTTTGTCCGCTATGCTCCCTGTAGAAGCATAGCATGATCTTTATCATATAAAGCGTCTATCTGCTATTATAAAGTAAATTATGTGAGGTCGTTTAACAACTGGGGAGTGCAGAGGGGCAATCCGCCTTAGGCGGATGCTGGGGATCTGGGGTATCCCCAGTTTCAAAAGTCCCCCAAGATTGGGGGACTTAGGGGGTTGAAAAGACGTTTGTAAACGCTCTCAATTATATAGGTCTTGATAGCTCTTGTATCTCGCATGTTTACGATTTATTCTATCTAAGTTGGCGACAGGTATCACTAAAGTGAAGGACGGTAAGATTGATCCATGCCAAGGGGCACTGTGGTAGTAGAGCGAGGTAACAATTATAACCAATGGGTGTTGGTCAAAATCTGCAGAGGAACTCAGCGTAACTGGGGTTAAACATGTCAGACAGTGTTAGATCCGCAACAAAAAGAGGCATTGAAGCCAAATGGCTTATTCTATCGGCAGTGATGCTGGGCAGCTTCATGGGCCCTGTGGATGGCAGCATAGTTAACACTGTGCTCCCCGATATTACCGGATACTTCAAAACTGACATCTCGATAGCTCAATGGGTGCCCACAATCTACCTGTTGACCATCAGTTGCCTTATCTTGCTGTACGGCCGGCTGGGCGACATCGTCGGATATGAGAGGATTTTTCTTTATGGCTTGGCTGCATTTGTTGTGACCTCTATTCTGTGTGGTACTTCGCAGAGCATCTGGATGCTCATTGCGTTTAGAGCCATCCAGGGTCTTGCAGCGGGCATGATGATGTCCGTAGGCTACGCCATTATTACTGCAGCTTTTCCTCCACCCGAGCGTGGTAAAGCTATGGGCATATATGCTATCAGCATTGCAGCGGGCCTGGGCCTCGGGCCCACTTTTGGTGGTCTAATTGCCCAATACCTCAGTTGGCACTATGTCTTCTTCATAAACGTACCCATCGGAATCGCTGCTCTAATCTGGGGTTCCAGAGTCATACCTAGAAGCACCGCAAAACCCGGACAGAGGCTGGACGTGGTCGGGGCTTTAACAGCCCTAATCTTTTTGAGCAGCCTGCTCCTCTACGCTAACCGGGGAGAAAACTGGGGATGGGCATCGCCTGGGTCCCTTATCCTGGTGGGAATCGCAGTTGTATTTGGAGTGTTGTTCTTTTGGATAGAGCGAACATCTGCACAGCCGATGCTGAACCTGGCGCTTTTCAACAATCGCCGATTCACCTTCGCCACTCTTAGCGCACTTCTTAACTTTATGGCTTTATACGCGATTGTGTTCCTGGCGCCTTTCTATCTAACATTTGTGCTGCACTTCAGCATACTCAAAGTGGGGCTGGTAATGGCTGCTTCACCTGTGGCTACTATATTCGTGGCGCCTCTGAGCGGGACAATGTCAGATCGCATCGGTACCAGAGTCTTTGCGGTCTCTGGCATGTGTATCGCTGCTTCGGGCCTTTTTTTCTTGAGCGGCTTGAATGCCTCCGACAACGTCTGGGATGTTGTCTGGCGCCTGGCTATCGTTGGCTTGGGGGTGGGTATGTTTCAGAGCCCTAACAACAGCGAAATCATGGGGAGTGTTCCCCCCTGGCATCTGGGAATCGCTTCAGGGATAATTGCAGCTATGCGCAATGTGGGCATGGTGCTCGGAATAGCCGTCGCCGGGGCTGTGCTGTATAATTTGGCCCCCATCACAGCCTCGGAGCACCCTGGTTCATTTAGCCACGCAGACATCCAGGAATTTCTGCGTGGTCTGCACTGGGCCTTAATATCCGGGGCGGCATTAGCTGGTACTGCTGCCCTGACCTCTCTTCTTGCTGCTGGCCAAAAAAAACAGGCTGAAGCGGGAGGGCCACCGTCTTCGAGCCCTGGAGTCCCGCCAAAGAGGTGATGATACCGAGATACCCTTGCGAACTTTATCAACCTGAGGTAAGAATATGCCAAGAATCATGATTGCCGGTGCTGGCATCGCTGGCGGCTACCTGCGGCGGCTGCTGGTAAAGAGGGGCGTGAGCCTTGGGAATATCGAAGTTGTTGACCCAGGTTCACCAACCCGCTGTGGCATACCTTCTTGCGGGTTTGCCACCACCAGGCAATTCTTCCCTCTTTGCCGGGAGGTGGGGCTTGATCCACAGAAGTATATCCTTGCCAGTCCAGATGTAGGGTATGCGAATGGCATAAAGTTCAATGTCAAAGGACGTATCTTCTCTATCGACAAGCCAGTCTTTATTGGAGACCTGCTTGAAGGAGCTGCTGTGAATTCAAGCCCGAGCGATATGGCTGTAGAGAGGATAATAGATGCCACAGGCACAGCAAGGGCTTACATAGGAAAATATGAGCACGACGTACTTTATCCGTGTATTCAGAGGAAAGTGGGCTTCCCTCATCCGCCTGTGCTGGCAGAGTATGCTCACCATGTAGGCTATTCCTGGGTAATCCCTCTGGAGGGCAACGGCGCCCATGTAGGGATAGGGTCGAACACCTACAATTCCGAAACCATGAAAAAAGTTGTTGAGGGTCTGGCCCAGGGTGCTCAGACGATATGTGGATGTAAAGGATTCATTAGGGGGACGGGCCCTATCCTTCCGCTGGTTAGAGGTAATGTATGGACAGTTGGGGAGGCGGGGGGACTGGTTGACCCTCTCAGCGGTGCAGGAATAATCCCTGCCATGGTCTCGGCGAAGCTTCTGGTTGACCACTGGGATAACCCCAAAGGATACGAAGCTGCCATTATGAGGAAGTACGGATGGTTTAGAGTAACGGCTGAGCTTGTTCAGGAGTGGCAGGACAAAGGTGCCCTTAACATCAGGAAGTTGCTTGGCTTGTGGAGAGAGTATGCTGAGCTTGCTGGCCTTGACTACGGCGTGCCTAGTCTAGTACGTACAGGCCTGATACGCAGCATGCTGAGGATCGCGCTCCGAGTCCCGAATATGCGCCAGCGATTGAGAATGAATCAGCGAAGTTAAGATTTTGGTTTTTTGTCACTTGTGTAGAGCTGTGGCTTATGGGGTCGTTTAACAACTGGGGAGTGCAGAGGGATCCTCCCCGAAGGAAGGACCAGGGGTTTGGGGTTCCCCCCCAATCTTAAAAGTCACCCAGGACTGGGGTATTTATGGGGTTGACAGCTTTCATGGTTTCGCCGAGCTTTATATCAATCGCAAATGGGTTCATGTCAGCCCAGCATACGACTTGGCGACCTGTAAACGAAAAGCGTTTGTACCAGCAGACTTCGATAGGGTGTACGACGCCAAGGACTCGCCGTACACCGTGGACGGAAAGCTGCACATAGAGCATGTCGAATATTACGGCCACTACGATGATTTCCCTCGGGACGAAGTTAGAGATTATTACAAGAAGTGGCTTGTGGGGATGGGCCTGGACTACGATGAGATGGCGAAGATGGGGGACCGGATTCGGCAGAGGAAGTTAAAGGGCTAAGGGTACTTTTTTACAGCTAGCTTAGTCTGGCACTCAGACTTATTTTCACACTTGTGGCACAAAGTTGTATTGAACTCGCCTGTACGGATGCATTCCCAGCAGGATATGGCTTCCTCGCCGCACATAGGGCAGTTCTTAACAGCCTCAGAGCCTCCGGTATCTATGAACATATAGCCGCAAAAAGGGCAATACCAGAATTTCGGCCTCATATTAAGTACCTTTCTAATCGATTCCCTAAATCTTCCAAGGTTACTAGGTCGTTCTAAGCGAAGCGAAGAATCTTACATCCTACAATTATACACTGGTTGATACTTATTGTGGTTGACCATACTACTTCTGATGTATATACTGAGACATAACTTCTGATTTCCTAAGCGAAGAGAGATCATGCCTCAGTTGAATGACGAATACTACATGAAGATGGCTTTGCGCCTTGCCCAAAGGGGGCTGGGGGAGACCAGCCCCAATCCTATGGTGGGTGCGCTGATTGTCAAGGGCGGCAAAATCATCGGCCGGGGCTATCATAAACGCTTCGGCGGCCCGCACGCTGAGATTAACGCCATCAGCGATGCCAAAGGCGACCTTAACGGGGCAACGCTCTACGTCACCCTGGAGCCCTGCTGCCACAAAGGAAAGAAGACCCCACCTTGCCTGGATACTCTCCTTAAATACAACTGGAAAAGGGTTGTTGTCGGTACTGCCGACCCCAACCCCAAGGTGAACGGCAGAAGCGTCGAAATCCTGAAACGGAAGGGCATTGAGACCAAGGTTGGCGTTCTCCAAGAGGAGTGCCAGAGGCTCAATGAGGCTTATTTCAAGTATATTCAAACCGGGATACCCTTTGTCACTCTGAAGTTCGCGCAGACTCTCGACGGTAGAATCGCCACTGCTACAGGGGATTCCAGGTGGATAAGCTCCGAGCCGTCCCTGAAGTGGGCGCACAGGCTTCGCAGCCTCCATGATGCGGTTCTGGTAGGGGTGGGCACTGTATTGAAGGACGACCCTCAACTGACGGTGCGCCTGGTGAAGGGCAGAAATCCCCTGCGCGTAGTCGCCGACAGCAGATTAAGGATACCTCTGAACTCTAAGATTCTGAAAGACCTGGAGATTGCACCTACAACCATCGTTACTACCCCACAGGCTGATAGAGAGAAGGCCTCGTCCTTGAAGCGGATGGGCATCGACGTTCTGACAACAGGAGAAAATAGCGAAGGCATGGTTGATCTGAAAGACCTCCTCCAGAAGCTGGGGAAGAAGAATATCTCCTCTGTTTTAGTTGAAGGTGGAGCCACGACTATCACCTCATTTATCAGGCAGGGGCTTGCAGATAAGGTTATAGCGATTGTAGCCCCGAAGATCATGGGGAAGGGGGTTGAGGCAGTGGGGGACCTGGGAATACTGAAAGTCGATCGCGCCTTGAAGCTGTCATTCGACAAGGTTTACCGGAAAGGTGATGATCTGGTAATAGAAGCGAGTATTAGGTAGGGACTCACCCTCACCTAACCTCTCCCGTCAAGGGAGAGGAATCTTTGGGTAGTTGGAGCGGATACTCCAACCCACCCAAGCAGAAGGGGGTTGACATGAAAGAACAGGCTCTTGCGGGAATGCGGGTGCTAGATCTGACCCATTACATCGCTGGCCCTTACTGTACCAAGATGCTGTCTGACTACGGCGCCGATGTGGTCAAGATTGAGAGGCCGGGATTGGGGGATGCTGCCAGGTCGTTAGGACCATTCCTCAACGACGAGCCCCATCCTGAGAAAAGCGGGCTGTTCTTGTACCTCAACACCAGTAAGAAAAGCATCACGCTCAACCTGAAAAGTGCCACCGGCGTGAGTATTATCAAGAAGCTGGTCGAACAGGCGGATATCCTGGTGGAGAACTTCAGCCCGCGTGTCATGCCCAGCCTAGGGCTGGATTACAAGACCCTGAAGAAGATAAACCCCGGCCTGGTGATGACCTCTATCTCCAACTTCGGTCAGACAGGCCCCTACCGAGATTACAAAGCGACCGACCTCAATATTTGGGGACTCAGCGGCATACTCTACGAGTGCGGCGAGCCCAACCGGGAGCCCTTGAAGATGGGCAACAATGTATCTGAATATGTAGCCGGGCTCTACGCTGCACTGACTACATTATCTGCTCTTTATTTTCGGGACGAGGGAGGTGTGGGGCAGCACATAGATGTCTCAATATGGGAAGCCTTTCACACCATGCAGCCATCCATGACGCTAGTCTATTCCTATGCCGGGTTCATCAGGAAGAGGGCTGGGGTCCGTTTCCCCTGGGGCATCCTGCCCTGCAAGGATGGGTTTATCGGGTTCTTCCTGCCCACTCAGGTTCACTGGGAATCGCTGTGCGCCCTTATGGAGATGCCTGAGCTGAGGGAGAAGCCTGAGTATGAGACGCCGATGCTGCGCGAGGAGCGACGTGAAGAGGTAACAGCCATCATAGTCTCCTGGCTCAAGGATAAGCGCATGGAGGATGTTTTCCATGCCGCCCAAGAACTGAGGCTCCCTTTAACTACTGTCCCCAACCCGGAGCAGTTACTCGATACGCCTCAGCACAAGGAGAGGAAGTATTTTGTCAACATAGACCATCCTGAAACAGGCAAGCTCACCTATCCCGGGGCACCCTTCAGGCTGAGCGAGATGCCCTGGCAGGCTGGGCGTGCCCCGCTGTTAGGCGAACACAACCGTGAGATTTACTGCGGCCGCCTGGGCTACAGTAAAGAGGATTTCGTGAAATTGAAAGAGGAAGGCGTAATCTAAGAAATAGCCTGGAGAGTATTTGGAATTTCTCGTAGGGGGTTAACATGTCAGCGTTACCATTACAGGGTGTGAGGATAATCGATGCCTGCATCTACTGGGCAGGACCCATGGCCACTTCACTGCTGGGCGATTTGGGGGCCGAGGTCATTAAAATCGAGTCCATACAGCGACTGGATAACCTGAGGCTGCTCGGCGGATGGCCCAGCCCAGATGGATACGAATGGTCTGCTGTGTTCAACGGCGTCAACCGAAACAAGTACGGTATCACCCTCAACATGAACCATCCCAAGGGCAAAGAAATTTTCAGGAAACTGGTGGAGATCGGTGACATAGTTGCTGAGAACTTCAGCCCCCGCGTGATGGAGAACTGGGGCCTGTCCTATAAGGAACTGAAGGTAATCAACCCCAAGATCATCATGCTCTCCATGCCCGGCTTCGGCACCACCGGCCCCTGGCGAAACTATGTTACCTTCGGGCCCAATGTGGAGATGGTATCGGGCATGCCTATCGTCAGCGGCTACAAAGATGGCCCACCTATGATGACCGGCTACATCGCAGACCCTGCTGCCGGCTTGATGGGCTCTGTCGCCGTGATGACTGCCTTACGCCGTCGCCAGAAGACGGGCAAGGGACAGCACATCGACCTCTCCCAGATCGAGGCTTTCACCAGCTTCATGGCGGGGCCGATCATGGACTACACCATGAACAAGAGAATGCAGCGGCGTAGAGGCGACCGCCACCCCTCCTTGGCCCCGCATGGCACATATCGCAGCAAAGGCGATGATGAATGGGTCACCATCACCGTGTCCTCCGACGAGGAATGGGAGAGGTTTTGCCATGCCATAGGCGATCCTGCTTGGACTCGCCTGCCGAAGTTCTCCGATGCCCTGAGCCGCTATGAGAACCATGACGAGTTGGATAAGCTCATCGAGAAGTGGACGATTCGGCGCGATAAACACAAGGTGATGCAAATACTGCAGGAGGCAGGTGTAGCCGCAGCTCCGGTCTTGAACTACGGGGAGGTTTTATCTGACCCTCACATTGGGGCGAGGGGTTTCTTCGAGACAATCACCCGCCCTGTAACAGGCACGCATCCCTATCCCGGCTTCCCTGTAAAGTTATCCCGGACACCGATTAAAATCCGTAAACCGGCGCCAACCCTGGGACAGGACAACGAGTATATCCTCAAGAAGTATCTCGGCATGACCAAGAAGGAGATTCAGAAGCTGGCCGAGGAGGAGATAATCGGCACCAAGCCGCAGGGATGGGCCTTTGGCATGGAAGCTGAAGAAGCGATCTCCCGGCTGAAAGACATACATACTAAAGCCGAGTGATTTCAGGAAGCGAAGCTAATCTTTGATGTTCTGTCACATCGAGGCTACGCCAATGATACGACAGCATGGTCGAATCTTGAGACTAAAGTCATATACTCGGTTTATCCCCCGGCTTAAAATCCGGGTTGTGGGAATCTAAATGGCGGGGTGGGAAAATGGATGTTAAGGTTTACACCACACAGACCTGACCTTATTGTCATCAGGTCAAGAGGTTTCTTGACGAGCGCGGCGTCAAATATACTGAAGTCGATGTCTCTCGCGACAGGGCAGCGGCGGACGAGATGGTGCGCCTGACCGGGCAACTGGGTGTCCCGGTAATCGTCATTGACGGCCAGACGGTCATCGGCTTCGACAGGCCTCGCCTGGAGCAACTGCTCGCCAGTGGGGGCGGACAGCGCCCTCACCTTGGGCTAAAGGTAGCCGATGCCAGCAAGGTGGCCCCGAGGACAGGTGGGGTACCGGTATTCGGAGCGCTTGTGGGGGCTGTGGCTCCAGCGTCTCCAGGCGAGCGGGCTGGCTTACGGAACGGCGACATAATCACCGAGCTTAATCTCAGGCCGATACGTGGTGCGGACGACCTGGAGGGCTCTATGGCCAACTTGACCCCCGGCAGGCGGGCTACAATTGTCTTCCTTCGAGGTCAGGAAACCTTGAGGGCGGAGATTGTGGTGTAAAGAAAGCGTCTTTTCTGAATTTCAAAATAGGGGGCATCCGCCTCTGGCGGATGCCCCTACAGTATTGATGGCTGAACTACTTTTCGATGTCGTGTAACAACTGGGGAGTGCAGAGGGGCGAAGCCCTCTGACATAAAGGCTCTTGAGGAACTCCTGCTCATGGTTTCAGCGATGGTGGAAGACTTTCCCCAAATAATGGAGATGGACCTTAATCCGTTGAAGTCATTGGAACGCGGGTATGCAGTGGTCGATGCCCGGATTATGATCTCCTGATTGCTCTTAAGACGAGATAGCCAGGCTAATTCCGGAGTAAATAAACCAGACTCCGAATCCGGCTAAGACGGCAGCGCAAATGCCGAACACCACTCTGGTCACCTTCGGTGTCCACAGCCTCTTTGACTTGAACACTACCCAGGAGATTAGAAAAAGCCAGACCAGATCGCAGAGCCAGTGTATCGCTCCAAAAGCAAAGACGCCAGGTCCACCAAAGTTGCTTGCGCTTACCAGCAGCGCAGCGCCAACAGTGGC
>Ga0315284_10010797_pt1 | contig 13012 bp, 14 predicted proteins | sample YL17G09_16_MG_FD_203696 | JGI IMG/M metagenome (GOLD analysis project Ga0315284, IMG submission 203696) | Sediment microbial communities from Yellowstone Lake, YNP, Wyoming, USA - YL17G09_16 | ecosystem: Environmental > Aquatic > Freshwater > Lake > Sediment | place: USA: Wyoming | collected... | reverse complement strand
CCTGTCGCCCCGGATCTTGATCTGCTCGAGGGACTCTTCGCCGGAAACATAGAGCACGGACTCGCCCTGAAGGGCGATGTCGCGGGAGACCTGGAGGAGGAGGGTGGACTTGCCGATGCCGGGTTCGCCCCCGATGAGGACGAGGGAGCCGAGGACGACCCCGCCCCCGAGGACCTTGTTGAACTCCTCGATCCCGATCTGGAGCCTCGGCTTCGGGAACTCCTTGATCTCCTGGTAAAGGACGGGCTCGGACGTCGAGAAGGAGGCTTCGGCGGCGGCGAACTCCTCCTCCATCTCCTCGACCAGAGTGTTCCATTCACCGCACTGAGCGCATCGTCCCATCCACTTGGGAAAACGGGAACCGCAGCTCTGGCAGATGAAGACCGTTTTGTCCTTCATCGGAGGCCTACTCCCAGCCCGAAGAAGACCTCCCGATTGGAAGCGAGCGTGAAGTCGTCAACCCCCAGAACAAAGAAAAAGTTTTTCCCGGGATAGTATCTTCCGTAGAGCCGGAACTGGGGGCCGGGAGAACGGTTGAAATCGAAGGCCTCGACGCCTACGGCCAGCTTGTCCTTGAGGGCGTAGTAATCCAGCCCGGCCCCGAACTCGGATTCGATGATGCCGGCCCGGGGGACCAGGCCGCCCCAGCGATAGCCTCCCTGAAGCGAATAGATGAACCGGTTGCGCCAGGGGTCATGGACGATCTGGGTCTGGACGAGCTTGTTCTTGTCGAACCATAGGCTGAAGGACATGGCGCTCTTGAGAAGAACGCTCTCTCCATAGTATTCGCCGCGGACGTCAAGGACGGCCTTGAGAGACGAAACGGAGCCGGCGATCTTCCGGACGTCGGCGACCGCCCCTTCGACCTCGTCATAGAGGGCCGGTTCGTTGACGAGCTTGCCCAGCGAGCCCTCGCTCTTCCGGACCTTTTCCAGGGAAGTGTTCAGGCGGTCGACGGCCTCCCCGATCTTGATCAGGAGTTCTTTGATCCTCTCCATGTTCTCTTTGACCTGGCCCCGATTCTCATCGACCAGGGAACCCATTTGGGTCGCTGTTCTATTGAGGTTTTCCGCGATCTCGCGAAAACGCTGGTTGATATCCGTGACGGCCTGGGAGGAGTTCCGGAGGGTCCGGCCCAGGCTGCCCTTATTCTGAGCGACGAAGTCGTCGAGCCCGGCCGCCAGGGAGGAGAGGTTCTTGAGGGTCAGCCTGAGGTCCGTGCCCGTGTCTTTGCCCAGGAGGTCCCGCAGGGACCCGCTCAACTGCTTGATCTCGTCACCGATAGACAGGAACAAGGTCCCCATCTGGTCGAAGCTGACGGCCGGCAGGCCTTCCAGCGTCTCCCCGGGTTCGAAGTACGCTTCCTCAGCGCTCGGAACGATGTCCATGAACCGTTCTCCCAGCAGACCCAGGGAAGAAAGCGTCGCCTTGGACCCCTTGGGGACCTTGAACTGTGGGTAAATGTTCATCACGACCTGGGCCCGCCTCCGGTTCAAAAGAACGTCCTTGACATAACCGACCTTGATCCCGGCCATCTTTACCGAGGAGCTCTTCTCGAGCCCCAGGGCGGAATCGATCAGGACGTTCAGGGTGTAGCCGGGCTTCTTGAAAAGCTCGGCCATGTCGCCGACGATAAAGATGAAGGTCGCAAGGATGACGAGGGCCCCCGCCATGAATATGCCGATCTTAAGCTCTTTTTTCATTGTTGCCTCTCTTCTCACCGGTCCGTGATCGGACCGCGGGCCTGACCATGGATGAACTGCTGGATGATCGGGTTCGACGAGGCCTGGATCTCGGCCGGAGTCCCGATCTCGATGATCCTCCCCTCATAGAGCATGGCGATGCGGTCCGCCACTTTATAGGAGCTGACCATGTCGTGGGTGATGACGACCGAAGTCACGCAGAGATCGCGTTTCAGGTCGTTGATCAGGTCGTTGATCGAATCGGCCCGGATGGGGTCGATGCCCGTTGAGGGCTCGTCGTAGAGGATGATCTCCGGACGATAGGCGATGGCCCGGGCCAGCCCGACTCTCTTCCTCATGCCGCCGGAAAGCTCGAAGGGCATGAGCCCTTCGATGTCATTCAGCCCGACCTTGTTCAAGCTCTCGGCCACGATCCTCTTGATCTCGGCGGGGGAGTGGTCGGTGTATCGCTCCAAGCCGAAGCTCACGTTCTCGCCGACCGTCAGGGAATCGAAGAGCGCTGCGGCCTGAAAGAGCATGCCGAACTTCCGGGTGATCCGTTGGAGCTCTTCCTCCCGGAGGCGCGTGATCTCAAGCCCGTCGATAAAGATCTCGCCCTTATCGGGCTTGAGAATGCCGATCAGGTGCTTGAGAAGGACGCTCTTCCCGGAACCGCTCTGGCCGATGACGACCATCGTCTCCCCGGTCTCTATTTCAAGGTCGACCCCGCGGAGGACGGGCTTCGTTCCGAAGGACTTGTAAAGGTCGACGATCTTGATCATGGTCTTAAAGCACCGAGGGCATGGCCTTGCTCAGGAAGAAGTTCAGGATGAGGATGGAGATGCTGGCGATGACCACCGTCCGGGTGGTCGCCCGGCCGACCCCCTCGGCGCCCCCCTCGGCCTTCAGCCCCTGCCAGCAGCCGATGACGGCGATCAGGAGGCCGAAGACGGCCGCCTTGATCAGGCCGCTCGTGATATCCCAGAGCTCAATGTACATGAGCGTGTTCCGCAGGTAGATGACGCGGTTTACCCCCATGATATAAATGTTGTATATGAACCCGCAGGCGATCCCGATGATGTCCCCGTAGAGGGTCAGGCAAGGCAGCATGAGGACACTGGCTGCGGCCCGCGGAACCACCAGGTAACGGTTGGGATCGGCCCCGAGGCTTAACAGGGCATCGACCTGTTCGGTGATCTTCATCGTCCCGATCTCGGCCGCCATGGCCGATCCGACGCGGCCCGAGACCATCAGGCCCACCAGGATCGGAATGAGTTCCTTGGCCAGGCCGAGGGAGATGATAGGCCCGCCATAGGCTTCCGAACCCACGCCGATATATCGGTGGAAGCCGATATAGGTCTGGAGGGCGAAGACCAGCCCGCCGAACGCCGCAGTCAGGGAGACGACGGGAAGGGACCCGGCGCCGATCTCTTCCAGCTGCTGGACGAAGATCCCCTTTTCGAAAGGACGCCGGAACATGTTCCGCAGGGTCTTGCCCAGGAGGAGCCCGACCTCTCCAAGTTGATAGAGGGATCCCAAGAGCAGGGGGACCTTGGGAAGCCGTTTCATGATCAGCCTTCCGGAGGGGTGAACTCCATGTCGGCGAAACGGGCGTACTCGCGGATGAAAGCCAGGTTGATATTCCCGGTCGGGCCGTTCCTCTGTTTGGCGACACTGACCTCGGCCAATCCCCGCAGACTCTCGTCGTCGGGATGATAATATTCCGGACGGAAGATGAAGATCACCACGTCGGCGTCCTGTTCGATGGCCCCGGACTCCCGGAGGTCGGAAAGCATGGGACGCGGCTCGCGCCGCCCCTTCTCCGGGGAGCGGCTGAGCTGGGAGATGCCCACGACGGGGATCTGGAGCTCCTTGGCCAGTTCCTTGAGGGACCTCGTGATGAAGGACATCTCCTGGTTCCTGTTCTCGAACCTCCCTCCCGGCCGCATGAGCTGGATGTAATCGATGAAGATGATGTCGAGGTGCTGTTCCATCCGGAGCCGTCGGGACTTGGCCTTCATCTCCATGACCGTGACGCCGGGCGTCTCGTCGATATAGATGCTCGCCCGCGAGAGGGCTTCCCCGGCCAGTTTCAGCTTCTCGAATTCCCGCTCGCTGATGAAACCCGTTCGGACCCTCTTGATGTCCAGTTGCGCTTCGGCACAGAGCAGACGGATGACGAGCTGCTCTTTGGCCATCTCCATCGAGAAGAAAGCGACGGAGCGTTCCGCTCTCATCCCCGCGTACTGGGCAATGTTGAGGGCAAGGGCGGTCTTGCCCATGGAGGGACGGGCGGCCACGATGACGAGTTCGGAAGGATGAAAGCCCGCGGTGAGGCTATCCAGGGCACGGAAGCCCGAGGGGACTCCCGTGACGGCTTCCTTGCGCTCGGCGAACCTCCTGATCATGTCTAGGGTGGGGGCGGTGAGCGTCTTCACAGAGACAAGGCCGGGCCGGATCCTCTGCTCAGCGACCTCAATAATGGCGGCTTGGGCCTCGTTGAGGAGGTCGTCGGCCTCCTCCTTTTGCTCGTAGCTCGCCGTAATGATCTTGGACGAGGAGACGATCAGGCGCCGGAGGAGGGCTTTCTCTTTGATGATCTGGGCGTAATATTCGACGTTGAGGCTCTTGGGGACGCCGTCCATGAGAGAGGACAGGTAGGCCATGCCGCCGGCCTCTTCGAGCAGGCCCGCTCTCTGCATCTCTTCGCTCAGGGAAAGGAGGTCGACGGGCAAGCCCTTGTCGACCAGGGCGGAGATCCGCTCGATGATCTTCCGGTGCGGCTCCTTGTAGAAGTCCTCCGGGGTGATGATGGACAGGACGACGTTCAGGCTCTCGTTGTTGACAAGGATGCCGCCCAGGACCGTCTTCTCGGCCTCAAGGCTGTGAGGCGGCGTTTTCTTCAAGAACATCAGGTCCAGTTCCACCGACGTCCTCCCTCGAGGGGAATCGCCTTCCCCGCTAAAAGATCTTCTGTTCCTTCGTCCCGCCGGACTCCGGTCCCTTCTCTTCCTCCTCGGCCTCTTCCCTGAGGACGACGACCTTCACCTCGGCCCGGTCGTCCTGGTAGACCTTGATGGGGATGGTGAAGTTCCCGAGCCTCTTGATGGGTTCGTCGAGAAGGATTTTTTTCTTGTCGATATCGAAGCCGAGTTTGACCAGCTCGTCCCGGATGTCACCGGAAGAGACCGAGCCGAAGATCACGTCCTTTTCTCCCGACCGCCGGGCGAAGGAAAGTGTCACCTGGTTCAGCTTCTCGATCAGTCCGCGGAACGACAGCCTTTCCTGCTCGACCTTCTTCTTCAGCACCTTCCTCTCGATCTCGATCATCTTCAAGTTCGAGTGGGTCACTTCGACGGCCAGCTTCTTGGGCAGCAGGAAATTCCTGCCGTAGCCGTTGGATACATTGATGACGTCGCCCTTCCGGCCCACTTTTTCAACGTCTTGTTTCAGGATCACGCGCATTTTTCCTCCTATCGCCGACCCGAAGGTCAATCCTCAACGTAAGGGAGCAGCGCCATCAGCCGCGCGCGCTTGACCGCCGTGGAAAGCTTCCGTTGGTGGAAGGCGCAGGTCCCGGTGATCCGCCTCGGGGAGATCTTCCCCCTGTCCGGGATGTACTTCTTCAGGATTTCCACGGACTTATAGTCGATGATCTTGATGTTGCGCTGGCAGAAGCGGCAGAACTTCTTCTTGGGCGGAAAGAACTTCCGGTAGGAGCCCCGCTCGGGCCTATCTTCTCTGGACATGTTACTTCTCCTCCTGGTTCGCGCCGGCCGGCTGGGCGCCGGCAGCAGCTGTCCGCTCGGCCGCGGCGGCGGCCGCTTCGCGGGCGGCCTTTTTCTTCCTGCGGACGTTGTCCTTGGGGTCCTTGAGGATCGTCAGGAACCGGATCACGGCGTCGGTCTGCTTGAACCGCCGTTCCAGCTCCTGGGAGACGTCGCCCGGTCCTTCATAGAGGAAAAAGACGTAGATCCCCTCGTGGAACCTCTTGATGGGATAGGCCAGCCTTTTCTTGCCCCAGATGTCCTGTTTGACCATCCGGCCCTTCTTCTGGGAGATGACATCGGCCATCTGGCGGACGAATTCCTGGGCTTCTTCCTCGGCTAGACTTGGAGAAAGGACGAACCCGGTTTCGTATTGTCTCATGAAGACCTCCTTATGGTTTTAAGCCCCTTCCTTATTTGGAAGGAACAAGGAGACAAAGACATATTCTATACGAAAACGGTAAATATTCAAGGGCCATCTTGAAAGAGGAAGTTGGATTTTGAGGCCTTCGATTTCCGTGATGTCAAGAGGAGGGTATGGGGAAGGGCTTTGCTCCCGCTCCGATCAAGAAACGCCTGAGACTCGCGTCCTTCTCGGCTCCTCAAGCCCAAGACTCCAGGCTAATCTAATAAGCTGAAGGAAACCCATCCTCGGAGCCTTGGTCCCTCGGAGGCCTGCGGCTGCCCTCGTCGGACGCTCATCTCCGGCTGATCTCCGCATGGTCGCTGCAGCCCTTCCCCATGCCCTCCCATCACGGAAATCGAAGACCGCTTCGGCTCCGGGCATCGCCCCTGCGCCATTGCCCTAATCACACGAAAAGAAATGCGCCCCGGCCTTCGAAGGCCGCTTCGGCCCCAGCCCACACCAAACGTAAGAGACCCGTTCATTTAAAAAGAGGAAGCCCGATTATGCGGCCTTCGACGACCTCCTCCGGGCATCGCCCCCGCGCCATTGCCCTAATCACACGAAAAGAAGTGCGTCCCGGCCTTTGATTTCCGTGATGGGAGGGCACGGAGAAGGGCTGCAGCGACCATGCGGAGATCAGCCTGAGATGAGCGTCCGACGAGGGCAGCCACAGGCCTCCGAGGGCCCAAGGCTCCGAGGATGGGTTTCCTTCAGCTCATTAGATTAGCCTGGAGTCTTGGACCTGAGGAGCCGAGAACACGGAGACACGTCCAAGACTTTGTTTGAATTCTATTAATCCCCCCAACCCCCCTTGGTCAATCAAGGGGGCTAGGAGGTCCGTGTCTCCGTTAGAGGAGAAGCGAATCTCTATCGGAGCCGGGAGCAAAGCCCTTCTCCATGCCCTCCTCTTGACATCACGGAAATCGAAGGCCGCCCTGGTCCCACCTTTCCTTAAGATCCCCCAAAAGACAAAAAAGAACCAGGCAGGTTAATTGAACGCCGACATAGCCTGGTCGATGCGGCCGTCCAATATCAGGAGGAGCGCCTCGCGGGCCTTGTCCAGAGCTTCGGCTAAGAGGGCTTTTTCAGAGCGGGTAAAGGGCGAAAGCACGAAATCGGCTGCATCGCGGCTCGGCGGCAACGGCCCGATCCCGATGCGGATCCTAGGGAACCGAGTGCTGCCGGTCTCCCGGACGATGGATTGCATGCCCTTGTGGGTACCGGCAGTACCCTGTTTCCGGACGCGGATGTCTCCGATAGGGATATCAAGATCGTCGTAGATGATGAGGACGCTCCCGGGTTCGACCCGCTTACCCTTGAGGAGGTCTCGGACAGAGAGGCCGCTGTTATTCATATAGGTCTGAGGTAAAGCCAGGAACACCCGGTCCCCGCCATGCTCGACCTCGGCCGTCTTGGCCTGATAACGCTTGCCACGGAGGTCAGCCTGCCATTCGCGGGCCATCCGCTTGACCAGGGCGAAGCCCGCGTTGTGACGCGTTTCGGAATAGAGCTTCCCGGGGTTTCCGAGGCCGACGACAGCCCACACCCGTTATTTCTCCTTCCCCTTCCCTTTCTCCTTCCCTTTTTCCTTTTCCTTTTCCTTCTCCTTTTCCTTCCCCTTGGACTTGCCGTCTTCCTCGGGCTCCTCGGCGGCCCGCTCCTTCTTGATGAGCTCTGGCTCCTTGCCCTCTTCGGCCACGACCTCCTCGGGTTTCTCGCCGGGGAATTCCTCTTCCTTGTGCGGCAGGCTGATCAGGACCAGAACGGCGCCGGGTTCGCTGATGAACCGAACGCCCGGGGGGGCCGTAATGCTCTCGACCTTGAGGGACTGGTGGAGGTGGAGACCGCTGATATCGATCTCGAAGCGGTCGGGGATGTCCTTAGGAAGGCACTCGATCTCGACCTCCCTCGTGACGAAGTCGACGAACCCGCCCTCCGTCTTGACCCCGAAGGCTTCGCCCTTGGGAACGATGGGCACGGTGACCCTGATGAGCTTGTCCATGGCGATCTGGATGAGGTCGGCATGGAGAAGCTGGTCCGTCGCCGGGTCGACCTGGAGTTCCTTGATCATGACGTCCCGGAGCTCGGCGTTGAATCCCACTTGGAAGAGGGTGTTCTCGCGGGTCTCCGTCTTCATGATCCGGATGATGTCCTTTTTATCCAGGGCCAGGGGGACGCTGGATACGGACTCTGCGTACAGGATGGCGGGGACAAGTCCCCGCCTTCTTAATTGCCGGCTGGCGTTCTTGCCAAAGGCTTCTCTTTTCTCGGCCTTGATCGTGATCGTCATCTTTTCCTCCTTAGACGAACAAAGAGCTGACGGAGCTTCCTTCGTTGATGCGGCGGATGGCCTCTCCGAAAAGCTCGGCCACGGAAAGGACCTGGATCTTGGAGCAGGCCTTGGCTTTTTCCGTGAGCGGTATGGTATTGGTCACGTAAATTCTTTCCAACGAGGACGTTTCGATCTTTTTGATGGCGGGACCGGAGAGGACCGCGTGCGTGCAGGCCGAAAAGATCCTTTTGGCCCCGTCCCGGACGAGAGCCTCGACACTAAGGACCAGCGTTCCTGCGGTGTCCACCATGTCGTCGAAGATGACGACATTCTGGTCCCGGACCTCGCCGATAACGTTCAGGACCTGGGCCACGTTGGGCGCGGGACGCCGCTTGTCGATGATGGCCAACTTGGCCCCCATCCTCTTGGCGAAGACCCGGGCCCGGCCGACACCGCCCGCATCGGGCGATACGACGGTCAGGTTCTCGAGATCGAGGCCTTTGAGGAAGTTCGCCAGCACGGGCGCGGCCATCAGGTTATCCACCGGGATGGAGAAGAAGCCCTGGATCTGGGGGGAGTGGAGGTCCATGGTCAGGACCCGGTCCGCGCCGGATTTTTCCATGAGATCGGCCACGAGCCTGGCCGAAATGGGCACACGGGGGCGGTCCTTCCAATCCTGTCTGGCATAGCAGTAATAGGGCATGACCACGGTGATCCGTTCGGCCGACGCCCGCTTGAAGGCATCGATCATCAGAAAAAGCTCCATGAGGTGGAAGCTGGCATCCGCGGACCCGGTCTGGATGATGAAGACGTCCTCACCCCGGACGTTCTCGTCGATGTAGAAGTGGATCTCCCCGTCCGAAAAGCGCTCGAGCACCGAGCGGCCCAGGCCGATCTTCAAGTACTTGACGATCTCCCCGGCCAGGCCCGGATTGGATGAGCCTGCGAATACTTTCATCGTCCCGTCCTTTTATTACCGAATTCTCAATTCATTTGAACTGGGGCGGGAGGATTCGAACCTCCGGATGACGGATCCAAAGTCCGTTGCCTTACCAGCTTGGCTACGCCCCAGCACGAAGCCTTCTCCAATATGTCTCCCGCGGCAGGGACTTGACGACAATCGCCGGCGCCCTTTTCCGGAGCTCCCGCCATCCTCCCAGGGCCTTTTCTTTCTCCGCGAAGAGCCCGAAGACCGTCGAACCCGTGCCGCTCACCAAGGAGGCCTCCGCGCCCTGGCCTTGGAAGAACCTCTTGAACTCTTCGAGTTGAGGATGAGATCGAAAGATCGTTTCTTCTAACTGGTTTTCCAGCAGGCCAAAGTCTTTGTTCTCTAAAAACCGCTTAATTTTACTGGGTTTAGCAGCTGAAGTCAAGGAGGGACGCCAGGCCGCGTAGATCCCGGCGGTTCCGACGGGAAAGGGAGGAAAGGCCAGCAGGTAAAACAAGGGTGGAAGGTCCGGCAAAGGGGTCAGCTGGTCGCCTCGCCCCTCGCCGAGGCACAGGCCGCCTTCGAGGAAATAGGGGACGTCCGCTCCGATCATCTTCCCGAGCTTGGCCAGGTCAGATGGACTCAAATTGAGGTCCCAGAGGATGTTCAGGCCGAACAGGGTCATGGCCGCGTTGCTGCTCCCGCCCCCGAGCCCCCTCCCGGCGGGGATGGATTTGGTGACCTCGATCCGGACCCCGCCGCCTCTGCCCGTCTCGCTCCGGAGGAGTTCGGCGGCCCGGTGGATGAGGTTCCTCTCGTCCCAGGGGACGGAGGGATCGTTGCCGGAAAGCCGGATATCCCGGCCGGGCGCCGGGAGGAACTCTAAAACGTCCGACAGGTCGATCGATTGGAAAAGCGTAAGAATATCATGATAGCCGTCGGGCCGTTTGCCCAACACCTCGAGCCCGAGGTTGACCTTGGCGAAAGACCTAATCTTCATCTTGGAGCAGGTCCTCGATCTCAGGCCAGGTCTTCGGCTCCAGCCCTTTCAGGATCGACGGTCCGAAGAGGTCGCCGAGGAGCGGCCTGTTGAACTGGATCTTAAGGACCCGGACCCTCCCGGAACTCCCGGCCCGGGAGAAGGCGACCGTGCGGGGGACGGATGCCCCGCCGAAGAACTCGCCGACATCGAAGCGGAAGCCGTCCCTTTCCCCGCCGAGGACGCGCCCCCGGGCGTCCCAATCGAGATTCCACTCGCCGACCCCACTGGACGCGCCGGACCCGGTCCAGCGCCCGCAGAGGAGGCGGGCCAGCTCGCCGGCCTTGAGCCCGAAGCCCAGGAACTTCTCCATCAACTCCTCCTCGGGGCCCGTCCAGTAAGCGTGCCGCGAAGGGAGGGCCAGCCAGGAATCGCCTTCCTTGAAGATCAGGATGGCAAGCGTCCGGCCGAAAACGTCGAGGGCTTCGATACGACCCGTGCTCGGAAGGATGAAGCGAAAGGAGAACCGGGTCTTGACGGACCCGCTTTCTCTGCGGAGTGACAGTGAGCCGTAGCCGTCCAAGGCATCAATTTGGGTTGGGGGAGGGGAAAGGACGGGCGGACCGGAAACGCAAGCCTGGAGCGCGACAAGGACGAAATGCGCAACAATGGAAATCCGCAGGGCCCGCCGGGTGGTCCCGGCCGGCCCGGCTCTCCACGTCTCGCGCTCCACGGAAATCGGACTCACTTTCAGTCCAGACGGAAACCGTAATCTTCGGTTTTCTTCCGGGGCGCGTTCTCTTCTTCCCCTCCGGTCTTCCCGGCCTCCCCCGCCTTCTGACTCGAACGGCGTTTCCGGGCAAGGGGATAAAAGGGAGATGCGATGCGTTTCCCAAAGCAGGAGAGCTTAGGATTGACCGCGAGAAGCAGAATGAAAAGCCCGAAAATGACCAATAGACCGTACGCTCCGAAGCTCATGTCACGCCTTCTTCGATGAGAGGAGTCTATGGAAGCTTCAGGCGGGCTTGTCGGGCTCGTCCTGGAACTTCGGGATCTTGGCCTTTTCTTTTTCCTTGCCGAGATGGAATCCGAGGAAGAACGCCGAAGCCAAGCTGAGCAAAGCAAGTAAAGATTTAAAGAAGCCTTTCATCATTAACCTTCCGCCCCAAATATTATCTTAAACGCGGAAAAAGTCAACAAAAAAAGGGGTCAGGTCTTAACATTTAACTTTATTGGGTTCTCTTCCATTTAGTGTGGGCTGGGTCAATAGCTTGGACGGGACGGCCCTCGATGGCCGTGATGTTAAGCCGTGATGTTAAGAGGAGGGCATGGAGAAGGGCCTTGCTCCCGGCTCCGATAAAGAATCGCCCAAGACTCCAGGCTAATCTAATAAGCTGAAGGAAACCCATCCTCGGAGCCTTGGGCCCTCGGAGGCCTTCGGCTACCCTCGTCGGACGCTCATCTCAGGCTGATCTCCGCATGGTCGCTGCAGCCCTTCTCCATGCCCTCCCATCACGACCATCGAAAAACGCTCCAGGAAGACTTACAGTCCAAGCCCTCCAATCTCACACCAAATGTAAGAGATCCCTTTTTTGTTAAAGAAAATAAAAGAAGGGGTCAGGTCTTAACATTTAACATTTTTCCCGAAAATGTTAAATGTTAAGACCTGACCCCTTCTCACTGGACTTCCGGCGCGGCCGAATGTATATTTTGAGCAAGAGGCAAAGACATGAAAAACCGTTGTTGGGGATTAATCGGAGGGTGTCTGTTGGTGGTTTGTGCCGCCTTCGGACAAGAAGTCCGCGAGGCCGTGTGGGCCGGTCAGTTTTATGACCGCGACGCCGGGCAGCTTGCCGCCCGGATCGATGGGTTCTTCAGGAACCTCCCGCCCCAACCCGAAGTCCGGGGAGAGATCAAGGCCCTGATCGTCCCTCACGCGGGCTATGTCTATTCCGGCCAAACGGCGGCGTACGCCTACGGCCTCGTCAAGGGCAAACCCTATGACACGGTGATCATCATCGGGCCTTCCCACCGGTTCGGTTTCAAAGGCTGCTCCATCTATCCCAAAGGCGGTTTCCGGACGCCGCTGGGAACGGCCGCGGTGGACGAGGCGCTGGCCGCGGAGCTCATGAAGCGATCGGGCTTCACGTTTATCCCCGAGGCCCACGCGGAGGAGCACTCCGTGGAAGTCCAGGTCCCCTTCATTCAAACTGTCCTTCCCGGAGCGAAGATCGTCCCCATCGTGATGGGCTATCCGGAGAAGCGGACGGTCAAGGCCCTTGCCGCCGTCCTGGACTCGGCCTGCGCCGGGAAGAAGGTCCTGGTCATCGCCTCGACGGACATGTCCCACTTCCTGACAAAGGACAAAGCCAACGCCGCCGATGCGAAGACGATCGAACTCATCAAGGCCCTCAAGGCCGACGAGATCGAGGAGAGGATGGAGGCGGGAGAGAACATCCTCTGCGGCGGCTCGCCCGTGGCCGCGGTCATCCTCTTTGCCGGGAAACACGGACCTGCCCGGGCCGAAGTTTTGAAATACGCGGACTCGGCGGCCGCGACCGGCGACGAGTCGCGCGTGATCGGCTACGTCTCCGCGGTCCTGGTCTCCGGCGGGGAAACGCTCGCACCCTCCTTCGAGCTGACGGCATCGGAGAAGAAGGAGCTTCTCGCGCTGGCCCGGTCGGCCGTCGAAACTTACGTCCGCGAGAACCGCGTCATCGAGTCCCCGGCGACGAACCCGAAGTTCGCGACGAATAAGGGGGCCTTCGTGACGCTGAAGGAACGGGGGCGTCTCCGCGGCTGTATCGGCTACATCGAACCCGTCGCGCCCCTCGACGTGACCATCATACAGACCGCCATCTACGCGGCGGTCCGGGACGCGAGGTTCGAGCCCGTCTCGGCCGCCGAGCTCAACCGCCTGGAATACGAGATCTCGGTCCTCACGCCGCTCGAGGAAGTGACCAACCCCTCGCTCATCC
>Ga0315284_10010796_pt1 | contig 13013 bp, 9 predicted proteins | sample YL17G09_16_MG_FD_203696 | JGI IMG/M metagenome (GOLD analysis project Ga0315284, IMG submission 203696) | Sediment microbial communities from Yellowstone Lake, YNP, Wyoming, USA - YL17G09_16 | ecosystem: Environmental > Aquatic > Freshwater > Lake > Sediment | place: USA: Wyoming | collected... | reverse complement strand
TTCTCCAAAAATTTCTTTTCTTATTTGTAGCGCTTTAAAGAAATATTCCAAAGTCTTATTATATTCACCTTTCTCGGCATAAACAATTCCGATATTATTATAACTCATAGCCACATCAGGATTTTTCTCTCCAAGGAGTTTTTGTCTTATTTGTAACGCTTTAAAATAATATTCCATGGCAAGATCATAATTACCATCGTGCCAATACAATCTACCCATCAAATGCAAGACATTAGCATTTTCTATACTTTTCCCCCCCAAATATTTGATAAATAAAATCTGTGCCTTTTTTACATAATATAATGCTGAATCGAATTTGGAATTATTTTCATACTTCTTTGCTAAATCCAAATATTGATTTGCCAAAGTCGTATCGGCAGTGATGGTCTGCGAAAAGGAAGATAAAGAAAACAATGAAAAACAAATGAAAAATAAGATGGCAACTAGTACATGTTTTTTCATAGTTTGACTGTTTCATCATTTTTAGTGATGAGGTGTATATTGAGATGAAGAATAGTATTCATAGTAATGTGTATTTAGATGAATTATTACAATACCGATTTCTCTCTGAAATTGGATTACCGATCAGGTTTTTCAATATCCTGAACAAAGTTACACCAGCAAAAAGCCAAAGTCAATTTTATTTTCTTTATCAAGACTAAGTAATCTTAGAATAAAAAAGCCACCGGAGCTGATTCCGATGGCTGAATATCTCTGCATCTATTGATGAAGTAATTTCTGAGTACATTTTAATTATTCTTTTGTTCGGCAACAGCCTTTTTTCACAACCCACTATAAATATCGAGTTGTTATTGCAGTCTTCTCTACTCCTTCAACCATTCCCTTGCGGTTTCGTCCTTAGCATGAATCTTTTGCTTCCATGCATTTAAAGTAGCAGACAAAGATGCCGTACTCGTAAACTGGGATAATACTTGCCAGAGACTTTTAGTATTTAATGAAACATCATTTATTCAGGAAGATTCAAACGGCTAATGATTTCCTTAAACCGTGGATCATTATACAACGGTTTGTATTTGGCATCATATCTGAACCAGGGAGTAAAGTCATGCCGTTGCTTAAAAGCTTCTTCAATCCAGGAAATAGCCTTATCGTTATCTCCAAGAGTCGCATATATTTCTGCAATACCATAAGTGTACCAGGCAATATTTGTTTTTTCCAGTTTGCCAGCTATTTCCAGGGCTTTGTCTTTTTGTCCGGCTAGTGCATATGTTACTCCTAATTCATGTTCAAAATCAGGACTTATTGCTATTCCTTTTTTATGAGATTCAATCGCTTTATCATACATCCCCATTGCAGCATAGGCAGAGCCAATAATAGCTAATCCATATGGATAATTTGGATCAAGTTGAAGTGCCTTTTCAGCTTCCTTTAGTGCTTCTTCATAACGGCCTATCCACCAATATAAACTGGCGAGATTGCATGTATAAGTAACATCAACAGGATCAATTTCAATTGATCTTCTAAATTCAGCAACAGCCTCATCTACTTTATTATTCAACATCTTAAACCATCCATAGTGATAACGTGCCATAGGTGTATTCGGATTTAATTCCAGTGCATGTTTTAAATACCGCTCAGTTGCGGCAAAGTCCCAGTCTTTATAAAGTGATTTAGTGGCAAGAACTACATAAGCATCAGCTGCTTCAGTGATAGTAGAATCCATGGAGAGTGCCTGACGGGCATATCCTATAGCTCTATTGGTTGCATCGGATGCAACAGCAGAAACATGTCCAGCATTGCTGTAACCAAGTGCCAGTCCAATATAAGGCAAAGGATCTGACGGATCAATTGCAATTGCTTCATTATAAGATTTTAAACCCCGATCAAAATCGTCCTGAGTAAGTAGATTCATATAATATTTTCCTTTGGCACAAGCTTTTAATAGATCCGCATTATGTTTTTGAATGATTGAAAGATTATTCGCTTCCCTAGAGGTAAGCTTGATCTTGGTGCCGTCAATTATTTTGTTGATTATCTCACGGTAGATTTCTCCAATCTTATCCCAGCCCTGAATAAAAGAAGCGTTCCATACATATTTCTCCTCAGGAAATGCTTCAATCAACCTGACTTCAATCTGTAGATTTTCTTCAGATCCTTTTATTGATGATTCAATCATATTATTTACACTTAGTTTTTTTGCTATCTGCTGGACTGTTTCCCTGGAATCTTTAAACTGAAAAGTTGAAGCTCTGGGTCTCACATCGAGGCTGCTAATAGTTCCCAGCTTCCCCGTTAGATCATCTTGAATACTTAAGGCAATAAATTCCAGATCCGGATTACCAGTAAGGTTTGAAACCGGAAGAACTGCAATTGCTTTTCTGATAATTTCACCTGCTGCAGTTTGTCTTCCGGTTTTTTGTATCAGTTTTGGAACGAAGAATAATACTGCAATTACAGCCATTATAAGCAGGATCATCCCTGAAACTAAACCCATCAACGTTTTCCTTGGAATTATGATACTCTTTTTTACATCTGCAGTGCTTTTTATGTTCTGCCTGATCTCTTCAGCCGGTTTTGTTTTAATATCTGTTTCGGTTTTTTTATATTTCAAATACCACTTGATAATTATGTCAAGATTGACAAGAGCCGGTTTTACCTGTTCAGGATCAAAATCTTTGGGATGGGCTCCATAGGTTGATAAACTGTTAAGGCTATGCATTGAGGTTATAATGTATGAAGGAACTTTTTCTTCCTTATTCAATTTATCAATTATCCCTTTCAGTGGTTCAGTTTTACGGGGTCTATTTAATTCACATTCGCAAAGATCAGTTATGATTACCTCCAGGCATCTCCTGGAATAGAGCATTAGCACATTCGGATCATCGAATCGTACTAATTGTTCAAGTTCGTTCTCCAGATTTGGTATTTGACCTTTAAAGGAATTATGAATTCTCTCAAGTTCTTTTATTTCAGCTGACCAGATTGCCATTTGAAGAAATATTGGTTATGATAAAGTTAGGAAAGAGAGTGATACGAGTCAAATAAAATTGACAACAATTCAGGTATAGTGTAACTTTGAAAGAGAAATAGAAATTCCAGAATACTGACTGTTACTGATTACTAAGAGAAAGGAGCGGATATGAAATATATTGTTCATCGCATAGATGTTAATAAGGACAATATGCAGGAAAAACTAGAACTGTTTTTAAATTCCCTTAATGGAGAAGTTATATCGGTACTTCCCAATGTTCGGCCAACTTTCCAACTTATGGGGCCAACGGCTAAAGTTGACTTTCTTCTCATAGTTGAAAAAAAGGGTGTATTGAGAATAAGAAGAAAAAGCCCCAATTACGATGACTTGTGATCATAAAAAAAGCCCCCAGAGCTGATTTCCGAAGGCTGATAATAACTTAAAGCTATATCAAATAAAAACTATCGTCTTTTATTTACTTCCCGATTAGAATAAACGGAGACCAGAAAAAGGGATTAGCATATTTTCCTTCGCTTATCATTTTTAATTTTGCATTTTTCAGAGCTTCAGAGTATGATAGTTGTCTTTTGCTTGCAAATGAGTTCTTATAAAAGTCCACCAGTAAATCTGATGTACTTTCATCTAAAACTTGCCATAGAGATACAATAATATTCTTTCCTCCAGCATATAATAAAGACCTTGTTAAACCAATGATCCCTTCACCTTTCTGAATCTTTCCAAGTCCTGTTTCACATGCGGATAATACTACCAGGTCAGCATTTAACTTTAGATTATAAATTTCTCCTGAGTATAATACTCCATCTTCCCCTCCAGTTGTATCCTGTGCCATTAGCAGACCTGAAAGTTCTGGCCTCTCTGAATTAACAAAGCCATGTGTAGCAAAGTGTAATACTCTATATTGTTCTATTTCATCAGATTTAACAGATTTTTCATTAGCATTATCACGCAATAAAACTTTAGCCTTCAGGTTGTTGTTATCATAAAGTTTAAAAATAGCTTCTGCCTCAGTTTCTGTTGCCGGGAGTGGTCTAATATAATTCCCAGTAAACATTGAACGATTTATCATCATGGAATCTGTTTCAAGTCCGTTTAATTGACGCTGTAGCTCCTGGCTGGACATCACCATACTTTGTTCCATTCTATTGTCAAAAACTGGAGCATATGCGAGCCAATCATTCAATTTTGTCACCTCAACTGTTGAAGAGGCCTCCTTAGAAAATGTCTGATAAAATAAGTTCGCAGAATATGAATAACTGATATTATATTTCTTAATTAAGTATGGGTATTCATTATAAGCATTTATATCTCCTGTATAGTTTTCTGTCAACAAACTCTCAAAAGGCAATGTTGCAAGGTTTCCATCAGGTACTATAAATAGATTTTTAATATGTCCATCAATGAGAGCTTTATTTGGGAAAAGTTGCTGAAAGAACTTGTAACCCAGCCTCTGAATTATTTCCTGCATTCCAAGAGTCAGACCGTAACGATAAAAAACAATACTATCATTTAAACCTGTAATCTTTGGCACTCTCTTTACATCCAGATTATTCTTAGTCAAAGTGAAAATGGTAATAGTAGTATCTCCTGTAAAATATGAAATCATTGCAGTTTTCTTGTCCAGCAGGTTTTGAATATCCTTTACGGTTGCAGGTTTATTGTTGTATTTCAAATTATGATATTCAGGGAATTGTTTTTCAAAAACCAATATTAAGCTGTCGATACTGCGGTTTTTGTGAAATAATCTGTCCTGGTACAATACAATCTGAGCACTATCTAATTGTTCAGGTTCTGCTAGTCTCTTTGTATAAAAGTCTATATCTATTCGCAAATTATGTTCCTTTTGGATCAGACTATCAGGGATACCTGCATATTTTTGAGCTTCTTGTCTGGCAAGTGCTTCCAGAAGAACCGAAGATTTATTCTTTTCCGAAAAATAAAAAGCCAGATTATTATACATATCAGATATGTCTTTAACAGCCTCTGTTTTATTTACCGGTTGAACAGATACTAAAAGATCAATCGCATCTTTGTAAACCTGGCTTGCTACTTCGCCCAATGCAAGTTTATCTGACTGGGTGCTTATTTCCTTACGGGTTATATCAATCAATGTATCGCAAGCCTGATAATGTCTGAGTGCAATCTCCTTCCCTTCATTATATGCAGGACTTGAAAGAATTTTACTTTTATCGGCAATAATTTGAGCTTTTAATTGCAGGGATTGTAATAAATAATTCCAATTCAAATATCCCTTTATAATTGGTGTTTTATAGACATCAACTGTATCATTAAAATCATATAAACAACTTGCTGCCCCTTTTTGATAATATTCCAATGCCTTATAATATTCTCCTTCTTTATCAAAAACAAGGCCGATATTATTATAACTCTTAGTAACATATGGATGTTTTCCGCCAAAAATCTCTTTTCTTATTTGTAATGCTTTAAAATAATATTCCAGAGCCTTAGGGTATTCTCCTTTATTATAATAAACAATTCCGATATTATTATAACTCATTGCCACATCTGGATTTTTTTCGCCAAGAATCTCCTTCCTTATTTGTAATGACGTAAAATAATATTCCAATGCTTTATCCCTTTCCCCTTTATCATCATAAACATTTCCAATATTATCATAACAGGAAGCTACATCAGTATGATTTTCACCAAGTATCTCTTTTCTTATTTGTAAAGATTTCAAATAATATTCCAAAGCTTTAGGATATTCACCTTTTTCATAATAAACAATTCCGATATTATTATAACTCATAGCCACATAAGAATGTTTCTCGCCATGAATTTCTTTAAATATTTGTAATGCTTTAAGATAATATTCCAAAGCTTTAGAATATTCCCCTTTATCATCATAAACAATTCCTATATTGTTATAACTGAAAGCCACATCAGTATGATTTTCGCCCAGTATTTCTTTTCTTATCTGCAACGATTTATAATGATATTCTAAAGCCTTATCGATTTCGCCTTTATCATAATAAACATTTCCGATATTATTATAACTCATAGCCACATAAGAATGTTTCTCGCCATAGATTTCTTTATCTATTCGCAAAGCCTTAAAATAGTATTCCAAAGCTTCTGCGTATTTCCCTTTATCGTAATAAACAATTCCTATATTATAATAAATAGCAGCCACATCAGGATGTTTTTCACCAAGGATCTCTTTTCTTATTAGTAAAGATTCAAAATCATATTCCAATGCTAGATCATATTTATTATTGTACCAGCATAATAAGCCCAATAAATACAAGACCCTGGCATTTTTTATACTTTTCTCCCCAAAATATTTGATATTTAAAACTTGTGATTTTTCTGCATAGAAAATTGCTGAATCGAATTTGAAATCATTTTCTAATTTCCTGGCTAAATCGAAATATTGATTTGCCAAAGTAGTATCAGCAGTTATGGTCTGCGAAAACGAATAAAAAGATAATAATAAAAAACAAATGAAGAATAAGGAGGCAACTATTGGATGTGTTTTCATAGCTGATATTATAAAACTGTAACTTAAATTTCTCTATCATTTCTAAATTAATTTTCCAGCCCTATTAGTGACAACAAGAATTTGTATCTAAAAAATCCATCTGGCAAACAAAAAGGAAGATGGACAAAAGATTGGTTCAAACAAAGTTATGAGACAATTAAAATACAAGTCAAATTTATTTTAACTAAATCAAATTCCATAAAAATAAGCCCCCGGAGCTGATTTCCAAGGGCTAGTTTCATTAAAGGAAGTAATCAGGCAGGTTCCAAAAGCAAATTATAGGAAGTTAGTTCAAACAGCTACGTTATTGCTTTCTTTTAAGCTTTTGAATGTAATAATCGTTTTTGTTGACTTGTCCATTGTCATCCACAGGCCATGTTTGTGTAATAGTATCGTTCTTTATTTCTAGCAACAATTTAACAGTGCCAGGGGTAGGAAACGTTTTAATCTCATCACAGCGGTTTCCAACAAGAGTAAATGTCCCTCCTCCATAGTTATTCATGGTGCTATCAGCCATTTTATATTGACCTACGTAATTGAAATATTTCCCCGACCAAATTTTCATCTCTGTCCCGGTAAAATCCTTGCCAAATTGCATAATTATTGTATCACCATGTCTCTGCTCAAAACTAATCAGGTCCCAAGCACCATCTAGTGGGGACTTAACGACTTGTTGCTGCTGGGTACAGCTTACGATTATTAGCGAAATAATCATACTTAAAAAGAGAATTTTTTTCATAGTCACAGGTTTTAGTTATTAAATAATAGTTAGTTAATGATTTATTAAAACTACGAATTTATTTAACTCATGTCAAATTTGTTTGTATAAGAAGCCCCCGGAGCTGATTTCCGAGGGCTGACAAGAGGTTTTTATTTAATGAACCTTATCGCCCTAACTTTGTTTTTTAAATGTGGTAATTAGGACCTGCCACAAAGAACTAATAACCAAGGGAGGTTTATTATGACTAAGTACGAATCTTTCAATCAATCGGGTTTCTCGAAATTCCTCAATAGTCTGGCGGGCAGAATCTTACGTTTGGTCGTCGGCATTGGTTTCCTCGTGGTCGGTTATATGTATCGGGACCATGCTCTCGGTGTGATATCTATGGTTTGGGGTGTTCTCCCATTGAGCGCCGGAGCGTTTGACATTTGCTATGTGAGTGCTGGACTGGGTGGTCCGCTATCTGGCAAAAAGATACGCAATAAGGAAAAGTAAGGATTTAAAAATCTTAATTTCCCGTAATAATACGAGGATTGCTATGAGCGAAAAACAAGCGCGTCCTCGCAACGACATTATTTTATTGGTCGGTGAGGGAATTTATATTTTTGGAATCTAAGTACATGATTGGCTAACATCCAAATCTCTTTATTGCTTCATAAGCCATAGGGATGCCTAACTCACCAGCTTTTATTAAATCCATACGTGCGCTGTCTTTCTGTCCAAGGACAATTTTTACAGATCCTCTGTTATAATAAGCAGCTGCATATTTAGGTTTAATCTTTATTGCCTTAGTAAAGTCATCAATTGCTCCATTGTGGTCTTTCAAGGCATCCTTTGCCACCCCTCTGTTTAAATAAGCTTCTTCATGTTTAGGGATTATCTCTATTGCCCTTGTAAAGTCATCAATTGCTCCCTTGTAGTCTTTCAAGGCATTCTTTGCTAAACCTCTGTTTAAATAAGCATTTGCATATTTAGGGTTAGCCTCTGTTGCCTTAGTAAAGTCATCAATTGCTCCATCATAGTCTTGAAGGTTGACTTTTGCCACTCCTCTGTTTATATAAACATCGTAACCTTTAGGTTTAATCTCTATTGCCTTGGTATAGTCATCAACTGCTCCATCATAGTCTTGAAGGTTGACTTTTGCTTCTCCTCTGTTGTAATAAACATTTGCATGTTTAGGATTAATCTCTATTGCCTTAGTATAGTCATCAAGTGCTCCCTTGTAGTCTTGAAGCTTGACTTTTTCCACTCCTCTGTTTATATAAGCAGCTGCATATTTAGGATTAATCTCTATTGCCCTGGTATAGTCATCAATTCCTCCCTTGAAATCATTCAGTGCAATAATCCTTATATGTGCCCTCATTAAATAAAATAACTTTTTCATAATCTGTTTTTTTTGATAAAAATTGGTATCTCTGAATTGTAGAGCAAAGTTACACCAGCAAAAAGCCAAAGTCAATTTTATTTTAATAAGGAATTGTACTTTGTAATATGCCCAGGTAGATAGTGCTGGTGGGAGGATCGACCATTCAAGGTTGGATTCTTCTAAAATGTTTATTCAATTCCTTTTAATTTGTTGTTGTGGTTATAGGATTGTCATTGTGGTCTATGTTGACAATTACTTTCCAATTTCCATCAATTTTCTTGTATATGGAAACCCATCTCCCTGAAAATTCAATAAGTCCATCAGGACTCTTTTGATAACTTGTTCCTCTTGTAAAAGCAAGGTCGCCGGATAAAGAAACCTGGATGTCATCAGTTGTATTCTTAATAGATTTTGGATCAATGGAGGTAAACCATGATTCTATTGCTTTTCGACGAGCCTGTTGATCAAGACTGATTGGCACATTATATGCCATATCTACAGAGACGGGAGCATAAAAGCTGAGAATTTTATCAATATCTCCTGCCCTTCCTGCTTCAACAAATTGATCCTCAATAGAATGTAATACTTCTATATCCTTACTGGTATCAACTTTAGGAATGCGGTTGCATCCAAATAAAATGATGCATGCACAAAAAAACACGGCAATTTTTTTCATACTTTAAGTTTATGAGTTAATTTCTTGTTGATGAATGTTATATCAAAGTTACATTAACCAAAAGCCAAAGTCAATTTTATTTCTTCATTTGATTATACTTGGCAATATGCCCAAGTGGATCAGTGCTGGTGGGCGGACGTAAGAAAAAAAACCCCCGTGATCCGAGGGCTGTATTAGTTCATAATTATATTCTTATTGAACAACCCAATCAGTGAATGTTGTACTAAGTGTTCCTAATTTATTCATTTCATCAACTACGGGTTTATAGTTTTTTTCCACAGTTATTCCTAATTGGCTTAAACTCCCATCAGGATTATAGTATTTATCCCGATCCTTTTCTGATTTAATAATCATAATTAATCCAAAACTATCTTTGATCTCACCTCTGATACTTTTTACTAAATATATCTTCCATCCTATTCGGTTTTTTTCATACTCTGGAATAAATTTTTTTGAATAAAACTCAATAAATTTTTCCATACTGACTCCGGGTTGAAGAGTTACTTGCATAACATGGGTTCCTATCAACGTCCCCTTTTGTAAGGTTTGTCCATAGGTTAAGCCTACAAAAAGAATCAATGTCATGAATAAAATCAGCTTTTTCATAAGTAAAGATTTTAGTTGTTAATTTGAAATGGATAAGAGATTTGTTTATCAAAGTTGCACAAGCAAAAAGCCAAAGTCAATTTTATTTAGCAAAAATCCCCCGGAGCCGATTTCCGAGAGTATATCAACTTATAAAAGATGGTGCCCTAATCATCGTCTTAAAGATGCCAATAGTTTTCTTGTTACTACTTTTTTTGTGCTGGATTCGTCACAACCTCTTCATAAACAAGTGTTCCATTTGTGGTCCCTGCGACAACAACTTCATACGTCACTACTTTATCTTTCACAACCTTTGTTGCATCTTTGATTGTGCAACCGGCAAAATCTTTAGCAATATTGTCTGTAATAGGTTTCGGAAGTTCTGCTGCCGTAACAGCAGTACGGTCGCCCTCCTTAAAGGGCCACAGTTTCACGTTAGAGAGATTGGCCTGTGAATTACTCAATGCACCCAACAGTTTCGGAAGATCTGCTTTCTTCGTTTGATCTTCTTTAATAGTGGTACCGACATTATCTTTATCAATACTGTCTGTTATAGGTTTCGGAAGATCTGCTACCCTAAAAAGAATAAGGAAGTATCTAAAAATAGGGTTAGTACCTGTCCCGGGGGGGGTTGGCCCGGGGGGGGTGGGAGGGGGGGTAGTAGGAGGTGGGATGAGGATCGTATGCTGAGCATTGACAACCATTGCAGCCATCATTAATACAAGAACGAATAATACTTTTTTCATAATACTGAAGATTAAAAGGTTAAAAAGAATTTATCTATCTAATCAGTTATATTTATCAAAGTTACACTATCAAAAAGCCAAAGTCAATTTTATTTAATAAAAAGCCCCCCAAGCTGATTTCTGAGGGCGCGTTAATCTCTTGATGTTATAGGTATCTGATTACAGTTTAATTATTCTTCTGCCCTGCAACAGCCTTTTTTGCTGCTTCGAGATGAAGAAATACTTCATGATTATAGAAAGGTCTTAAATTCCAGCTTTTTCCCAGAACAATCAGCGCTTCCTTATATTTACCCTGTTTGTATAATCCCCAACCTTTGGTATCCAATGAATAATGATCATCAGGATTTAATTCAAGTGCTTTATTGATTAGGTCCAAACCTTCATTTATATTCAGTTCTTTTTCAATCAGACACCAGGCAAGGTAATTCATCCTGAATGGATTTTCAGGTTCCAGGAAGAGTGCTTTGCGATAATACTTCTCAGCCTTTTCGGGAATATCTGCTTCGAAATAAATTTCACCCAGATCTGCCATTATCTGTGCTTCAGGATATGAGTTGTTCTTAAGGACCGATAAGTACTTCTCAATATAGTCATTTGCAGAAACCGTATCTCCTTCAGTCAAGGTAAGGACGGCGTGCCGGTAGAAGACATCAGGATCATCAGGGAAATCTTTCTCTGCTTTTTTATAAAGCTTCTTTTCTTTCTTAAAGTATCCGGCTTCATGATACGCTAATCCAAGAAAAGTATAGTTAAAGACCCACCATGGTTTTGTATCCCATTTGTCGTAAATCTCAAGAGCTTTCTCATATTCAGGTATTGCTTTATCATATTGAAACAATTCATTGTATGCGATACCTAAATGATAATAAGTACTTGGTGAATGATTATCAAGTTCCTCTAGTTGCCTCAGATATTTAATTGCTTCAAATGGTGTTTCAAAGTAATAGGCATATATAAAATTTGTCAGGATTTTCTGCTGGATTGACATCATATCTCTTTTCCGATAAAGCTTTAAACACCATTCTTTTGCATCCTTAATAAACCCCTGATTGAAATATGCCCAGGCAAGTAAAGAAGATGCATAATAGAATGTTGAATCAATAGAAATTGCTTGTAAGAGATTATTCCTCGCTGTCGGATAATCCCTCTTTTCAAAAGCATTTTTACCGGCAATAAAATAACGATATGCCTCAGGAGAAGAGGTAGTCGTTAACATATTCTGTAAGTTGACAGGTGCCTCATTAATCAGCTTAGATAATAAAAGAAAATTATTTACCTCGGCTGAGAGTGAATCAATGATCTCAAAGATCTTCTCCTCACGGGATGGCCCTTCTATCTGGAAAGACTTAAATACCTCCTCTGTTTCAGAATCTATTAATTGTGCATTGACTCGAATTCTTGTTCCTGCCTGCTTTATACTGCCATAGATAAAAATCCGAGCATCCAGCTTCTGGGATATTTTACTGGCAAAATCGGGTGTTATTGAAGCATAATTTGTAAAGTCCTTAATCAGATTGTTTGTTGATTCTGTTTGCCTGACTTTTATTTCCGGTGTATTTGACAGAAATGTAACTAATAGATCCTGAATTCCTTCCAGCCAAACATTCCATGTTGTATCATTTGTCATATTCAAGAATGGCATCACAGCTACTGAAATTCTCTCACCCGATGATCTCAGTTTTTCCAGTGTGTCACGTTTGAATATTTTCGGATATGCAAGAACAATAACAGCAATTATCAGAACAGCATTTAAAACGTAGCTTAGTCTCAGTTTTCTTTTAACAGGTTTTACTTGTGTTTCTACCTTCTCAAATTCTTCTAGTGATTCGGTTTTCTTTATCCCTTGTGAGGTAAAATCAAAAATCCATGACAGAATAACTACAACCGGTAATCCTGCACCAAGCAATAATATTACCAGTTTAGCAATCCATGCAGGCAGATTTAATGGACCAACAAGATTATTGGTTACTTCAATTATGATATATGCAGTCGCAGCATAGGTTGTAACTACTCCGAACACTCTGCGTCTCTTCAGCTCTTGCCAGAACTTGATCAACTTATTTCGACTTTCTGACATTTAGGTTTTATAGGTTGAGTTTGATATAACTTATAGCATCCCCTGCTCTTCAAGCCATTTCCTGACTCTTTCATGCTCTGCCTGGTATTTTGCTTCCATATTTTGTACTATCTTTTGAAATCGCTCTTCGCTACGGATACTGTCAAACAGGGGATCGTTTTTAACATAGATTAACCACCAGCTTGGATAAAAATTCATTGTATTAAATTCATCCAGATATGTATAGGCTTTATTCTTATCACCTAAAAAAGCATAGATACCTGCCAGGTCATACTGGGCTCGTTTTGTACTTGCAAAATCCCGTTGCAGTTTAATGCTTGCTGTAAGATTCTTGATTTGTTCGTTAAAATAGTATAAGGCTTCTTTTCTTCTGGTGTTATTGAAGCATAC
>Ga0315284_10010794_pt1 | contig 13015 bp, 10 predicted proteins | sample YL17G09_16_MG_FD_203696 | JGI IMG/M metagenome (GOLD analysis project Ga0315284, IMG submission 203696) | Sediment microbial communities from Yellowstone Lake, YNP, Wyoming, USA - YL17G09_16 | ecosystem: Environmental > Aquatic > Freshwater > Lake > Sediment | place: USA: Wyoming | collected... | reverse complement strand
GTCAGGGTAAAGATGAGGTATTGTCAGATGAAAAACCACACGTTGTTAACCAATTGAAACAACCATTAAGTTTAAGTTCACAATTAAGTTCACCATCAAGTTTACCATTAAGTTCACAATTAAGTTCACAATTAAGTTCACAATTAAGTTCACCCTCAAGTTTACCATCAAGTTTACCATCAAGTTCACCATCAAGTTTACCATCAAGTTCACCCTCAAGTTTACCATCAAGTTCACCAGTTATAGTTAACCAACCATTATCAAACATTGATCAGCAAAAAGGTATACAATTAGAAAATGAAATATCTGCTATTTTTAAAATGAAAAAGACAGAAATTATAGATGTATATCAATTGTACTTGGGACAACGAGACATATTGAACGGTAAGAATATTCTCAGAAATAAAAAGATAGGTATTGCATATATTCCAACAAAAGAATGTAGTATATTTTGTCGAAAATTATTTGAAAATAACAATGAAAATAAAAACGATGATTATGTGTTGGTTAAATGCAAATATTTACAAGATAAAGAAAAGTGGGTCCCATATAAGAAAACAGATGATGTTAAATATCCGGATTTGGTGGATAAAATATATGTGAAAGGTTAGTAACCTATATTTAATTTATTAAAATTTATTTACTTAAATAAGTTTTAATCTTAATTAAAAAAGATAACATACAAACTAATATTGTCAGTTGATCCTTTTTTAAGTGCATGCATTGCTAATTTTTTGGCAATATTTTCTTTTGTATGAATTCTATTTTTGAGAGCAACATCATAACAACTTGATAAAACAAAATTAATGGCTTCTTCTGAACTAAGAACATCCCATAGACCATCACAAGCCATAATAAGAAATTTGTCACATTTATCAATCTTGTATCTAAATAAATCAGGCCTATGAGTAACAAATGGAGCAGCATCAATATCTCCAAAAGCACGAGATACTGATAAATCTTTAATACGATGATCACCATAATTATCAATAACAATTTTGCCACCTAATCCAGTAATTCGGTGATATTCTTCCGGCCAACTTGGCTTATGATCTTTTGATAATGGCATTGCAAAATTATCTCTACATATAACACATCTACTATCCCCATTATTAATAACATTAATATAATTTTCATTATTGTATTTAAAATTAATAACAATCAAACCGGTTGATCCGGAATAATATGCAAAACTATGATTATGCAATGTTTTTTGTATATGATCATATACTGTAACAACATATTTTTTTGAAATAGGGTATTCAATTCTTTTATCAACAAAAAACTTTGGTAAATAATCTTTGACAAATTTGGATACTTCCTTTCCTCCATGGCCATCAAAAACACCATATAAATTAACATTATTAATAGCAGGATTTTTAGAATCTAAATTTATTATACTTACATGTGCATCCTCATTTTGTTCCCTTAAACCTTTTAAACTAGCAGAATATACAGTCATATTATTATTTACATGTTCAACATTATTATTCATATTATAATTTATGATTCTAAGTTATAATATTAAATCATATATTTTTTTTTGCTTTTATAGTATTTATCACCAACTTTGTAATTTCCATACAATTTTATTTGTCAAAATATTTTTGATATTTATATTGAAATTGTTGTTTATCTAAATATTTTTTATAAAGTCTTGAGGTGACAATATTGTACATTGAATTTTTAATAGATAACAATGGAACCATAAACTCATCTTCAAAAGCAACATGTTCAGTTGATCTAACAACATCACCAAACAATTTATGATCATTGTCTTGTGCCATTTCTAATATTCTTTGGAGAGCTACTAAATTAACTTGTGTATTTTCATCAGTGTAATAGTTATGGACATTGATACTTAATGGTAATGGATTTTGATTATCACTATTGATACTTGGTTTTGGATAGTATAAATCATATTCATTTGGTGGTAAAAATGTAAATTGCTTACTAATTTTATTTCTAACAAGTTCATCATAATTTTGGTGTATATGTGTATGAATAGAATCATAATCCATATCAGAACCAAATTTCATCACAATAAATCTGTTATAGAAATTATCTTTGTTATTGACATTGACAATAAAATGAAGCATTCTCATCAAATTTCTGATTTCATTTCCAATCTTTATAAATTCACCATCAATCATACATTTAACATCTAAATTTTTGGAATTTTCATTCATATCAGTTGTTTGGAAGTAATCAAGAAATGCAAAAAAATTATCTAAATCAACAATACGAGGATCATTTTTTGCTTCATTACTAATGATTACTTCAATTATAGGTTTATCGATTATTGGAGTGTCAAATAGTTCTTTAGTGTAGAATGTCTGATATAAAAAATAAATGAAAACGATTGACAAAATTACATAGAATATTTGAAAACCAATCATCATATTTGGATTATTTGCATTAGACATATTACATAGGAATAAAATAAGCAATAATAGCAACACAGCAAACATGACAAATATTGATTTATTGGATATATTCATTAGATATTATTATAATATTATTAATGAAAATATTTTTTTAATTAATATTGTTTTAATTTGCATTCTATACCATTATAAATTTTCGCACCACCAATAATATGGATATTATTATTTTGTTTCATTGTCAATGTTACCTTTTGATCATTAATATCAACACACAATGGTTTATCTATTAATCTTAATCTGGCTTTCTTTCCTTTAATAGATACAACATTTGCATTAGTAGTAGCTGCATTAGAATTAATAATAATTGCATCATTTTTTTGAAGTGATATATTGGTATTCAATTCTATAGTGACATCAATACTTTCATAAATTTTATAATTATTATTATCTTGATATGTTAATATATTACCTATTAATGCATCTTTGGCTGTTAATGACGGATCTATAGTCAATTGAACACCCAACAAACCTCCAGGAATAGCATATTGAAGACTATTATTTTCTGAATGGATGCTGATGATTGTGGATTTAATCGGCATATATGTCCATTTATGTTTATTTTCATTTTTACTATCATTTTTACTATCATTTTCATTATTTTTTTCAATGATACCTGGATACAATATAATTTTATCATTCAATTTTAACTTTCCTTTTAAAATAGTACCTCCAATAACACCTCCTTTTAATTCCTTAATGGAAACATCTGGTTTATTAACATTAAATGATCTGACAATGATTAATTTAATGTCGGTTACTCCCATATCTCTTATTGGCTGTTCAATATTTGCTAAATAATGACATATAATATCAATATTTATATTATGATTTGCGATAATTGGAATAATTGGGGAATTTATGAATCTGTCATAGTTTTTATCGATAAGATATTGTTTGAAACCGTTAATTATATTTTTGGCATTATTTTGTGCAACAAGATCCATTTTATTTATACAGATGAGTGTATTATGTAATCCTACGATATTGGATGCAATAATATGTTCTTCAGTTTGTGAAGCAGGCATTGGTTTATTATTAATGGCTTCAACAAGTATACTTGTATCCATAATGGAAGTACCATTTAACATAGTTGTCATCAATGTATTATGTCCAGGTGAATCAACAATACTTATATGTTTAACCAATATCATTTTTTCATTGCATAATTTACAATTGGCATCATAAACCGAACTTGCAAATGGTTGATAACATGAAGGTGGACTACATGTATTACATTTATAGATTTTTACATTGGCGTATCCCAATTTGATAGTTATGTTGTTTTTTGTTTCAGATGAATGTTTTTGGGTTTTTACATCTGTTAATTTTTCAGTTATTGTAGTTTTGCCATCACTGACTGAGCCAATCACACCAACATTAATCGTTGGTTGATTAATCATAATATCTGATATGTTATCCATTTTAATATATTCTTAGAGAATGAATATATTAATTATAAATTAAATTTCAATTTTTATTGGAATCCAAAAAAGTTCTTAATCATACTACCGACTGATTTTTGTTCTTCTTCTGGATTTATTTTTTGTTCAATTTTTGGTGCCACTTTATCTTTTTCAACTAATTCCTTAAATGGTGCATTAGGATGATCTTGTGTAATTTTTTTATTTTGATCCATATTATCTTTTGCTGCAGATAATGTTGGAGGTACATTACTTGGTTCTGTCATTGGTGATGTAGAAGTTGTTGGGATCATATTACTTAAACCAGATATTTGTCCAAACATGGAAGAAAGTTGTTTCAAGTCTTTTAATGGTGCACCTGCTGGAAGAGTATGACTCATTTCTGGTGTATTTTCTGCAATTGGAACAATCGTTGGCATATCTTTTGACGAGTAGAAGTTTTTCATATATTCATCATCAAATGTGGGTACAATTTCTGGAGGAAATTTATATGCAGATGAATCATAATTGGCAATAGAAGGGACTGATTGATGTAATGATTCTTCATTTTCATAATAGTAATTTGGACCTCCTTTATTTACAGTTAGATCCCATTTTTTAGGTTCTTTAGCTTCCCAATGTTTCAAACTCGCAAAACTTTCTTTTTTATAATTCCATGTCATAACAACCCAGATTAATAAGAGGGCTACAATAAATATAATGATATGTTCATTTTTAATTTCCATTGATTATATAATATTGTTCATAAAATAATTTTATAATTAATATATTGATAATTATCGATAAAATAAAATAATTATAAACTATATCTTATAAAAATTAAAGGCTAAAATTAATATTTAGATCTTTCAACACACTAATAACATTCTTTTTATCCATAATTTTGAAAGGTAAATGATAATTCACCAGATCAATTTTAATTGTGGAACTGATAGATATTATATTTTTTAAATTATTCATATCAAATTCATTTGAGTTAATACCAAATACTTCCAACAACATATGTGATGTTTTTGGTATAATGGGTAACAACAAAGCAGATAAGACAATCGCAATCATAGCACAATTTCCCAATATCTTTTTAACTATTATTGATTTATCGGGCATGTTATAAAGCTCAGGATAATTTTCATCATAATATCGCCACAACTTGCTTAGTTCCACAAATCCATTTCCATAATTACCAATTTTCAAACATATACTTAATGCATTCTTCAAACTGAAGTTTTCAATAGCATCAACATAAGAATTAATAAAATTGGATAATTCTAATTGGAGTTCATTATTATTAATATCAACTTCGTAATTTACTCCATCAATACAATATTTTGATGTCATTGATATACATCTGTTAATAAAATTACCAATATTGTGCACCATATCACCTTTAATTGTATTAAGAAAATCATTCCAATCAAATGAGACTTCATGCAATTCCGGCCGAAGTTTAATCAAATGAAATCTCCAATAGTCTTCATGTATGTTTAACTTTTCACTAATTAATTGTGCTTGATTACCAAAGATTCCAACATTATTACTTTTTGAAAATTTATTCTTTTCATATAATAAATATTGTGTGGAATATATTTTGGTTGGTAATGGTAACATGACATCACTTCCCAATATAGAACCCGGAAACATGACTGTATGGAATGGAACATTATCAATACCACACATTAAAACCCACTCATTTTTTGCATTAAGCCAATCTTTCCAGTCCTTACCATATTTATGATCATTCATCAAAATGGAATAATAACCAATTGGAGCATCAAACCATACATAAAAGACCTTCCCTTTATATTTCTTCAATGTTTCATCATATTCCCACGGAACAGGTGTACCCCAGTGTAAATCTCTTGTGATACATCTCGATTCTAAACCTTTTTCGATCCAACTTTTAGCGATCGATTGAATCCCAAGTGGAAAATTAACATCAGAATTTCCCACTGCATATTTTTCAATATAGCCTGCCAGATCATTCAATTTTAAATATAAATGTTGTGTTTCTTTCAATACTGGTGTATTTTTACAGCCGACACAAAAAGGATCAATAATTTTATCAACATCAACTAAATTTTGGCATATATCACATTGATCACCATTTGTTATGCTCTTTTTATCTTTACATGCGACATTTGGACAAATACCTTTAATGAATCTATCAGGTAAAAACATATTACATGTATCACAGTAATATTGATTTGATGATTTTTCTTCAATGAATCCATTTTGATACAAACTCAAGAATATTTGATGTGTTAATTTTGTTTGAGAATCATTCGATGTACTACCCCAGACATCAAATTTAATATTAAACCAATCATAAACATCTTTGTGTAATTTATTAAATTGATCACATACTTCTTGACATGTAATAGATAATTGTTTGGCTTTTATTTCTGTTGTTGTACCATAGTTGTCTGTTCCACAAAGATATAAAACATCATCACCCATAAATCTTCTAAATCTGGCATACACATCTGCACTTAATGTTGATCCAATAATGTTTCCTAAGTGAGGTACATTATTGACATAGGGTAATGCACTTGTGATTAATACTTTGCTCATCTGTATGTTTTCTAGTGATTATTGTATGATATATTTAGTTTGTAGATTTCAATTTTTTATTAAATAATATAGGGATGGTTTTTTTGTCGCGGGTAATTGTATATGTCTGTTCCACAATCCACCCCTATTGTATATTCGAAAACATTTGAAGGTCTGGAAACAACTCTGAATGATATGAAAAAAACTGCACCGACTATTGATTATCTTGAAGCTATAAAGATGTTTCACAATGTACCTATATCAAATATTGCCAAAATTGAACTGCCAAAATTTCTCGAACAAAAAGTTAAAATGGTACCTGAAGGTAAATTTAATAGGAAGATTATCAATATTGACGTATTATTATATGTTATAAAATGTTTCGGCTATAATGTTGCCACTTATAATAGTTTTTTTGTTAGTCCTTTGTGGAAAGATAAAATATCTAAAACAATAAATATTCCAGATGAAGCTATAAAAAACTATATAAATGATATGAAAAATAGTGGCGCATATGCCGATGCAATTCGTTGGGATTTAATGTTTGATCAATTGCTTTATGGTGTAAAACAGGACCATATAAATATGAATCTCGTCACTTAGACTTAACAGATTCAAATTTAATTACTGTTTTACCTAAATATTTAGATAAATGTGAATATGTATATAATCATAATAAAAACAATTTATCCCCAGTAATGACACTTAAAACACCAATACTACCACCTCAAAAAGTTGAACCAATACCTCCAAAAAAAGACATATATATACCACTACAAAAATCTGAACCATCCACAGAACTTATAAAAAGGTTAACTATTAAGGATATTGAACGTTTCGAACAATTTGCAGAATATTTAGAAGGTTTATCCTCTAAAAATAAAACTATAACAATAACAGATATCAAGACAATTTTGGCACAAATATTTTCACCACGTGATACAGCTCCAGATGAAATTAATAAATTTCTTCAGTGTAAAATTAAAAAGGTTAATAATAGTGATGTAATTGATATAGATGTTTTGCAAAATTTTATTAAATATTTTGGTCATAAGGACACTTCATATGAAAACTTTTTTGAAAGTCAATTATGGCTAAACAATATCAGTCATACATTATGTCTTCCAAATACATCAATAAAAGATCAGTTAGAATCTTTAAAACAAGCTGGGAAATATCCATATATTATAAGGTGGTCAGGTACAAAGCCGCTATTGGTCTATACTTATTTAACAGATGATGCAACAAATTTCGACAACAGTTATATCAATCACGACGATTTGAGTAATACGAAAAGTGATTTTTTAGTCAGAATAGAAGATTATATTAAAACACAGCAGACTAAACTAAAACAAAAAGGAGGAACCCCGACAACCGACCCATACACACACAAATACCTCAAATATAAATCAAAATACTTATCATTAAAAAATATCCATTAAAAATTTCCCGATTCGTTTAATACCATATAATTTTATTAATAATAATAGTATATGTCAACATCACAACAAACACAACCTATAATAAAACCACTATCAACCCATTCCAAAGTTGCCCTTATCACTGGCATTACTGGACAAGATGGTAGTTATCTGACGGAATTTTTATTAGAGAAAGGCTATATTGTCCATGGAATAGTCAGACGTTCTAGTTCATTTAATACTGGTCGTTTAGAACAAATATACGAAGATCCACAAATGACACATAGACATTTGATTTTACATTATGGTGATTTGACAGATTCGACATCTTTGATTTCTATCTTGAATGAAACCCAACCAGATGAAATTTATAATTTGGCAGCTCAAAGCCATGTTAAAGTTTCATTTGATATGCCAGAATACACCGCAGATGTTGATGCCATGGGTACATTGCGATTGTTAGATGCAATAAGATCAGCAAAATTAGAGAAAAAAGTAAAATTCTATCAAGCATCAACCAGTGAATTATATGGTGGTGTATTACATCATAAACAAAGTGAAACCACACCATTTTATCCCAGATCACCATATGCAGTTGCAAAACAATTTGCATATTGGATGGTTATTAATTACAGAGAAGCTTATGGAATTCATGCATCGAATGGTATATTATTCAATCATGAAAGTCCAAGAAGAGGAGAAACATTTGTGACCCGCAAAATTACTCGTGTAGTTGCTAAAATTCACAAAGGTATCAAAACAAAACTATGGTTAGGTAATTTAGAATCAAAAAGAGATTGGGGCCACGCTAAAGATTATGTTAGAGCCATGTGGATGATGTTACAGCAACCAACTCCGGATGATTTTGTGATTGCTTCAGGAGAAACACATACAGTAAGAGAATTTGTTGAGAAATCTTTTCAAGTTATTGGTATTACAATTAAATGGGAAGGCGATGGATTAAATGAAATAGGAAGGAATGTTGAAACAGGCGAAGAATTGGTAGGTATAGATGCGCGATATTTTAGACCAACAGAAGTAGATTTTTTATTGGGTGATCCGATGAAAGCATTAAATGTATTAGGATGGAAGTGTGAGATCCATTTTGATCAATTGGTGAAGGAAATGGTTGAACATGATATTGGATTGGTTGGAAGAGATTTGATGAAGATTTAAGTTTGTAAATAATTTAAAATATAATATATTATTAAATTATAAAATATTGTATAAATATATGATGAGTTCAATTGCTAAATCAATAATTAGTGGACAACCACCCCCTCTAACAACAGGGATCAATCCTATTCTACCAATTCAACCATTGCCCACAGAACATCCAATATCACCCGCAAAACCTTCTAAAATATTAACCAATCCACGCCGACTCTCAATACCACCCCCACCACCCCCACCACACCCTCCAATACCATGTACAATTAAGCATCTCAAAATATACTTGGAAACAAATCAAAGGTGTTTGAAAAAAAATATTATACCATATAATGATTTTCACACATCAATGATAAATATATTTGGAAAAGATATGAGTATTGAAATTAAGGATTTTTTGAAATCTAAAATTAATACAGATACAATCAATATTGATGTGTTGATATATTTCATTAATTTATTTAGTGATCGAAAGGAAGAATATATTAATTTTTTTAGCAGTTCATTATGGAAAGACACAATTAAAAAGATGATCAATGAATATACAACTCGAGAAATGGCAGAGATTCAATTAAAAAGAACAAATGAAAAACAAACATATCTATATATTATAAGATGGTCAGAAAACAAGAATTTGTTAACTATTGCACATATGCCAACACCAACATCACCTATTGCACATCTATATGTAGATATAAATAATTTAAAAGAAGGATTTCCAGCATTTATTCAAGACTATATTACTGAGCACACGAAGAATTATGAAAAAATTCCTCAACAAAAGATCTATGGTGTAATACCAATTAGGGATACATCACCATATGGAAAGGTAATCGGATATGGTGGCAATAATAAACATAGTTCTAATTATTATGAACAAAAATACCACAAATACAAGTCAAAATATATGTCTTCAAAAACTACATAATATGTTGATTACCCATAGCAAAAAAATTGAAAACCAAACCGTTAGAAGAACCCATTATATTTTGACATAGTAAGTACCATTTGTAAACAATAACAACAACAACAACGACAACAACAACGACAACGATAACAAAATTAAAAATCTATCTATTTGAAAATCCTGTAATATTTTGATATTATAAACACAAATTATAAACAACAACAGCAATAAAAATGACTCATCCCACAACAGCTGCCGTATTCGATTTTGATTGTACTCTGACTGCCAGACATTTGTTCAAATTTTTGACACAACCCAATCAATTTGTACAATTCAATAATTCGCCAAAAGAAAACGATAGAGGTTGGAATGAATCAAAAGATCCAAATATTATTAAAGTAACCAACAGACTTTCTGATGGAAAAACATATCAATTTTCAGTATTAACAGAAGTCTTAGGTGTACAATACGATGATGGCCTTGAACAATATACAACTGTTAATGGCATCGTCGATAAATTTAACATGTACATAAGTGGGGCTTGTGAAAACAACGAAGAGTACAAATCAAATTTTATCAATGCAATGAAGAATTACAGTTATGACCCAACTACAGCTCAAACTTCAATAGATCCAGTAGTAATTATTATCGAGCTGGTTATGGGCGGAATGGAAAGAGTCAGAGAAATGAGATTATTTCTCAGATATATCTATAAGCAAGTAGACTTGTACATTTCGACAAATAGTGTTGGTAAAATGGTTGAAAGAATGTTAGATTTGCTCGATTGGAGACAATATTTTAAAAGAATTCATTCTGCAACAAAACAACGAGCAAGTTCACTTGAAAATCAATTTGAATATGATTATAATAATAAGTCCATTACTCATATTCCAAAACCAACTGACCATACAATCAAAGAAATTAAACAAACTGATAAAATTGATATTGGATTGAAGGCAACATTTATACTTGAACTTGCCAAAACATACAAATGTATCACATATATTGATGATGAATCAGTATACCATCAGATGCTTGTCGATACATTTAATGCAAAGAAAAATCCTACATACAAAGAAACAGTATCTAAAACAACAAAAACTGTAGCATTATTTAATTTTCAAGTTTGGTCAAATAGAAAAGATACACATTGTACATACAATATATTTAAAATTCCAGATATAACAACATGGAAAAAATCGGAAACTGGTACACAAATCGATTTAACATTTCAAGAACCAGATGATACATGGAAAACTTATTATTGTTTCATTCCAACATTGAATCAATATACATCTGGTGGAATTGGCGATTGTGAAATTACCAGTATTCAATCAATAATAGAAAAATTCAATAATAAATTTGATGATTTTATTTTAGCAACATTTTTATAAAATATATTCAAATATATTTTAATTATTTTATTATTTACATTTTATTGTCTACATTTTTATTGTCTACATTTTTATTATTTACATTTTATTATCTACATTTTTATTCATCAAAATCGGCCCAACAACATTATCCAACTCTATCTTCTTGGCTTTAAAATCATCAATCGTATATTCATTACTACATTCTAGCCATTGGCAAACATCATAAATAGTGTCTGCAATAATCTTAAAGTTTTCCCCACTTAATTTATTTTTAAATTCAACACCTTCCATATGATTCCGAGTATTATAAATATAATTTTCTAAATCATTTTTTGCATCAAAAGTTGCTTTTCTCACTCTATCTTCTTCCGCGAAAGTTTGTGCATCATCAATCATCTTTTTCAATTGTTCATCATTAAATCTTGTTTTATCATTCTTAATTACAATCTTATTGCTTTTGCCAGTAGAATCTTCAACTGCAGTAACATTTAATATACCATTCCTATCAATCTCAAACTTTACTTTAATCTTTGGAATACCTCTTGACATTTTAGGTAAATCTGTCAACTCGAATGATCCCAAAATATTATTATGAGTCGTAAATTCTCTTTCCCCCTCAAATACCTTAACAGTTACACCTGGTTGATTGTCAGAATATGTACTAAATGTTTGTTCCTTTGAACATGGTACTGTGGAATTTCTTGGAATAATTTTGGTCATTATACCTCCAGCAGTTTCAATACCTAATGACAAAGGTGTTACATCAATTAAAACCAATTGATTAATCTGATCATTTTTAACTTTAGATAAAACAGCTCCCTGTACTGCAGCTCCATATGCAACAGCCTCATCGGGATTAATGTCTTGTTTTGGTTCTTTTCCATCAAAATATTCTTTCAAAATGTCTTTCACTTTGGGAATCCTTGTTGATCCTCCAACCAAAACAATATCAGTCACCTCCTTTTTAGACATTTTTGCATCCTTTAATACTTGTTCGACTGGTTCCAAGCATTTTTTAAAATCATCAATACACAATGCCTCAAATTTTGCTCTCGACAAACTTATCCTAAAATCAATACCATTATATAAAGAATCAACTTCAATCATTGTTGTCATTGCGACTGATAATGTTTTCTTTGCCTTTTCACATGCTGATTTCAATTTACCCAAGACTTTCGCATTTTTTACCATATCGTCAACATCTATGTTTTTATTTTTCATCTTAAATTCTTTTAAACACCACGTGACCAATTTATTATCAAAATCTTGTCCACCTAAATATGAATTACCACAGGTTGCTTTAACTTCAAATAAACCGCGATCTATTGTTAATAAAGAAACATCGAAAGTACCACCACCTAAATCAAATACTAATACAGTCTTTTCTCCCTCATTTGTTTTATCTAAACCATATGCAATAGCTGCTGCTGTTGGTTCATTAATAATTCTTTCAACTTTCAACCCTGCAATAATTCCAGCATCAACTGTTGCTCTTCTTTGCGCATCATTAAAATATGCTGGAACAGTAATGACTGCTCTTTTCACAGGCTTTCCTAAATATGTTTCTGCAGTGGTTTTCATTTCTGTTAAAATCATTGCTGAAATTTCTTCTGCTGTAAATAATTTATTTTCTCCTTTGTATGTAATATTAATTAATGGTTTGTTTAATTCACCACATGTCACTTTAAATGGCCAATGTTTTACATATGTTTGGACAGCTGAA
>Ga0315284_10010793_pt1 | contig 13015 bp, 23 predicted proteins | sample YL17G09_16_MG_FD_203696 | JGI IMG/M metagenome (GOLD analysis project Ga0315284, IMG submission 203696) | Sediment microbial communities from Yellowstone Lake, YNP, Wyoming, USA - YL17G09_16 | ecosystem: Environmental > Aquatic > Freshwater > Lake > Sediment | place: USA: Wyoming | collected... | reverse complement strand
GCGCCCTAACGCGTTCGTCGAGAAAATCCAACTCGTCGCAGGTCTTCGCGAACGAGAAGTGGGAGGACATCCTCTCCAGGTCGTTCGACGGCGGGAGTTCCGCGGTGGCTAGGTTGTCGTTGAGCTTTAGGATTTGATGGACCGTGCTATCGCCCTTCTTGAGGTATTCCTTGTTGTAGTTCTGGACGGCTGCGACTGTGAATTCGACTCCGTACTCCTCTTTTATCCTGTGAGCCACAACGGGAGGGCCTAGGCCCTCTAGGAGTAGTCTATCCACATGCTGGCGTACGGGGGAAGAATTCACACCGTCGGCATCATTCATAGGTTTCCTATGTAAAAAATGCTTTTTTGCTATCGGCATGGTGGGCTAGAACGGAAAAACAAGAACCCCCCCGGTTGGGTCAGGGGGGTCCAGGTTCGCTCTTATGTCTCAGAATGGTCCCTTAGGGAGGGATTGGGGAAGCGGGACCATCGTGGGCCGTTTTGGCGGCCCTGTGAATATTATAGCAAGGACCTACACAATTGTCAATCGGGCAAAGGTCCTAGGAAGGAATGGGCCATAAATACTGGCCCCGCCTAACGCTAGGCGGGGCCTATGCTCCCAGTTCGGATTCCCCACGCGGCCTCCGACGCTCTGCATGGGCCGTTTGACCGGGGGGTTCCTATGCCCAAAGTATAACCCCTGAACCGGATTCCCGCCAGTGGTATCTTTAATCGGGGTGCTTCAGGGGATGGCCGCTCTTCCTACAAATCTTGCACATGTAGCAGCCGCATGAGAGATTGAACTTGCGGAGCTTCCCTGGCTTCTCGGACAGAGACGGCGGGGTCCCGCTCCACCGATTCTTTGTGATGCTAATCCTCTTCCGAATAACCCTTTTCGAGTGGTGGCGCCGAACCGATCTATCCCTCATACTGACATATCCCAATCACTTCTTAATCAGCATAGCCAACCCGATCAGCTTGTTCATCTGCTCGGTATACGCCTTGTTCGACTTCTTCATTATGACATTCTGAAAATGACATTCCCAGTCCCTTCCGACTGGGAGATTCGAGCGCTTAGACTCGTCCAACTCGAACCTATAAAGCTCCACATCATCGTCGATGTCGTATGACCCGATCAACGAAAACCCGTACCACGCCATGTCGGAAATACGCTTCTCGGGTTCGTAATAACCAGAATCCCAGAATCCCTCCGCCACCAACTTCTCTTCTGGGGTTCTTGGCTTTAGCCCCATGTCCACGCTCTTCCCCGTCAGGCTCCCTCCGAAATACATACCGGCCTCCGCCCGAACGGCGTTGTCATCGATGGTCGCATTCATCATTCGTCAGACCATTCACCGCAGCTTCCGTACCCTTCCGGGGGGATTAGTTCGTCCCCCTCGAGATAGCCACAATCCTTTATACAGGGACGCGCGAGGTACGGCCTCCTCCTAACCACCATGAGCATCCATGGAAGGAGGACCGACCCACAATCGGGACATGTCTTATTCCCGGCCATCCCGATGATATATGCTTTTTTACTCCGAAGAAACGACCCGGCTCAACAAGAACACATGCTTTATCTTTTGCATGGCCCGAAACACCGGGGCGCTCGGGTTGTTCTTCTGTATGATGGAGAGTTCCTTCCTGGTGTAGACCGGGATGCCCATGTTCTTTGTGACGCACTCCCTACGGTCGGACTCGTCTTGGATGACGGCCATCCTACCGCCAGGGTCGGCCTTGAGATCGTCGAAAATGACCCACCTATCAGTCATTGGAGAAGAGGAGCTCGGATGTCTTGTCGGCCCAATCGATGATGTGTGGCTGGATGGAGTGACGGAACGAAGAGTCATCCAGCACGCTCCGGATACACCCGTCTATCTTGGAAATCGGCAATTCATAATACGCGATATAGGCTAGGAAGGTAGCGACTCTTCTTCGCGCTGTCTCCCGGCATCCGCATCTTCCCTCTTCTTCTTCCATTTTGCCTCCCCAGACGCCATGGACACCGCGGCGGTGGCCGACTTCAGGAACTTCCCCCTAATCGTCACGCACCTGCCATGCGTGCATCGGCAACACACATAGTCCTTGTGGATATCTTCCTCTACGATCTTTAGGGCCCTTCGATGCGCGCTCCCGGTACGGACCTCATGGTAGCAGTGCCCCTTGCACGGCTTCTCACCTTCGGTCCAAACGGAAACCATCCCCAACTCTACCCCCTCGGTTTCGGCCATGACCATGGCGTCCTCGAGAGCCTTCCTATCCGTCAAGTCGTCGGGAATCATCCCATGGTCGGAATCCGGAGGGGGCTTCATCCCCCACATATAGAAGCAGAGTACCCAGTACAATGCCCTAAGCCAGCCAGCCACGGTCCTCATGGATCCCCCGGCCTATGGATTGCCGTGATGAGCAGCTTGCACACGGCCTCTTCGAAATTCCTCCCGAATCCGATAATCTTCCCAGCTGTTATCTTCCACACCGGGCACGGGGTCTTCCTAACCATGTACCCGCGGAAAGACGCCTCGTCGAAGAACTGTGGACCCATCTCGATAGTCATCGCCCCCAACTCGTTCATGGCTTTTATGAGGAGCATGTGACAGGCACCGAACACGCGGGAGAACGCCGGGATGGACGCCATGTTCGAGGACTCCATCATCTCTTCCGGCCCATCAAGGACCTTGGCGAAGACGAAGACATCTAGGTCTAGGCACGGTGCCATGGCCAATGCCCTCTTGAAATCCATGTCCTGGGCGCGCATCGGCCTGATGTCACCCATCAAATCCCCGGGAGTGAGTCTCCGACATCATCACGGAACGCGCCGATGCTTATGGAATTGACCGAAGAATCGTTATTCACCGGGGTGGTGGCAACCACCTTCGGGGGTCCGGACACCCCATCCATGTGCTTGTTGTGGTCGATACATCGGTCCACGAACTCGTGGAGGGCCTTCCTGGCCGATTCCAAGTCGTCTGCCTCGACGAATAGGGGCTCGAGACTGTACCCACTATCACCAGACTGGTCCTTGTAAAGCACCCTAAAGATGTGGCTATCCTTCGTGGTGAACTTGGGGTTTTCGGAAAGAGCGATCCAGAATTTACATTTTCCCATTTTCAGATAGTTCCGTAAGTTCCGAAACGAACCTCACCATATCCCCGCCGCACTTCTTGAAGAACATGTCGGAGATGGACGAGCCGTACATGCTGAGCCCATCTAGGGCCCTCATGTACGCCACGACCGATTGCGGTCGCTCCTTGTTCAACAACGCGAGGACGGAGGCCGCGGAAGCGTTTCCTTGCGACATCCGCTTGATGGAGTCGTTCAGAGGGGTCGTAGGTTCCAACTTCATGGTAGCTCCCCGGCATTCTTCTTCATGATGTACTGCTCCTGCGTGAACTCCTTGATGGAGCCCTTTTCACAGTCCCAGAACGCAACCATCGGATTCCCGGACTGGCTCATGAAGAATGTCGGGACCTTGCACTTGTAGACTATGTACCGGTTGTCCACGGAAATCGTCTGGTCATCGCCATGCCTCTTTTTCATGGAATCCAAAAAGGCTGCGTGGCACCTGGCACAGTACCTAGACGAATCCACGATTAGAACACCCCTGGCCCGGTCCCAACGACTGGCTTGTCGCCAACGGCCATGACGGAGATATTCGCAGCGGTCCCGCCAGTGTTCGCCACAGCGACAGCGGAGTACGCGCTCTGCAAGAGGAGGAACTTGCTCACATAGAACTTCCCCTCTACTGGCCCTACCCCGAAGTCCTGGGTCACATAGACTTCAACGGCCTTGTCGGTTTCGACCCATAGGAGCTTCCCAGCCGTGATCTTGTCGATGTCGATGGCAGTCTTGGTGGTCGATGCGTTGACGACGAAGGTCTTCTCGATGGTGTCGGAGGCGTCTACGGCGCCCGGGGCGAAGGTCCCGGTTCCCTTCAGAACTGAAGTTGGGATTCCAGTGGCCTTGCTTATGCCATTGACGCTCAAGCCGGCGGTCGCGGTGAAGCTCAGGTCTGCCATTTGCGCCTCCTAAAAGAATGCGGGGGCTCTGTTATTTAACTATCCTTCGGCGTCCTACGAACCAATCTGATCGCCCATGCCCCCGCATGGTTGGCCACTATGGGCCAGGTTGAGCGATGCTCGGATCATCGGTACGCCAAATCTTGAGCCCCGTTCACGGTGGATGCTCAGTACCGGCCAGCTCGGGCCGCCGCGGCACGCACGACTCGGCTCTTGGTTCCTCACTGGCAAATCTGGTGGACTAGGCGGGCTCTGCCCCCGCGTCCTTACAAGCTATGAAATGGGCACCACCGTAATCTCCGGATAGGCTCCGGCCGCCTACATCAGGGGTGGCTCCTCTACTCGTGGGTGCCACACTCCACCAGTCACCTTCACTATCCCGGAGGTGGGAAGGTGACGAAGACCCCCCGGGGTTCTCCGACCTTTCGGGTCGGGGGCTTACGCTAGAACCGGGACCGCGCTAGACGCCCACGCAGTCTCGACTACGGCGTTCGCCTCGGCGAGCAGTTTGCTGCCGTTTGGTTTTTAATCGGCTTTTATCGAGGCCGGCCGATTAACCTCGTACGGCACCCATTTTCAAAGAACATGTAAGTCGAACCTAATTCTAGCCCACAAATCTACTTTTTCTCCACCAATACTTCCGGTAGGATGAGATGCTCCGACATATCCCCCGGATTCCTAATGGTGGGAGTCTCTACGGAAGCGGCCTTAACGGCGGCCTCGGCAGCTCTCCTCTCCTTCCGGATTTGGGAGTTTGACTTCTGGCACGGCAAAACGACACCGGGCCTGTTGACCTGGTGGATGTGCTGACGAATCATCTTCTTGAGAACCTTGCGCGGGATTTCCTGCTGGGATCCCTTGAGTTCGTTAACCGGAACCAGGCTCGGCGCGGCGTCCTCGGCGATAACGATCTTCGGGTCGGTAGTCATATCTGTTTCCAAAGTTCGGAAGAAGGGCCATGATACGGGAACCCCTTCTCTTTATTACGAACTTTCCTCCAGCCGTGAATTGGATCCCATCATGGTGAACAATCGGAGGAGCTGGCTCCCTTTTGATTCTACCATTTCCGTGGAACTTCGCGCGCTCCCTATCCGAGCACTTCTCGTGACGGCAGACGACGACGCATCCCTCTCCGTCGATGTCTTCGTCCGGCAGAGCATTCCTGAGAGTATATTCCGTCCCGTCACCGCGTAGCACGACGGACACGAAAGGGGTTGAAAGAGGCAGGCCGCAATTCGAGCACTTCGTAGGACCAGCCCCGCTAGGCATCTACTCAAAGTCCTCGAGAAGGCCATCAAAAACCTTCTCCGCGCCATCTAGGGCATCCAAGAACGCGGTTCGCTCGGGGCCCCGAAGCTGGCAGGACTCCCTCAAATCCCCGAGGGAGTTTTTCATCCGCTCTTTTACGGGGACATATCCAGAGGCCTCCAGCTTCAGGACCTGCCCGAGCTTTCTTCGCACCCAACATACAGTACACCCTTCCTCGTGCCTTGGGTCGTGGTGCTTCCCGATTTTGTCCATGCAAGCATGGACCGCCTCGTTCCACACTGCGTCCGCTCGGAACTTGGACCTCTCCAACCGGTCCCTGAACTCGAGCGCCGCCTCCCTTAGCAGCTTCGACTTCCTAGACCCGTACATTTTAGCATATGGCCCGGCTACATGAAACATACAATTTATCCACCGAGAGGTCAAGGGAAGTAGATTCTTTGCAGTATTAATATGAAAATGCGTCCGAAGATGCCAACGGACATCGTTTACGATGCGGCCATGAAGATAGTCGAGGACTGCATGAGCGGCCTCGACGCTATCGTCCAGGACATGGTCCAGTACAACATCGCATTCGTGAACATGGCGAAGGCCCTCCGAGATGTAAAGCGGAACCTAGAACGCCACGCCCTAAACAAAAAGTGGACGACGAAGGAGAATCGATCCAAGCTCCGCGGGAGAATCCGGCAGATTTCGACGGCCATGGCACTCAACATAAGGATGAGCGTCATATGCGCCACCACCCTCAATAGCGTCCTAAAGACGGTCGGAGAGTCCAAGAAGTCGGACCACATGGCGGCTGCCTTCGAATCCTACAAGAACAAACGGGAGGCGGAAAAGAAAGAGGACGACAAAGGGGAGAAAGACGGAGAATAAATAAGGGCCCCCGACCGGGGGGCCCTATTATATTTTGCGGGGGCCAGAATCGGACTGACCATATGAGAGTTTATGAGACTCCCTAGCCCACCAGGGCTTGTCCCCGCGGACAATATTATACCACACCTGGTGGAACTTTCAAGACTTAACTGCACCTACCCGCTGATAAGTCTTCCTGAAAATATCGTCCCTAACGGGGTACCTCTCTCCACTCACCCCGGTCACAACCCAGCTTCCGGGCGACACGATCATCGTCCCCTCGAGCGTCCGGATGGTTCCCACTCCCTTCGCGTGTTCTGTCACCCCATCGACGCTCTTCCCTGGGAACCATTGCTCCGCGTCGATTAATAGGGGCTTCTTACGGAATTTGGCCATCCTGTCCTCCAAGGTCCTTCTCGGCCGCTAGGCAGAAATCGAGGGCCAGTTCCCTGGGGATTTTCGCCGACTCAGCGGAATCCATCCCCTGCGTCCCGGTGTAGGAACCGCGAGGAGCAGGTGAATGGTGAGGCGTACCATCCGGATTCTTCGCGCCGTTCTTGCACATTGGCCTAAGAACAAGGCTAGGCGGGAAGACTCCGAACAAATCGGTTGGCTTGGCCCTCTTCTCTCCGTACATACAGTACCAGGTGGTACCCCTACCGAGATCCTGCATGACCGGCATCTTCCGTAGCTTGGCCCGCGGGTTCTCGATGACGAACCACCTGGGGGACAACTCATCGATGAGTGCCCTAGTCTTCTCAACTAGCTTGAGTGCGAGGGCGGCCTTCTCGTTCCTGGGTTGGTGGTCGTGGGTCCAGTTTCGGCCAACGGTCATCATGCTAAAAGTCGTACAGGGCGGCGAGGCGAGGATGATGTCTGGCTTCCCTCCGAGTGCCTCCTCTATCTGCGAAGCGGTCACGGATAGGATGTCGCCGCATATCGTGGGCTTGAACTTCTCCAGGAGCTCTACCGTGCAGACGGTGTGACCCCTCTCCGCAAACGGCTCAGACCACCCTTTTAGTCCGGCGAATAGGTCAAGGACGCGCATCAGATTTCACCCTCCGTCTTTCCGATTCCTCGACGAGTCCGTCTGCGATGGAGGCGACTTCCGAGACGACGCCGAAAGGTGTCCTAGATGACACCCCCATTAACGCCGCGGCTGCGAACAAGTCCCACCTGGAAATGGACTGTCCCATGGATTGGATGGATTTCCTAATGTGGTCGCCAGTCATTTCCGATGGAACTTCCTACAGTCGGAGCAGTATGGGGAGGCCTTTATGTCTAGGAAGACCTCGTGCCGACGGACGACGGAATGGAACCACCACTTCACGATTACAACCATCCGCTCTAGAGTCAGGCGCGTCATCTATCCTTCCCCGAACTCATTATACAAAATTATTCCGGATGGGAAAGCCCTGGCCCTACTCCAGACATAAACGGATTCACTTCCTTCTGGTGCTTGCGCTCCATCCGCTTCTTGACCTTCTCCTCAATCATCTTCTTCAGGCCGGATAGGCCCTCCGGCTTTTCCTCGGCTTTCGGCTTCGGCTTATCCACCTCGGTCTTCGGAGGGGGATATTGCCGTTGAAGTCCCTCGAGAATATCATCAGGGGCGAACTTGTACTCCTTCATGGACTCGCCCTTCTCCTCCCATCCCGGATAGTAGGCCCTTTCTCCGGCACCCTTCTCAGACTCAGGAGCAGCGGACGGACCGACATCGGGACCCTTGGGCCCGACATTCGCCTGTCCCCTATTAATCGATTCCACGATGGGACCTAGAATCCCGTCAACGAACTCGACGGGTGGCACGGATTTCATTCCGGACGACGCCCACCCATCGGCAAATGCTCGGCTGAGAATCTCGCTGATCTCCACGCGCCTCCACATCTCCTGGCGAAGGGCCTTCTCCACTCCCTGTGACTGCGCCAATCTCACGATTCTAGACGAGAACGAAGACGACTTCTTGCTCTTCTTTATCATGTCGTGAATCGTCTTCGCGTACTCAGCGACCGAATCATTCACGACCTTTAGGAACGGTTCCGCCGCCTTCCAGATGACGGACGCGCCCTCTCCGGATAGGTGCTTGGAAATAATGGTTGAGACAAGGCGATCCATCTCCGGGCTTCCGGGCTTCACATCCGGAAGGACTTTCTGAGCCGCCTTTTCAGCCTTGGAAATAAGCGGCTTCAGGATCTTTGAGGTTGCCTTGGCGAATTCCTTCGAAGATGACTGTAGTTCGGAAGTCAGGTCCTCTACGAACATATTGTAGGCGTCCTTGAGCTCCCCCTGATCCAGGGACTCTAGAGTAGCCTCGCCCTCCACATCCGCTGGCTTCGGAACCTTGCGCGCCTCTTCGACATCTAGCTGGATGTCCTTGGCCCTCTCGCCGGTCTCCTTCGACTCTTTCTCGCCCTTCTCCTTCCGGCGCCCCTCCTCAAGACCCCTCTCATGCTCCTCAAGCGGGGACATCTCGAAGACTCCGACTCCAGGTATCTCCGATGGGAACAATGGCTCCTCAATCTTCTTCACCTGTGGACCCGGGGGAACCGTCCGCTTCTCTGTGGGAGCTATATCCAGAGCCTCCTGGATTCCCTTCTCAGCGGCTGATTCCGCCGACTCCTCTTCCTTCAACTCCTTCGTAAGGCGGTATCTCCTAGACTCGACCATGGAGGAAAGCTCTTCCTGGAGCTCGAAGAGCCGGGTCATCGTGGTGTCGTCTGCACCCTCCGCTATGGCCTTCTTCACATCGTCTAGGGCCTTCATTGCCCCGCCTGGCGTGCTAGCCGATAGCGTCTCAGCATCCCACTCCCACTTGGATTCCATGGGTAGGGTTTCGAGCCCGACCGCGGACATCCTCAATAACTTGGATAGAATTGAAGCGGAGGTGTATGGGACATCGGGAGTCGCGAGGTTGAGGCGCGTCCACTCGTCTGCTATTTCCTTCCCGAACTTCTCGGAGAGGTGGCGTAGGCCATCCCTAATCAGGCGCTTCATCAGGGACTGCATGTGAATCCCGCCACGGCCGCCAAGCTCCATCCTAGACGAAAGCTGCCGTAGAACATTGATGGCCCTAATCGCGTCCGCCTTGGTCTTGACGCCATCGAAAATCTTCTCGATTGGCTGGGCCAATAGCTTCTCCATCCGCGTTACTTCCGTCCTCAATTCATCCGGATGTGGAGCCGCCTCTACCGCCTTTTCCTCCCGGGTCTTCACTTCTTCCTTTTTCGGTGCGGACTTTTCTAGGTATTCCTCTAGCTCTTTTGCTCTAGAATACCACTCGTTGACACGGACCTGCATCTCGTCCAACTTTTCCAGGGAAAGACCGAATGTGCCTTCGGGGAGTTCGCTGGTTTCCTCATCATTAGCCGCAATCCCACCCTCGGCTGACTGGATGGCTCTCTTTAGCCGCCTAAGTTCCAGCCTCGCACCTTCCTCGCCGAGCTCCTCCGGTGTGGAATCGGAAATGCCGAAACCAGTTTCCGTAGGGCTCCAAAGGCTCTTCCCTGTCGGGCCCTTGGGAGTCATGGTCATCATCTCGCCCATCTCAGACCGAAGCTCATACTCCATCTTCTCGAGACGATCCTGGAGCTTGGAAATCTCATCGACGAGCTTGAACGCCTCGCCTCTCCCGCCCTCCCCGGACGACTTGAGCTGCTCCAGTCGTGCTTCCTTCTCGCCAAGCTCGTCCTTCAGAGCCTTGTACTCTTTCACGCCCTCCACATCGTAGGCTAGCATGGGCTCTTCCTGAGCCCCAGTACCCGGCTGAGCACCTAGCCACCTATCGTCAAAGTTCTTCCGCATCTGGGCCGCGGACTCTTCGATGAGCGACATGTCCTTCTGGATTTCCTTGTCTCTATCGGGCTGAGCTGAACCGAGTTCGCTGGCCAGGGCATCATATTGCGTGGACATGCCCTGGAAGGAATCAATCAACTTCTTGACATCCTTGGAGAGGGCAGAATTGGGGTCCGCAAGCATCGTTTCCGGGAACTTAGATATGATCCTGGCGAGAGATTCCCTTTCTGCATCCGACCACAATGTCTTCGAGAGAGAAGGCCCAACCCGGCTCGGTTCACCCGAGATGTCTTCGGTTTCAGCGTATTCGCGCGCTACGCCCTTCTCGAGTTCGTCCGGGTCCACTTCGGTCCCACTAGGCTCACCCTCACCCTCTTTCTCCTCAGGCTCCTGCTCCTCGGGGGCTGGCACCCTCTCGTGCCTCTTGGAAATCCACTCCGCGACATCTTCGGAATCGGCGGCCTTGCGACCGAGCGACTTCTCAAGAAGTGCCAGGATCCTCGTCCTGAGGGCGGCGGGTGGTGCATAGAGGGGGTTCGATGTGGCCGGATCAAGCGACTGGAGTCCCATCTGGGCGACATCCTGAGCCTCTAGGATCTCCTCTTCGGAGATGTCTGGAGCCTTCCCAGCATCCGGGTTGGCCAGGTAGTCCTGTAGGAGCTTAGCCCTCTGCTCGTTGTTGAGCATGGAGAAATGGCTTCGGTAGTAGTCGGGGACCTTCGACGGGTCCGCGGCATTGTACTCCGATAGCCTTTGTTTCCGGAAATTCTCGACGGCCTTGAGCATCTCCGGAGTGCTGAAGATGTCGACGATTTCCTGAGGTGGTGCTACGGCGGCGAACTTGGCTAGAATCTTCTTCCAAATAGACGCGCGAATGTCCATCGAAAGCTCCTCCAAAAGCCCGATTGTCCTTCGGGAATAATACAATTTATCCACTTCTCGTCATGAGAACTTTGATGTGGAGTCCCCGAAGTCCCACGAGTCGTCGACTATGATTTCCGATGGCTCGACCTCCTCCTCCCTAACGCGAATCATGCACATGACCATCCAGAGAGCCTCGTCTGAGAATATGTCCCTCCACAGGAATTTCAAATCGTCGGAGAATCCCTTCTTATAATCGCCCAGGGTTCCGTCGGATGCGGCCTTCTTGAAGATCGGGAATGCCCCAGACCTCCTCGATTCCCTTGAAGCGATTTTGTCCATCTCCATCACTTCGGTTGAGGAGCCGGAAGAACATAGGGTGGCCATGTCTAGGAGCTCCTGCTGGTTCTTGCGGGCCCACACCTTTGCGTGTTCCGACGCGTCCGAAGTAACGGCATCCCTATACCACTTCATCCTGGAGTCTACCGGAAGCTGCCCATTCATGGTCCACCTCCTCATGGGACCGGGAATTCGTCCATCAACCTCCTAAGCTCAGAAGCCGGCGCGCAGATAGTGATATGCGTCTGTCCGGTTCCAACAGAGAAGATAAACGACTGCACCATCCCTACAACCTTCCCACGCTCGTCGATGACTGGTCCTCCGGAGTTCCCACCCCCGACCCACGCCGTAACGACGAGCGACCACCTCCTAGCATCTACTCCGGGTGGGAAATACCCGAGCATGGACACAACCCCGTCGGACACCATGTACGGCATACCGAATGTGTGACCGACTGCCCACACCCTCATCCCTCTATAGATATAACGCTCGTCCTGGACATCGAGCTGCAGGCCGGGCAGGTCTGCCGATACCATGGCAACATCATAGACCTTGTTCCCCCTCACAGACGACACCGGGGCCTTGACCCCCCTCGCGGACACGAGCGACATTCCCTTCTCCCCGTCGACCACATGCCAAGCCGTAATGAACCCCCCGCGGACGGAGAATGCCGTGCCGATGACCGAACCGGATGAGTTCTCCACGCGATATACGGATTCGAATATCGAACGGGAATCGAACGAAGGGCCAGCCGTCCTAGACGATAGAATCGCGGTCAAGGCGACCGCGGACGCAAGGACGGCGGCCAGCCGCATCCTATCGCGGCACCACTTTAGCCACCGCTCCATACGCCCTCCCCGGGCGCGAGTGCGCCCTTCCATGGAAAACTGCATGTTCTCCACGGATAGGACTAAAGACCTATGTTGCGATTTTTAGGTAGAAAGGTTGCTCGGGGGGCCCTTAACGCCAGGCTTGTGTATTTCGATGGTGAGCGTGTCAGACCCGACTGTCACTCGAGCCCACCTACTTATGGTGAGAACCAACCTAGCCAACTCCTCGTCCGCCATGCGGTCGATTTCTTCACAAATTTTACGCTTCGCCTCTTCCTTCCGCTCAGCGATAAGCTGCTTCATCCTCTCATTGAATCCCTGGAGGATCAAATCCTCGAACGGCTGGGGCGACCCATCCATCTTCATCCGTCTACCAGGGCCTCCCCGCACCTACAACGGCGCTTCCTTCCGTACGGCTCCACATCGTCAGCCTCGCAACTCCGCGATTCCATAGTGCATGGTAGCGCGGCCTTCTCCGCCATCTTGACCCTCTTCGGATCCGGAGGTTTCGGATTCTCTGAAACCATCTTCCCGGCATTGAATCCGGCGATGAGGGCGTCGGCAACGCGCTCATCACCCTTTGCGATTCTCTCCACCTGCCTTATCCTCTCGGATGGGTCAGGCTCGTGGAAGACATCGTTCAGGACATCGCGTGGCGGTATGGCCACGAATAGAGCCTTTCCGCGATGCCGGATGGCATTCCCCTCACACCACCGCGCAGCGGAATAGAGCTTGTCCGACGCTAACAAGAAAATCCTATTCATTGCGAAATTATACTGCTTCATGTCCACCTCCCGGCAAGGACTCCCTCTCGATGCTTCATGAGTTCCTTTTCCAACCTAACGGTGAACCTCTTCGTCATGTCGCATTCCCCGTCATAAATCTCGTTCTTAACCATGAACATAAGGCCATTGGCCATTCGCAAGCCTTCAGCGGCCCCTTCCCTACGCGCCTTGCATAAGGAGCACTCCTCCGGCTTCCAGGTGTGGACGACGATGTGCTCTTGGCAAATGAGGACTTCCTCGGACACATTGGGGCTAGACACTACGCCGCCACCATCTCAACCCTACGCAC
>Ga0315284_10010790_pt1 | contig 13016 bp, 8 predicted proteins | sample YL17G09_16_MG_FD_203696 | JGI IMG/M metagenome (GOLD analysis project Ga0315284, IMG submission 203696) | Sediment microbial communities from Yellowstone Lake, YNP, Wyoming, USA - YL17G09_16 | ecosystem: Environmental > Aquatic > Freshwater > Lake > Sediment | place: USA: Wyoming | collected... | reverse complement strand
CCGCCAAAATAATGGTGCCCGCGCGAATGGTGAAGAGCCGCCCCCGGTCATAGAGATTCAAGGCCACCGACTTCACGGACGGCAGCTTGTAGGTGGGCAGTTCGAGGAGCAGCGGCGGTGGCGGACTCTTGAGCAGCGTGCGCTTGAAAATCGCCGCCATGGTGATGCCCACCGTGATCGAGAGCACGTACATCCCCATGAGCACCAGCCCGCCCACGGTGAAAAGCCCCGCCACCTTGGTCTCGGCGGCGAACACCGTGCCGATCACCAGCGTGTACACCGGCAGCCGCGCGCTGCACGACATGAGCGGCGCCACCAAAATCGTCACCAAGCGGTCTTTTCTTCCGGCAATCGTGCGCGTGGCCATGATCCCGGGAATCGCGCAGGCGAAACTCGAAAGCAAAGGCAGAAAGGCGCGTCCGTCCAGACCCACGCGCGCCATGAGGCGATCCATGAGGAAGGCCGCCCGCGCCATGTAGCCCACGTCTTCCAAAAGACCGATGAAGAGAAAGAGCACCAGAATCTGCGGCAGAAACACCAGCACGTTTCCCACGCCCGCCACTGCGCCCTGCATCACCATTTCCTTGAACAGGCCTGCGGGCAGCAGCCGGTCCACGCCCTGCGCCACAAGACCCACGCCCGCCTCGATGGCGTTCATGACCGGCGCCGCCCACGAGAAAATGGACTGAAACACTAAAGCCATCAACGCCAGAAAAATCACCGGCCCCAGCACGCGATGCAAGAGCACGCGGTCCATGCGGTCGGTGAGACGGTGCGGCAGGTCCTGCTCCGTGCAGGCCGCCAGGAACATCAGGTCTTTCAGATAGCGGTAGCGCGCGCTGGTCTCGATGGCCCGCACCTGCCGCGGACTCAAGGCAAACTCGCTGCGCACGCGCCGCGCCAGTGCCGTCATCGCCGGCGGAGTCTTCACCGCCTCGTCGCCTTCCAGCGACGACACCAGAAGCCAGAGAGCTTCGCCGCGCGCGGTCAGGGCGTCCGCCAATCCGCTCTGTACGAGGCCTTCGGCCAGCGTCTGCACCGGCTTTTCCAGAGCGGGGGGGAGGCAGTCAATGAAGCGCGGCACGCCGCCGCACGTGCAACAGCCGCAGGGCATGTCTTCAATCGCGGCGAGCAAATTTTCGATCCCTTGCCCGCTGCGCGCCACCATGGGAATCGCCGGGCAGCCCAAGGCCTCCGAAAGTTTCTCAGGCGAGACTTCGCTGCCCCGCTCGCGCGCGATGTCCATCATGTTCAGCGCCACGATCAGCGGAATCCCCAAATCGCCAAGCTGCGAGGTGAGATAGAGATTGCGCTGCAAATTCGACGCGTCCACCACCACGATCACCAGATCGGGAGCCGGCTCGCCGTCCATCTCTCCCAACAGCACGTCGTGCGCGATCTGCTCGTCGGGGGAACGCGCGGCCAGGCTGTAACAGCCGGGCAGATCCACCACGTCAATCGTCTCGCCCGACGGCAGTTCGCACTGCCCGCTCTTGCGCGCCACCGTCACGCCCGGATAATTGCCGACTTTCTGCCGCGTTCCGGTCAGAGCGTTGAACAGTGTGGTCTTGCCCGCGTTCGGATTTCCGGCGATGGCCACTAACCGCTGCCGGCACTCGGTTCGCAGGGTCTCTTTGGTGCGCAGAGGAAGATTCACCGGCGGGAAGGGGTGTTTTCGCCCGCAGACGAAGGACCGGGCAGGAGATTCACAAGCACGCGCCGTGCGTCTTCGAGACGGATCGCCAGGGTGCAGCCGGGCAGACGCACGCTGAGCGGGCTCAGCAAGGGTGCCGCCCGTTCCAGCGTGACTTCCGTGCCCGGCGTGAGGCCCATCTCCATCAGCCGCAGCAGGCTCTCGGAATTCTCGTCTATCGCCACCACCCGGCAGCGGCTGCCCAGAGGCAGCTCGTCCATGGGCACGGCTTCCGGAGTATCCGAGAAGCTGGACGAATCGGGTGTGTCTTTGGTCGTCATAGTGAAGATTTTACAAGTTGTTAAATCGTCAACCCAGCACATCTAAATGTTAGACACGACTAACATTAGATGCTTCTAACTCGCCGCCTTAAATATGCGAAAACCCTGCCCTTGTGTCAAGTCACAGGTTTCATCTCCCCCCTTGGCACAAGGGGGGGATCAAAGGGGGGTTCTTCTCCGTTCTCCCCCTGCGTGCGGGGGGACAAAAGGGGGGTCTTTCCGCCGAGGCGGGTTCAGTCTTCGCAACCCTTTATTCTCCGCCGAGGCGGGTTTAGTCTTCGTAACCCGCCCGGAATCTGCCATCCCCCCACCGCCGAGGCGGGTTCAGTCTTCGTAACCCGCCCGGAATCTGTCGCTTTGACAATTGTCCAAAATTTCTCGATATTTAGCAGTCATCCTCTCCGAATCTCGGTCTTTTGAATATTCTCTTCATCAACTCGTCGCGGGTGTGGGGCGGCAACGAAAAATGGACCCTGCGCGCGGCCGAAACTCTGGCCGGGTGCGGTCACACCGTGGCCATGGCCGTGCGCGATCCGGATTTATGGACCGGTCATGCCCGCCGCAAGCTTGAGCGCATCGTCCTGCCGTTTTTGAACGACGCCGACCTGCGCACGGTCTTCTGCCTGCACCGGCTGATCGTGCACAGGAGCGTGGACGTCATCGTTCCCACCCGCAGCCGCGATTACTGGCTGTCCGGCTTCGCCCGGCTCGGCACCCGCGCCCGCTATGTGATGCGCATGGGCATCACCCGCGAGCTGCCGCACACCGTCAAGGAGCACCTGCGCTACCGCGTGTTCCCCGACGGTATCGTGGTCAATGCCCAAGCCGTGCGCGAAAGCCTTGCCCGGCATCCGTGGATCAGGGCCGAACGTATTCGCGTGATCTACAACGGGGTGGACGTTTCGGAATCGCGTGCGGAAATGCCGCCGCTGAAGCGCGCGGGTGAGTTCCTCATCATCGCCGCGGGCCGCCTCGGTGCCGACAAGGGTTTTGATATTCTCATCGAAGCTCTCGCTCTCGCGGTGACGGACGTACCCAACTTGCGCGCGGTGATCTTCGGCCGCGGCGAGATGGAAAAAGAACTGTTGCATCTTATCAGCCTGCGCGGTCTCGAGCATCGGGTGTCTCTGGGCGGCTTCACGACGGCTCTGAGTTCGGCTCTGGCGCAAGCGGACCTTGCGGTCTCCGCCTCGTATCGCGAAGGCATCTCCAATTTCATTCTCGAATCTTGGTCGGCGGGTGTGCCGGTGATTGCCACCTCCATTCCCGGTTCGGCCGAGATCGTCACCGATGGTGTGCGCGGCCGCCTCGTTCCGCCCGGCGATCCGCAGGGAATGTCCGACGCGATCGTCGAAGCTTATCATCATCCCGACATGCGCGCTGCCTGGTCCGCCGCCGGCCGCGAGGCCATCTCGTCCACCTTCAACTGGCCCCGCATGGGAGAACAGCTCGAAGAATTCTTGACAGAATTAACACACGAACACTCATGACATCCGTTCCATCTGTCATTTCGGAATTGGTTGAGCGTTTCGAGCGCAATTACGACACCTATCGCTCAGGCAAATACAACGAAACACAACTCCGTCGAGAGTACCTTGATCCGTTTTTCAAAGCTTTGGGGTGGGACATTGACAACCAAGCTGGTCTTGCCGAGAGGTACAAGGATGTAGTGCACGAGGATTCAATCAAGATTGATGGAGACTCTGCGTCGAAAGCTCCGGACTATTGTTTTCGGATTGGCGGTACGCGTAAATTTTTTGTCGAGGCGAAATCTCCGACATTTCCGTTGAGCGATAATAAAGAAGCTGCGTTTCAGATTCGACGATATTCTTTCTCGATCAAGCTTCCGATTTCAATCTTAACGAATTTCCATGAGTTTGTGGTTCATGATTGTAGTTTTAAGCCCTATAAAGATGACGATCCGAAAAAGAGCCGTATCCTCCTTCTGGATTATAAGAAGTACGCGGATGAGTGGGAGAAGATCTCCGGAGTGTTTTCTCGCGATGCGATTCTCATGGGAGCCTTCGATAAGTACGCAGAATCTACCAAAGGCAAGAAGGGGACGGCTGAGGTTGATGGAGAAATCCTGAAGGAAATCGAAGGTTGGCGCGAGGAACTCGCCCATAACATTGCGCGCAAAAACCACGGTCTTTCCGTAGAGGAACTCAATTTTGCTGTCGCTCGTACGATTGATCGAATTCTGTTTTTGCGGGTTTGTGAAGACCGGGGTGTCGAACCGGACGATCAGTTAAAGCAACTTCTGAGACGTGGCGGCGTTTATCAGCGGTTGCTCGTTCTATTCCGAAGCGCTGACCTGAGATACAATTCCGGTCTCTTTCACTTTCAGGAGGAACCGGGGCGCAGCGAATCGCCGGACTTGTTGACTCCGCGACTGGTGATTGACGATATCCAGCTCAGAGGGATTATAAGTAGCACTTATTATCCCGAATGTTCCTACGTATGGAAGGTGATTCCTGCTGATATTCTCGGGCAGGTCTACGAACAGTTTTTGGGCAAGATCATCCGCCTCACTAAAGGTCATCAGGCGAAGGTGGAGGACAAGCCCGAGGTCAAGAAGGCGGGGGGAGTCTATTATACACCGACCTACATCGTGGACTACATCGTCCAGCACACGGTGGGCAAGCTGCTTGAAGGAAAGACTCCCAAGGAGGCGGCCAAGCTGCGGATTCTCGATCCAGCCTGCGGCTCAGGCTCGTTTCTCATCGGCGCGTATCAGCATCTGCTCGACTGGTACTTGGAGCAGTATGTCAACTCATTTCCCCCCACTTCAGTGGGGGGACAAAAGGGGGGTTCGGGTCTTTCGCAGGCGGACAAGAAGCGGGCGCCGGAGCTGCCCATCTACCAAGCCGCTCGCGGCGAGTGGCGGCTTTCGCTGGTGGAGCGCAAGCGGATTCTGCTCGATCACATCTACGGCGTGGACATTGACGGGCAGGCCGTGGAAGTGACCAAGCTCTCGCTTCTGCTCAAGGTTCTCGAAGGCGAGACACACGACACGCTCGAATCCGAACTCAAGCTCCGCATCCGTGCCCTGCCGGACTTGGGAGCGAACATCAAGTGCGGCAACTCGCTCATCGGCACGGATTTCTACAGCGACCATCCCGATCTTTCCGAGGACGAGCGCCGCCGCATCAACCCCTTCGACTGGAAAGAGGAATTCAAGGAGGTCTTCAAGCAGGGCGGCTTCGATGCCGTCATCGGAAACCCGCCGTGGGGAGCCCTCTTTGGACAGCAGGAGATAGACTATTTTCGCCGCAAGTACACTTCCACAACCTCCGGGACTCTCGATTCTTACGCCCTTTTCACAGAGAGCGCACTTAACAAGCAATCAAGCGGAGGCGTGCTAAGCTTCATTACTCCCGATACGATACTTCGAAAAGACAACCACGAGTCGCTTCGTTCCTTGGTTCTGAATAACCGGACCATCGAGGAAATCATAGAAACTGGCCCTGTGTTTAGTCAAGTGCGAGATACATGGTGCCTGATTGCCAGATTCAGAAACGATGCCCTGCCGCACAAGCATCGTGTTATCCATAGACAGATAAGCCGCTATGTCGTCTCGGCGGAGGAGCGTCTACGGAGATTCCATTGCGGAGAATGGTCGAGAGACTCAGAAGTTGAACAGGCTTATTGGCTCCACAGACCCAATTGCATAGTGGGCTACCTCGCAGATGCAGGCAGCCAGCAGGTGATTAGCAAAATGGAGACTGCAGCGCGCCTTGGCTCGCTGAGCGACATGTATGTCATCTCGCGCGGCGAAGAAGGCAGCAAGTTTAATGTCACGCGCAATAGACGCGGCGCGTTCTACCTTGTTACCCCTGCGCACGTATCGCGTTACTGCCTCGATGATGGCGTGAGAGTCTCCAAGAGCAGCTTGACACTTGGGAAGCTCAAGCACTTCTACACGAAACCGAAGATCTGGGTGATCCGAATACAGAAAATGAGATGGCGGCAGCGTATCGTGTCCACCGTGGATCACCGCCGCAACAGTGCCGCCATGAAAACGTGTCAGATGATACGCGCCGCGGGCGATAACGTTAACAAATTGGCATATCTGCAAGGTATTCTGGCATCCAAGCTGACCAACTTCTGGTGCGAGAACTACCTTGTCGACGACATGAACCAGACGTATCTTGAGCAACTTCCCATCCGCACCATTGACTTCTCCGACAAAAGGGACAAGGCGCGTCACGACAAGATGGTGTCTCTGGTGGAGAAGATGTTAGAGCTGAACAAGGATTTGCCGAAGTCGGGGACGGAGGCCGAGCAGACGCGGCTCAAGCGCCAGATCGCGGCCACCGACCGGCAGATTGACCAGCTTGTCTATGAACTGTATGGCCTGACGGAAGAGGAGATTCGGATCGTAGAGGGCGCGGACAAGGCGTAAGATTACCCCTTCACAGCCGAGACTTGAGACTTGAGACCTGAGACTTGAAAGGAGCAAAGATGGACGTTCGTAAAGAAGCGATGCGGTCGCGTACGAGACAATTTGCCCTGCGTGTCATCCGTTTGTATGCCTCTTTGCCCAAATCCGCTGCTGCGCAGGTCATAGGCAAGCAACTCCTGCGCTCAGGAACTTCAGTTGGCGCACATTACGCAGAATCGTGTCGCGCGAAGTCTCGCGCGGATCTTGTCAACAAGATCGAAGGTGCCATGCAGGAACTGGAGGAGACATCTTACTGGTTAGAACTGCTCGCGGACAGCAATCTGCTCAAGCCTGCCCGACTCGCTTTGCTGCAGCAGGAAACATCCGAGCTCATGTCCATCTTCGTCGCTATGGTCAAGAACACCAAATCCCGCACGGAGCCGAGATGAAGGATTCCCTCCTCGTTATTTCAAGTCTCAAGTCTCACGTCTCAAGTCTTCTTCGCCTCCTCCCATGACCACTTACCTCAAATACATCAACCCCTTCCGCCGCTACCCGCTTAAGCTCGTGGGCACGGCGGTCTGCACGCTCTTCTACGTGGCCTTCAACGCCCTCGCCCTGTGGCTGGTCGCGCCGGTGCTGAAAGTTATTTTTCTGCCCGGCAAGGCCGACAGCCTGCCCGTGCCCGTGGGCGCAGTGGGGGGAATCTACGAATCCATGAAGGCCTGGACGTGGCAGCTCATCGGCGGCAACGATCCGGCGAACATGCTGCCCCGCCTCTGCGTCGCGCTCATCGTCGTCTTCGCCGTCAAGAACATCTTCGCCTACGGCCAGATGCACTTCGCTTCGTTCGTCGAACAGCGCATGATCCGCGACCTGCGGCAGCGCGTCTTCGAACATCTGGCGTTGCAGCCCTACACCTTCTTCGATCAGCGGCCCACCGGCGAACTGATGTCCAACGTCATGAACGACGTGAACGTCATCAGCGTCGCCTTCCAGCGCGTCTTCACGCAGGTCGTGCGCGATCCGCTCACTGTCCTTACCCTGCTCGTCCTGCTCATCTCCGTCTCGTGGCAGCTTACGCTCTTGGCCGCCGTCATTGTTCCGCTCTTCGGCGTCATCTACCGCTACACCGGCCAAAGCCTGAAGCGCAAGAGCGGCCGCATCCAGCAGCATCTGGGCGAAATGAGCTCCCATTTGCAGGAGGCCATCTCCGGCGCGCGCGTGGTCAAGGCCTTCGGCACCGAAGCGCACGAAGTCCGCCGTTTCAGTCTGCGTAATGCCGAAGTCTTCCGCCATTCTCTGCGGCTGGTGCGCCTCGACCGCCTCGCGCAGCCGCTTTCCGAGACCATCGGCGTGCTCATCATCGCCCTGGTGCTGCTCATCGGCGGCCGCCAGGTGCTCTCCGGCCAGCTTCTCGATGCCGAAGACTTCATCCGCTTCATCGTTGTTCTGTTCGCCATTCTCGGGCCCGTTCGCGGCGTGGGTTCCATCCACAACAATCTGCAAGTGGGCGCCGCCGCCGGCGCGCGTCTGGACGGCATTTTCAGCGCGCCGCCCGAAGTGCTCGACCACGGCACAAAAGACGTCCGCACGCTCGAGCGCGACATCGTCTTCGATCACGTTTCGTTCCGCTATCCCACCTCACCCGATTTCGTGCTGAAGGATGTCTCCCTCGGCATCCGCCGCCACGAGAAAATCGCTCTCGTGGGCCGCAGTGGATCGGGCAAGAGCACGCTCGCCAATCTCATTCCCCGCTTCTACGACCCGCAGCAAGGCCGCATTCTTCTCGGCGGCGTGCCCGCCTCCGAAATCACCTTGCGCTCGCTGCGCCGTTTGGTGAGCACAGTCAGCCAGGACGTTTTCCTCTTCAACGAAACCGTGCGCTACAACATCGCTTACGGCCTCGATCAGGTGGACGAGGCGCGTTTGCGCGAGGTCATCGCGCGCGCGCAGGCCGCCGATTTCGTGGCCGCCATGCCGCATGGCCTCGACACGGTGGTGGGCGAGCGCGGCACGCAGCTTTCCGGCGGGCAGCGGCAGCGCATCGCTATTGCCCGAGCTCTGCTCCGCGATGCGCCCATTCTCATTTTCGACGAAGCCACCTCCTCTCTCGACTCCGAGTCCGAGCGGCTCATTCAGCGCGCGCTGAACGAACTCTTCCGTGACCGCACCGTCATCATCATCGCCCACCGCTTGAGTTCCATCCGCTTTGCCGACCGCGTGGTACTGCTCGACCGGGGCCGCGTCGTGGCCGAGGGCACGCATCACGAGCTGCTCGAAAAGAGCCCGCTTTACGCCGCCCTCATGCCGCTCTACGAGCCGGACGCTTCCCTCTCGTGAGACTCCTGCTGGTCAATTCCGCTTGGCCGCCGAGCTGGGGAGGCGGTGAAAAATGGTTTGTGGAAGCCGCCGTCTGGTTCGCGAAAAACGGTCATGCTGTGCGCCTCATCGGACGGCCGAACTCGCGATTGGTGCGCGCCGCGCGCGAGCGCGCCGTGGACGCCATCGAGACTCCCTTCGGCGGCGATTTCGATCCGCGCGCCGTGACCCGCGCCCGCAAGATTATTTCCGCCTTCGAGTCCGAGATCGTTCTTGTCAATTTCAACAAAGAGGCGTATCACTTCGGACTCGCCGCGCGCAAAACGGGCGTTCCGGTGGTCGCCCGCCACGGCCTGCCGCTCTGGAAAGCGCGCGTCCATCATCGTTGGCTGGCGCGAAGGCTGCTCGCGGGTGTCATCATCAACGCCGCCACCCTGTGGGAAGAGTATCGCTCTCTCGGTTTGGCGCCGCGTTATGTGGCCGTGATTCCCAACGGCGTGGAAATGGTCGAACAAAAACGCGGCGAGTTGCGCCGCCGCTTTAAGATCCCGCCGGATTGCCGCCTCATCCTGGCCGCGGGACGATTGGAATCGCAAAAAAGACTGGATCGTGTCATCGAAGCCGTCGCCCGGCTCCTGCCCGGCCGCCCCGATTTGTTCGGTCTGATCGCCGGCGAAGGCCCGTTGCGCGCGGATCTCGAAAAACAAATTCATGCCCGCGCTCTCGACAGCAATGTTCGCCTCGCCGGCTTCGTGGAAGACTTCGCCGCCGTGTGCGGAGACGCGGACCTTTTTCTCCTCACGTCCGATCAGGAAGGCATGCCCAACGTGCTGCTCGAATCCATGGCCGCCGGTGTGGCCTGCGTCTCTTTTGCGGTGGGGTCGGTGCCGCAAATCTTCGCCGGTGAGTTGGCGGACAATCTTCTGCCGCCCGGCGATGTGAATGGTCTCTGCGCGTGCGCCGCGGCCCTCGTGGATGATCCCGCTCTGCGCTGTGAAGTCGGCCGCCGGATGCAAACGCGTGTCGCCGCCGGCTACAGTCTCGAATCCTCCCTGCGCCGCTATGAAGAGGTTCTGCAACAGATGATCGGTCTCGCCTCATGACCCCGCCGCGCCAAATCGAGAAGGCGATTTCCGCGGTGGCGATTGTCGGAATAGCGATCCTCGCCTGGTTTCCGCTGATCGTGCAGTCCAGCCGGCAGCCTCATACGCTGTGGATGCTGATTCCGGTTTCGCTCGCCATGGCCCTGTTTGCGCTCGCGCTGGTTTACGATGTCGCCGAGCGGATGCTGGGCGCGGGCCGCGGAATTTATGCCGTCGCGGTCTTTTGCACGGTGCCCGCCGTCGGTCTTGCGGCCTCCGATCCGGCCGCCATGCACTTGGCCGCGCTGCTTGTTTTCAACGCCGCCGCCGTCTTCCTCGCATCGCGCGCCCGCGGCGAAGAGCGACCGTATTTCATCGGCATGCTCGCGCTCTTGCTGATTGCGGCGGGCGCTTTTTTCGGTTTCACTACGGCGGACATTGTCTTCGCTTTTGCGCTTGCGCTCGCGGTCGGTGAAGACGGCAAGCGTCGAACGTGGGTGTTCATAGGTGCGGGTCTGTGGTTGTTCTATGCGATCGGCGCGGCCGTTCGCTTGGTGGCAAACCTTCCGCTGCCGCGGTTCGAACTTTCCGGTTCCGGTGTCACGCTGGCTTCCGCGCTCTCGCTTCTGCCGTGGACGCTGTGGGCGATTCCGCTGGTCATTCGCTTGGGTTTGCCGCCCGCGGATACGGTGCGCTGGCGGGGAGTGGCGGCACTGGTTGCGCTTCTTGTTCCCGTTTTTGCGGTACTTTCTGGCGACGATCTCATCGCCGTTTCGGTTGCGCTGGCGCCGGCGCTCGCTTTGCTGGCGGCACATCTCCTGCATGAGGACCTCGCCGCCGGCCGCGCCACGCGGAAAATTCCCGCCCTCGCGACGCCCTCGCTCTTAACGGCACTGGCCCTGCTGGCCATTTCGTTTCTGTCCGTGACCGGCGTAGTTTCCAAACCGGTCATGGGATCGGCTCAGATCGCGTCGGGAGTGGTTCTCGCCGTGGCCCTCGCGTGGACGGCTTTTTCCCGTCTTCATCGCTGGGCATTTTTCCTGCTGGCCGTGGCGGGCGTCTATTTCGGATTGCTGGTCACTCAGCGCGAACCGCTTTTTCCTTCACCGGAGACGGCGACCACGCCGGTCCCGCTGTCGTTCTTCTTTCTGATCCTCGCCGCCGGTCTTGCCGCCGCGACCGCCGCATTGCTTCTCAAACGGTGGCTCTTTCCCGGCCGCGTGAAACAGCCGGACAATGAATATCGTTTTGCCGTGGACAATTTCCACAGCTTCGCCGACTCAAAGCCGCGCCCAGTTTCGCTCGCAGACCTGAACGTGCCCTTTTCTTTCGCCGTTTTCGGTGACGTGGCGGGAGCGGAGTCGCTTTTCGCTACGCGCCGCGGCGGCTTCTTCATGTTCCGCGCACTGGCACGCACGCTGAACCAAACCGCTCCCGCTTTCGCCGTTTCCCTCGGAGATCTGGCGCGCGAAGCCTCGCCCTTCGCTTACGGAAGGCTGCTCCGCCTGCTGCGCAGAATTTCCGTGCCGCTCATCGTCACCCCCGGCAATCACGACGTCTTCCTCGGCGAAGAATATGACGCCCGGCACTTCCATCGCCTCTTCGGAGCGGACAACGCCGTCTTCGACGCTGGCCCCGCGCGTTTCGTGATCCTCAACAACGCGCGCGGCTTCGTCAGCGATAGGCAATTCGAGTGGCTGCAGCAGGCGCTCTCCGCACCGCGTCCCTTCACACTCGTGTTTTGCCACAAACCCGTTTTCGAGCAGCGTTCAGAGACATTCTATGCTATGGAAACCCGCGAACACGCCGCAAGACTCCACGAGATGTTCCGCGCGCGCGGCGTGACGGCGGTTTTTTCCGGCCACATCCATTCGCTCTTGCACGAGCGGCGCGACGGCGTGACCTATGTCATCTCCGGCGGCGGCGGCTCGAAACTCACCTCGGCCGATGATCTCCACCACTACCTGCTGGTGGACGTGCGCGCCGGCGAAATCGTCGTCCGCGCGCTGCCGCTCGGCCTCAAACCTTTGCCCGGTGCCTCTCCGCTCCTCGAACTGCGTCTCGCGCCCCTCTCATGATTCTCCGCGGCCCGGCTCGCTTCCCCGACCCTGAGCGCGTGCTCTTCATTCAGCTCCGCCGCATCGGCGACGTGCTGCTCGGCACGCCCGCCTTGCGCGCCGTCGCCAAACGTTTCCCGGCGGCGAAAGTGGATTTTCTGGTCGAACCCCCGGCCGATGAAGTGCTGCGCGGTCATCCGCTGGTGGATCGTTTGTTGGTCGCTCCGCGCGACAAATCGCTGGCCTCGTTTGTCCGCATCGCGCGCGAGCTGCGCCGCCTGCGCTACGATTGGGTGATTGATTTCTTCACCAATCCGCGCAGCGCACAGTTTGCCGTGGTCACGGGTGCTCCCGTGCGTGTGGGCCTCGACCGCCGCGGCCGCCGCTGGGCCTACACCCATCATATCGTGGAAGAAGAGGCTGACCGCGACGCCTACGCCGTGGACCTGCGGCTCGATGCTCTCGCGCGCATGGGTGTTCCCGCTCAGGGACGCGAACTGGAAATCTTCGCCGACCGCACCGATCCCGCCGAATGCGCTCGCGTCGCCGCGCTTCTGAAAGACGTTCCGCCGCACAAACCGCTGGTGGCGGTAGCCACCGGCAGCGCCAATCCCGCCAAGCGCTATCCGGCCGATCTGACCGCCGAGGTGATCGCGCGCCTGTCGCAGAACGGCTGCGCGGTTGTGCTCACCGCCGGGCCGGAGGAAACCGGGCTGGCCGAGGAGATTCTGACGCTTCTGCCCGCGCGCGTTCCGTTCCTGGAGCAGGCGCGTGTTCCCACCTTGGCCGCTCTCTACCGTCGCGCCAACCTCTATGTCGGTCCCGATTCCGGCACCAAGCACGTGGCCGCGGCCTGCGGTCTGCCCACCGTCACGCTGTTCGGTCTTGGCCGTCCTTCCAATTGGAATGATCCTCTCAATCAACGCAACATCGTGCTGCTCGCGCCCTGCGATGTGCGGCCCAACTGCATCGAAAGCGAGTGCGCCCGCCGCCAGTGCCTGCGCAAAATTCCGCCGGAAGATGTCGTGACCGCCGCGCTGAAGCTCCTGAAATGAAAAACGCGGCCCATCGGGCCGCGTTTCCCCCCGTTTACGGGGGGACAAAAGGGGGGTCTGCGTATTCGATTTCGACCGCCGAGCCGGGTTAAGGGCCTATCCCAAAATAGTGCATGGCTGACATTTGACTGTCATCCTGAAC
>Ga0315284_10010789_pt1 | contig 13017 bp, 8 predicted proteins | sample YL17G09_16_MG_FD_203696 | JGI IMG/M metagenome (GOLD analysis project Ga0315284, IMG submission 203696) | Sediment microbial communities from Yellowstone Lake, YNP, Wyoming, USA - YL17G09_16 | ecosystem: Environmental > Aquatic > Freshwater > Lake > Sediment | place: USA: Wyoming | collected... | reverse complement strand
TAAAAACATAAGATAATAAAATGAGTGCACCACCACTAAATCTAAAAGCTTATGTACAATTAAAAGCAAGAAAAACAGTAAAAGTTTTTTTTCAAAATAATGAACAACATGAAATTTATTTACAAAATAAAAATATATTACGTTCAAGAATAGCTTATACTGAAAAAAAATATAATACCATAAAGACTAATAAGAACATTTTAATAAGTGAAAAATTATCTTTATTGGATAATTTGCAAAATGAATATAATAACTATGTAGAAACTTATAATAAAATAGCCTTAAGACTAAATAGACATATAGATGCATCAAAAAATACTAATATAAAATATAAACCAATAAATGATTTAAAACTTTTAGAATTAAAAAAACCCGGAGTTAAACCTAAAAAACCTAAAATAATTGAAATAATAAGACAACCACCAGTTGAAATAATAAGACAACCACCAGTTGAAATAATACTAAGAGATACATTAACATTTCATGATCCTATAGTATTATTACTTACATTTAAATTTTTGAAAAGAAATAATAATGTTGTATATATGACAGATCAAGCATCTTTAGAAAATGATTTATTAAATTATTTAGATATAGAAACTGGATATAATTATAGTACTAATGAATTTAATAATACACCTATATCCCATACTTTAAATAGGTTAGGTAATGATGAAACTTTATATACTAATAGACAAATACTGAAAAATTTTCATGATCTTTTTGAAAATAAAAAATTTAAAATCCCATCTAATCCTATATTTCGAAATAATTTATCTATTACATATTATCCAAGTAATAACGAATTTGTTACAACTATTTTAGGTGATTTTAATACTCAAGTATTTGAAGATAAATATAGAGCTAAAATAGTAATTAAAGAATATTTTGAAAAAATGCTAAGTTTTTATAATAAAAAAATTATTGATATTAAAAAATTAAATACCCAAAATAAATATATAAATAAATTAAATGCTATACAACTTAATAAATATAAAACACGTAAAAATTTAATTGAAATTAAACTACAAGAAATATATGAATTAGAAGAATATGAAAATACTGTTAATAATAAATCAAATATTGACAAATTATATAAAAATAGTTTTAGTACTAAAAGAGAGGATTTTATCCCTTTAATTAAAATTAAAAGTGCTACAATTATAAATTTTATGTGTGCTTATTATGTAGAGAATTTTTTACCAATAGATATAAATAATTTTCCATTAATATATATATATCTTAAAGATTATATAGATGAATATGATTTTACAACCACCGAATTAATAAGTACTATAGTGGAACCTAATAAATATGAACAATTACAACTAAAAACAAACTTATATGGTTATTTTACTTATGAATTACCATCAAATAAACATAATTTTAATAATACTGATGATAGTTTTTGTCCTGTATCATGTTTTTCATATAATCCTAATTTTATAAAATATACTAATATGAATACCGAAGAATTAGAAATAATAATTGCAAGCGTATATTTAAAAGCTGGTATTCAAAAATTTGATAATGGTTTAGTTTCAAAAATATATGATATCCATAAATCCTTATGTGAAATATTAGGTAAACCTTTTCAAGTTAAATATTATAGATATAAATCAAGTGAAAAAAGATATACACATAAATATTATAATTATCCAAGTGGTAAATCATCTAATAAATCTTTTCTTAATGTTGAATCTTTTCTTAATGTTGAATGTTTTACAGTTTTAATATATAAAAATAAAATATGTAATCATATATTTAATATAAATAGTGAAAATGCTTATAAATTTTTATGTAAAGAATTAAAAAAAGATTTATTATTTAGAAAAGGACACGAAGACAATGCTATTTCGGGTAGAGAAAATGTATATTATAATGATAAGATTTTAAATGAAATGACTAAATATATTAAAAATCACCCATTTGAAACATATAATATGTTAATTAATACTACCACAAGAAAAATAGGTAATATAGAAATAAATGATAATGAGATAGATAAAAAATTTTATAAACCTTGTGTTAATTATGAAATCCCTGAAAGAATAACTGAATTTGATGTTAAAGATCATATTATAAATAATAGACAATTATATATATATGCTGATTTTGAAGGGTCATATGAAACACCATATTCGCATGAATGGAAATATAACTGTAATTTTCCAATTGATAATTTTAATTATGATATACAACATAACCAAACATATATTGATTTACAAAAAGGTATAGAAAAAAGTGATATGATTGAATTTTTTAATATGCATGTTGATATAATGAAAAAACATTTTCTAAAAGAATGTTTTATATTTTATCATAATGGTGGTAATTATGATATACCTATACATGCAAAAAAATTATTTATGCAAGTATGTGATGATATAGTAAAACCTATAATTTTAAATAATTCTATATTATCAATGGATTTAAAATATAAAGGTTTTACTTTTCATGTTAGAGATAGTTGTAAAATATTTCCACAATCTTTGAAAGATATGGCTAAAACATTTCAAATACCAATGAATAAACAAAAATATATGTATAGATTATATAACAAAGAAATACAAAAATCAATATATGATAGAAAAGAAATTTGGACATATGATGAATTAATACAAGAATCTAATACGAAAGATGACAAATATAAAAAAGAAATTATAGATTTTATAGATGAATATGGTGTTAAAAAAGAATATAATTTAATTGATATATGTAAAGAGTATATTTATATGGATGTAAAACTTTTAGATCAATGTATGACTAAATATAATAATTTAATTACTGATGAAGAAAATAATGATTCATTCGCTAATCAATTTCAAAGTTTAAATATTAATACCAAAGGTTATTATTTAAAAGTATTAGAAAAAATGACAAATCCTAGTTTTGTTAATAATTTAGCTATACGACAAGGTTGTATGAATGATAGTGTTAAATTAAATGGAGTATTAAATTATTATGTAGCTAAATCTATTAGGGGTGGTAGATGTTGGGCAAGATTAAGATGTAAATTTTTAAGTAGAGGTATAACATCTATATTACAAAATCCATATTTTTATATTGAAGATCTAAAACTAAGTGAATATTATCATACTTTGATAGATGATAATGGTAATTTTTTATATAATCCAAATAAAGAAAGAAAATATTATAGTTTAGATAATATACCACAAGAAGTACAAGAATTAAAATCTTTATTAAGTAGTGGATTTGGTTTTGTTTTAGTAGATCTTGATATGGTAAGTTTATATCCATCCGCAATTACTAATTTAAATTATTTTCCTACTGGTAATCCTGAAATAGCTACTGTATATGATATAAAAAATACCCCTTTAATAAAATATAATCAAGAAAATAATATATATGAAAATTTAAAAGTAGATGCTAAAGATCTTATATGGTTTGGATATTTTGATATAGAATGTAATGAAAATGATTTAGTATATTCTATAAATAAATTGAATGGTGATAAAGAAAAATACCCTATATTTACTAAAAAAGATTTATTAGGTAGAACTGTACATATTGATTTAATAGAAAAAGCTTATCCAATGACTTTTATAGATTATAAACAATTTAAATTTCTTTATCCTAATGCTAAAATAACTTTTCTAAATGGTATTAAATTTATTCAATCAACTGATAAATTTAGTATATTTGTTAATGATTTATTTGAAAAAAGAAAGTATTTTAAGAGTTTAGGAGAAACACATCCAATGTATGCTATGGAGTCAGTAGTTAAATTAATGTTAAACTCCTTATATGGTAATATGATTAGAAAACAACAAAAAAATAGCACTGAGTTTGTTAGTGAAAATAAATATAATATAGTTAAAAATGAAATAAAAAAATCTTTAAAGAATTTTTTTCCAGTTGGAGATTCTAAAATATTAGATAGTTATTTAGATAATAAATTTAAATTTAAAGAAGATAATAGATGTAAACCATTAGGTAAAAATATAAAATTAATTTTAAATAAACATCAAGATGAAATAATAGAATATTTATGTAATTTAGATAAATTAATAAATATTAAATGGAAATTAACTGATAAAATTTTTGAATTATTACCAAATGAATTTAAAATCAATGATTTTGAAAAAACTAAAAATAGTAATAGTGCTATATTATTTAAAGGTATAACTTATAAAGATGCTAATATTACACATGAAATGATTTTTCAAAAGAAAAGTAAACATGAAACAATGCCACATTGGGGGACATTAGTATTGAGTAATTCTAAAGCGTTAATGAATATATTCGGTAAATTAATAGATTTTGATATTTATTATACTGATACTGACAGTATGCATGTAGATGGATACTATATGTTTAACGAAAGAGTTAAAAATATGTTAGGTAAAGAAATGGGACAAGCACATAGTGATTTTAAACCACCACAAGGTGTTAATATGATACCATTAGATAAAGAAATTGGTTTATGTTCTTTTCATTCTTGGATTGTTGATAAAAAATTTTATGCTGATATGGTATTTGGACAAATTAAAACTGATCAAGGTTATTATTTAGGATGTTTTCTACATTCAAAGGCTAAGGGTATAATTGCTGAAGAGATACCTTTTAAAGATTGGGATGGTATTGTTGATGGAACAGTAGGAGTAGAACAAGATCTATATCAATATAAAAGTTTTGCTACATACAAACCAAGTGGTAAAGTAGCGACTATAAAAGATAAAGATAGAGGTAATACTTGTATTAAAAAACATGTTCCATATAATGAAAGATAAAATTTCAAAATTAAATTTCAAATAATCCAAATAGAATCATCAGTAAATACAAAATTAGGATATTTTGCATGAATACACACCCACCTATTTTTACAATTCATAATTTTATTGACTTGTATTTTTTCAAATCCTAAATACTTTTCTAATACATTTCTTATTTGTCTTTTTGATTGATTAGGATATACAATAAGAAAATCCATTTCAACTAAAATATTTCTTGTTTTCTTATAATCTAATAGTAAATGTTTACAATATATTATACTTGTACAAAAATGTCTACCCATTGATAATAGGGGATCAAGTAATTCATTAATTATTAGTTTTTGTATTTTTTCGTCTACACATCCTTCTAAATCATCGAATATTACTAAACAATTTGTAAAATCACTTTTTTGATTTTCCATACTTTCTTCAGGATTATTGATAACTCTAAGCTTTGTATCGGGATTTATAAAGTTATATGCTACTTTTCTTTTATCTAAAATATTTATATGTATAGGTTTTAATTTTTTTAATGTTTCATTATCATTTATTGGAGATATAAAAACTATGTTGTTTTTTGGATACATTTTTTTATATGCATTAGCTATTAGACTTGCCATATATGTTTTACCAGATCCTGATGGTGCTGATATATTAAATACATATCTTTTTTGTTCCAATGGTTTAAACTTTGGTAAAAAAAATTCTAATCCACCACTCATAAAAATTATTTCATTAGGACATTGCATTTCTTGTGGTATTATATTATTTGGTCCTATTACTGCTATACCCCCCTTATAACCCTTTTTTTTAAAAGTCATATACACCTCAATTTTATGCTCTTTAGCGTATTTATTACACACTAACATTTTATATTGTTTTATATTATTTTATATTATATTTCTAAGGTATCTAAAGGTATCTAAGGTATAGCTTTTAAATATCCACCCATAGTAACATTTAATGCAGTGGCATCACTTTCAACTACTAAAGACCATTGAGAGTATATATTTGCTCCAACATACATAGATGCTGGTATAACATTTAAATAACTAATAGTACCTGGTACTCCACTTATTAAACTAAAAACTGAAACATTAGTTCCTGCTACTATTTGTGATGCTGATCTATTTTGATAATATAAGGATACAGTAACATTACCTGCTACTGGTGCTAATGATGATATACATGAAAACTCTACTAAATATTCAATGCTTGATGGTAAGAAATTAAAACACCATCCATAACTTAAAGCATCAGTACCATTTATAGATGTTGGATCGTCTAATGCACCTAAACTTTTAGATAATGAATTGCAATACCAATAAGAGCTTGCACTATTAAAATATCCTGATTCTAATCTATATGGAAAAGCTAAATAACTAAGAGATGGACCTGTATTTCCAGTAGGACCAGTATTTCCTGTATTTCCTGTATTTCCAGTAGGACCTGTATTTCCAGTAGGACCTGTATTTCCAGTAGGACCAGTATTTCCAGTATCTCCAGTAGGACCTGTATTTCCAGTAGGACCAGTATTACCTTGTGTAGCTATAACATTATTATCTAATCTATTTACTGATATATTACTTGTTAATTCTAAAACATTATCATCAACTGAATTATTAGTTATAATAGAACATACTATTTCTTGACCTGCAGTAATAAAAGCATTACCACTTGAAGATATGAACCATCCTTTAGTCCATGGACTAAAGGATGGACCTATAGTAACATAATCTTGTATAGCACTTGATAAAATAGGGGGTGCAGTAAAAATAGTTTGTCCTTTTAATAATAATTGTGCAATAAATGGATCTGTTTTAATAACGCTACCTAATAAATATATATCTATACTAAAACGATAATATCCATCTCTATTAAAAATAATACTATCTGCAGTAACTGTATAATCACCTGATGTATCATTTATATATGGACTTCCTATACCTAAAGTTTGAGATGTTGCTAATGGCATATTAAATTCAGTAGTTCCCATAGGTATAATTAAACCATTAGTTACTGGATCTATATTACTGGTATTATCTATATTAACCCTTAATGATGTATTAACTCCACCTGTCAAACCTAAATTTATATCCATTTCTATATTAGTAGGAGTAGGAGTAAATAATATAGTATTAGATGGTGAAAACATACCACGATAATTTAAATTACCAGTAGTACTTGTAAATTGATGTACTGGTGCACCAATTAAAGTTAATGTTTGAATATTAGATGATGCTAATTTAACCCCTAATTTACCAGTTGGTATATCATAACTTACATAATTATATTCATTAGTATTTGATGGTGCACCACGTAAAAATACTCCACCATTATTTGCTTCTAATCCATGGGATGTACCATTAAATTGATTTAATAATTTAAATTCACTATCAGTTACTTCTAATTGAGAGTAAAAATTTGCTGGTAAAGTTGTATCCCCAGCATCTAATTTAAATGATGATTCTGATCCACTTGTTAAACAAGTTAAATTTAAAATACCTTTTCCAGCATCTGGCAAATGTAAAAAAGAATTATTATTTTGTAATTCATAAAATGTTGAATCTGGATTTAAATTAGTTAATCCTAAAGTGCAAGAATCTTTTTTAACTACTAATGATGCTCTTTCTGCAAATACTTGTTTATCATTTGTTTGTATTCTAATATCATTATTAGATAGTTGTACTCTTGTATCACATATATTAGGTGTATTTTGTATAGGATTACATTGAATATCTATACAAGATTGTAAAATACTTGGATTGTTATTATAACATGTAAGATCTAATTTATCATTTAATAAAATATTAGTTCCACCAATTGGATTACTTGATATATCTATTGTATTATTTAAGGTATCTTCAAAATATAAAGTTGTTCCTGGTTCATCTATTGTTAGATTTGATCCGTTATTTATATCTCTTGTTAAGCCATGTATATCTAATTTTCCAGTATTTGGATCAACATTTGAATATTCTATAATTGGTACTAATTGACTTGGTGTAGGTGTTGGTATTGGTGATATAGAACCAAATATATTACCATCAACATATAAATCATATATTCTACCATTTAATTGATATGTTCCAGTAGCTCCTTTAACATAACTAATGTCAGTAAAAGCTTTTAAACTCATTTATATATATAATTTTTATATATAAACTATTAAAATATTCAATGAATATTTTATTAAAAAAAAATTAACAACAACAACACCGCAAAGATTTTTATTTTAAAAATTATGATTTAGGATTTTATTTTTTACATTTTCTATTTTTATTAATAAGTCTATTCTTTTTGACCCTAAAATTATTGCATCTGTTCTATTAAGGCTTCAAATTTTCTTGCATCTATCATTTCCTGAGATGGATAAACATATCTTTCATATGTTTGTCCAGCTCTCTTTTTTGATATATAATTTTTCCTGACTGGTACACTTTCTACACCACCACAATATAGTGGTAGTTTTGGCATTCTTGGAGGTTTACATCTTGTATTTAAAACCTTACTCCTATAAACAGGATTTGCCGCCAACACATCTAAAAAATTTTTTGCTGCTTGAATTTTTCTTTCATCAATTTTTAAGTCAGGAGAATTATATTTAACAGCTTTTATTTGTGCTCTATATCCATTTTCTCGTAAAAACATTTTATAGTCTTCAGTAGCTTGTGCAACTGCAGGATCTTTTTCTCTTTTTTTATAAGGTAAACCTGTTTTGACACTAATTCTTGGCATATTTAATAATATAAATTTTATGTTTAAATATAAAAACATACTTTTAATTTCTACCATATAAACTACGAGATTTAAATTTTTTATTTAAACCAAAATTATTATAATTATAATTATTACTATTAAATCCACCTCCGGATAAAAGAGATTCAGGATTTGAAATCAATCTACCACCCATACAACCACCTTGTGCACATTGTGATAATTCTATGGCGCTATATCCTGCTCCTGCTAAAATATCAATTGATGCATCATTTGTTAAACCTGCGGCTAATAACAAAGGTAATAAACTTACTGCACTTTCTCCTAATGATTTACCAGCTTGTATAGCCCTATGTATAGCCTCTCTATTATTACCATAAAACTCTTTTGCTCTATTAAATCCATGTCCTACATTAGATGCAAACTTTTTTAGTGATCCAAGTAAGTCACCTCCTTCTAAGGCTAATTCTAAATGTGTCATAGGTTGAGATTGTTGAGCACTAATAACATCTGCTTGTAAAATATCTTCAGTAGTCAAAATATTAACACTTGTTGAAACACTGGCATTTGATATAGCTAAAATACCATCATAAATAGGTACTACAAATAAACTATAATTTATTAAAGCATTTGACAAATTTGTAAGTGTTAAAGTAACTTGAAATAAAGTATTTATTCTTAATCCGCTTGCTAATTCTAAGGGCATTGGTAGATCAGTACCAAGATCAAGTGCTATTACATTACCTAACCTTGTTTTAGTAATTCTAAAAGGTTGTTTCCATCCATTACGTGCACAAAAATTTTGATAAATTAAACTTTCCGGATAATTAGCTAATAAACCATTTTGATTACCAAAAGAAACATTTATATTTGAAATATAAGCATAACAATCACTATCAAATGCAGTTAAATCGCCTTGTCTTTTCTTTGCGAAAATATAAATTTTTGATGGTATAGCAGTTAATTGATAAGAATTACTGGATATATTATTTAAAGTTGCACCACTTGATATAGCCCCGATATCAGTTTGTTGATAAAAGATCTGACTATACGGGAATAAGAAAGTGTCTGCAAAATTTACACGAAAGGGTGGGCTGAACCATTGCAAGTTGACGGTAGGTGGAAGGCCTTGAGGAAATACTGCACTTACACTTGCTAAAGCAGTACCATTTACATTATCATAACTTAACATTCTTGATAAATCACCTAATGTAAAAACAATATTTAAACTTTGTAAGCCTCTAAAACCAAATCGATCTCTTTTAGCTGATCCGTTTAAAGGTGGACATAATACAATTTGTTCAACCCAACTAAACCTTAGTACTGCTACACCAGTAAGCGGATTATCACTTATTATAACAGGTTCGAATGCTCCTCTTGGTTGTTGTGTATCATTATCAAAAATTAAACCTAAAGGGTTTTGATTTGTATTATAACTGTCTGAGTAATCACTTGCTACATCTTGCATACAAGGAAATAGTGATTGATAAGTAGATCTATCTTGTTTATCATATCCAAATCTACAAAAAGCTTCATTATAAATTATAGGATTAGTTGTAACTTGTAAATTATTTATTTGTACTCCTAAGGTATTAGTAACTGATTGTAAAGGCATATATCTTAAAGCACATACACCAGCCATATCACCAGTAGGAAAAATAGGTCCAAGTCCACTGACTGACCTTAAGGTAAAATCAGCAGTTAATGTAACGAAAATTTTTCTTGAAACAATAGTTTGCTCATTAAGTGCAGTAATATTAAAAGCAATTTGTGAGCTACTAAAGTTTTCACATGTATATATTTGATTAGTTATTTGAGTAGCCGATTTATCAATTATAAATTTGCTATTACTTGTAGTAGTTAAAACTGGATCAACTTTTACACCGAACTCCATTATATTTTATTATTCTTTTTCTTTTTTAATACTTAAAAATTAACTTGATAACTCTATTGCTATAGTATCATAATCTCCTACTTGTGAAAATTTATCTAATAATTTTTTAAATTGTTCTGGTTGTACTATCTTATTTTTGGATACTGCAAATAACAATCCACAAAATCTACCACATGTTTGTGCCTCATCTTTTTGAAATTTAATACTATTGTAATATATTTTATAACCTATACCAGTCAAAGAAAATAATAATCTACCAATATGTCTATCTAATTGATCAGTATTTTCTCTAATATCATATGGTATTTGTTTTAGTTCATTATCGGGAAATAATCCTAATGAATCAAAAAATAATGCTATTTTTCTTATATTATCTATTATTAAACATGTCCAATGTCCTTTTTTATATACTCCTTGATTACCAGTTTCATAATGTATTAAATAATGTTCTATATTTTTATGTGGCATTAATTCTTGTATTATATTACTTTTATTAGTTAATTGATTTAATATTTTATGTATCATTGTTCTTTTATTTTGGCTATGTATTACATTTTCTATTTTATTAAAATTTTTTAGTCCAGCTATTTTTAGTATTTCATCTACTGTTAAGGACTTATCCATTATTTATATAATTTATTTTTAATTTAAAACTTAAAATATTTGTTTAACAAACATAACCTTTATACCAAAATCTTGACTTGGTTTAATTGTTAATAGTTGATATCTACCAGTTGAAGTGGTATAATATAAAGCAAAATCAATTTGATATAAACTATTATCTCCATATAAATCAATCCATCTTGGAGTACCTACAATATTCCATACTGTAAATCTTGATGATGGATTCCTAAATTTATTATCTATATTAACTGGGTAATTTTCAATTACTGAATTTAATAACGCTTGCGAATCACTTGGACTAGATCCTATAAATTGTTTTCTACATGTTATAGATCTTGATACTAAAACTATTTCACTTAATAACGACCAATTAGAACCTGAGGAATATTGTTGAACATTTTGTATATAATTTATTAATCCTACAGTTATTATATTTTGATTTAAATAAGTTGCTTGAAATATAAATCTACTTTGTAATAAATTATTACTTTCTATAGAGTTAGTACCTTGAAATAATCTTAAAAATTGTATTTGACTATACCAATATATAGTATTACTTGTTTCACTCATTCTTTGATCCACATATAATGTAAATAAATTATTTATTGCATCAAACGTTATACCTGGTGCTACTTGTGGTAATAATATATTAGCAACCCAAGCACCTACTCCATGTATAAAATCATATGCAGTTTTAATATTATTAAAAGCATTTAATAATTGGATATTATATTCATTTATTAATTGTTGATATGTAAAAATATTAGTTGGTACTCCCGCAAATAATGTAATTGTAGATGATAAAGATTCTGGTAAATATTCTAATTTAAATGTTAAATCTATTTCATCACTTATAAAATAAGGTATATCTATATCACTAAAATCAACACTTAAAACTGCCATCTTATAATCACTTATTTTATCTAAAACTGGTTGTGATCTATTTTCTATATAAAATGCACTAATATCTTTATTAGTGGTATTTTTGAAAAAAGCATAATAATAAATATTTTCTGCACTATGAACATTAGGTATAACATTTACATTATATTCTTTATTATTCTCAGCATTTGTTGAACCTATTTTTCTAATCATTTTAATAATCATGTATAATCTATTATACATAATTTTATATTGTTTCATTACATAACTCTATATTTTCTATTAGTGTATTTTCTGTTGGTGTATTTTCTATATTTTCTATATTTTTCATTGGTACCCATTGTATTTTATCATCTTTATTTAAAATACTATTTTTTGGGTATTTTTTGGATACTAATTTTATAAAATCACCATGATAATTCGGTATTTTATCAATAAGATGACATTGACTTTTATAATGTCCAAATTGTATATGTAAAAATAATGCTCTATTTCTTGATTTTTCACTTGCCCAAACTTTACCATTAGGTTCTATTATTTTATTATATTCTTTTATTACTCTTCTTGGTTTTAATGGTAATTTTATAGGTTTTTCATTTTTTTCAATTTGTTCAATTTGTTCAAAAATAGTATTTTCTATTGGTTTTTCTATTGGTTTTTCATTTTTTTCAATTTGAACAATTTTTTCTATTGGTTTTTCTATTGGTTTTTCATATGCAATATTTAAAAATTGAACTTTATCTGCTATAGGTATATTGTATGTATTTTCATATCTTTGTATTAATTTTTTTAAATCTCTTTCAAATAAAATATTTATGTTACTTAGGTTCATTTTTTTAACTCTATTCTTACCTTTAGGTATCATTTTTTTAACAACCTTTAGGATACTTATCATCAATAAATAAACCTAATTTTTCTACTATTAGAGATTTATCACTTTCTACTATAGAATATTTATAATCATAATATTCATTATTAAAAAATGATTTTATATATGGTTCAAAAAAAAATTTAAAATATTTTTTTATTTCGTCTATATCAATATGTATAAGTTTATCAACATTTTCATTAATAAAAATTAAAAATTTTTTATATTTTTTTATATATAAGTTTTTTATTATATTTATAGCATTAATTTTATTATAAGTACTAAAAAAATAATCT
>Ga0315284_10010787_pt1 | contig 13017 bp, 16 predicted proteins | sample YL17G09_16_MG_FD_203696 | JGI IMG/M metagenome (GOLD analysis project Ga0315284, IMG submission 203696) | Sediment microbial communities from Yellowstone Lake, YNP, Wyoming, USA - YL17G09_16 | ecosystem: Environmental > Aquatic > Freshwater > Lake > Sediment | place: USA: Wyoming | collected... | reverse complement strand
AATAACAGGAATTTTAGAAAGAGTTGGTAAGTCGGCGGAAATATCCATGTGATTTCCCCGGTGAACACCACCTATTCCCCCTGTGGCAAATATTTTAATTCCAGCCATATATGCAATCGTCATTGTCCCTGAAACCGTTGTACCTCCATCGAGGCGCTTTATTACCGCGCCAGCAATATCCCGCTGACTTACTTTGATGGCGTTTTCTGAATTAGCTATTGACTCAAGTTCTTCATTATTAATTCCTGCGTGAATTTCGCCCTTTAATATGCAGATGGTTGCCGGTGTCGCGTATTCATCCCTCACTGCTTTTTCCATCGCTTGAGCTGTTTCCAGGTTATTTGGTTTTGGCAAACCATGCGTAATTACGGTTGATTCTAATGCGACTACTGGTTTATTTTCCTTTAACGCTTGTTTAACTTCTTTTGAGAAGATTAGATCTTTCATTTAGTTTCTTATTCTCCTATCGCAATGATCTTTACTTCGATAATTTCCGACCCAAATAAATAGGCCATTGTCCCTTGAATATTTTTGGTGAGTATTTCATTTAATGATTCAATTAAAGTTGATGAAATTTTATATTCCTCTTGTCTGGAATCAATATTGGGATAAAGTCGATTATTAAGATACATGAGTCTTTTACGATTTCTTTTCACAGCTCTTTGTTCTGGATTTTTAATGAAACTAACAAAAAAGGCGTCTGTTTTGTGGTGATTAGGTGATTTAATATTCCTTTTTTCTTTACCCCTTTTCATTTCGTTTTCTTTAGGTTGTTCAATTTGCACAATAGAATCCTTTGAAAATTGCAAAAAAGCTGTCTTAACCTCAGCGATTATCACTTTCTCAATTATGGACTGAATATTTCTTGAATCACAAAGACTAAATAAATTCATAAACAAGGATTGCTCTGGAGTATCATGAGTATCCGGAAATGGAAAAGAATAAGCCATATCGATTTTAATATAAGGCGATTGAAATAAATCCTTAAAATGGTTTTCGAATAAAATATCTAAAGTTCCAGGGTTAATATTGAAGCAATCAATGATTTTATCTTGATGCTCAATTGTTACCGCCAAATCATCATGGTCGCTTGGATTAACCCAAGTTTTGCAAATCCCCTTGTTGCTCGCAAAGAGGGCATATCCAGGTTTTATGGATGCTTTAAGTGGTCCTTCTGGAAATGAAAAAACAATTTTACTTTCCGTATTTATAAGTACATCATTTGGAAATTGATAATGTTTGATACCAGGAATTGAAAAAGCGCAATAAGATAAATAATCTTTATTATCTTTAATTGACGGAAAAATAATCCACCTGGAATAAAAGGCAGAGATGGTTATGAAACTCAACCAGAAAATAATTATTATCAGAAACAGAATGCTTAAAGTGAATACCGAAAAATAAGTGTTTAGGATATCCCTGAAAAGGGATTCTGCCAAGTTGGATGAATAAAAATTTGGGACGAGGATCAGTTTTAACTTCCCCAAGGGAATGTAAACCGAGTAAATGATCGCCAACAACGACCAAATTATAAAAAATAGAATAATGGTAGAAAAAAATCGAAGATAACCAGCCTGGTCACTAACCCGGAATAACCCTTTCAAAGATTTATGCGGTTTTTTCACAATTATTCTCTTAAATTAAATAAAGTAAATTTAATAATCTTTTAAAGATTATGGAAAATATCCTCAATAAAAATCTGGATTTTTACCCTTGGAATTATTAATTCCTTTGATTCAAATTTTCCGGGAAATTCAGTAAAAATTTCCTCTTTTGTCTTTAAATTACAAGTACTCCGCCAATTATTTAAAATCTCATCAATTAAAAAAGTTTCAAATTGATAAGGGGAATAAATGGGAGGGGCTTTTTCATTGTTGGTTCTTACTAGATCCAGGAACATTCCCAAATTATTATTAATATTGTCTTCAAGATCAAATCTGTAAAAAATGGAAATTGAAGGGAAAATAATTTCACCTGATGTTAAGTGCGTTTTAGTCAACCCGGCAAAATTAATGCGTGCCTGGTATTCTGTTATGCTTTCCTGAATACTTTTAGGCATTAAGGCGTTTTGGCTATCTGGTCCCAAGTGAATATTACGTATGCCAAGAAAAAAAGTTCCAATTATCTTGGGATTATCTTTTAAGACTTGTATTCCATGAAACAAGAGTAAGTTCTTCTTTGTAGAATTCTCGACTAAAACTGCGCTTTTTTGGTCGATGATTAACACCCGAATTTCTGGTTTATTCTTTAATAAGCTGTAATCCCCATCAATTTCCCCGTTCTTGACTGAGAGAACCAAAGGAATCTTAAATAATTGATTCAGAATCAAGTATTTTGACAATATCGCGTGTTTGGAGAATCCAATTTCCGGAAGGATAAATAATTGCCAAAAAACCAAAGAACTAAACAATGTAATAACAGATATAAGGATAATAAAAATAGACCATCTTGCCTGACCGGAAAGAATAAGAACAACTAGAATTGTCAGAATGTAAAAAAGGAGAAAGAACCAATTTTTTCTGATGGAATCATTTTTCATATCATCCCTAAAATGCATATATCGATTGTATATTAAAAATATGATTTATAAAATACATATGAAATAATAAACTCTTAATCCGGAATCAAAGCGGGTTCGCAAGAACCATGAAACCTTTAGCTATAATATTTATGTTTTTGATTGAATTATTTTGGATTTTTGGATTGTGGGTGCGTCAATAATATATCAATAGAAGCGGATGAAAATTTGAATTATTCTCATACAAGATGGAGGAAACCATGATTAAAGAAAAATCTAAAGCGCCAGAATTTGAATTGAAAAACTCAAAAGAAAATGTTGTCAGGCTTAAAGACTACGCAGGGAAACCCTTTATTCTTTACTTTTATCCCAAAGATGATACTCCAGGCTGCACAACAGAAGCATGTAACTTCAGGGATGATTTCAGTCTCTATCAAGATATTGGAATAGAAATCCTTGGGGTAAGCCCCGATTCGCCCAAATCACATCAAAAATTTGCCGAGAAGCATCATCTACCTTTTACACTTTTATCTGATGAAGGGCATAAAGTGGCGGAAAAGTATAAGGTGTGGGGTAAAAAGAAGTTTATGGGTAAAGAATACGATGGAATATTTAGAACCACCTTTTTGATTGATAAAAATGGAAATATCGCCAAAGTATTTGAGGGTGTGAAACCCGCTAATCACAGTAAGGAGGTATTAATAGAAGCAAAAAAACTACTGCAGCTGTAAATCTATTTATTTAACACGGAGCAAGGTTTTTCCATTGCCCCAAAGTTCTTCCAACTGGTAATACCCCCTTTGTTTCGGGGAAAATACATGTAATACGATATCAATAAAATCTACTGCTATCCAGCCATTTCCGGGAGAGCCCATGGCTTTGCCTTTAACCTTGAATTTAGAGATCATGGTATCCTCGGCGGCATTTACAATAGCCTTGATCATTCTATCACTTGTGGCAGAACAGATCACAAAGAAGTCTGTGAATATTGCAACATCCCGAATATCAATTAATACAATATCTTCTGCTTTCTTTTCCTCCAAAGCGTTTACAAGTTCGCGTGCCTGATCTATTGTAGAGATTAGTTCCAGATTTCACCTCAAATTTTCATTTATTTTAAATGTTGAATTTTAGTACAAGGAATATTACTCCTTGAATCCAATTGAAAACAATTCTGAGTAGAGAGGACCGGATGGCGATAATCTACTTTGAAACAACGTGATCCCTTTAACCTGGGATTTACATATTTCATAAGGCATTCTGTTTTGGATAACCTTTCCAATACGAATGAGATCCTGATTTTGTGCTGCTTTTTTTACCCGGCCGATTGTAATGTGGGGAGAAAACCCCCTTTCTTCTTTTGGATAGCCCAGAGTAAAGCCAGTTTTTTCAATTTCTTCGAACAATTGTTTTAAATTGTGAGGAAACGTAATCCCGATCCAAACCACCCTGGGATTCCACTCGTTTGGGAAAACCCCCAAATTCTGAAATATAATTTCAAATTGATTAATCTTAGACAGATTAGCTTCAAGCCTGTTCATAATAGGAGCAACATCACTTTGTTTAAATTCCCCAAGGAATTTTAGAGTAATATGGAGATTTTTTACATCCACCCATCGTATACAAGGGGTCAGTTCATTTTTTAGACTTGACACAACCATATCAATTTCATGCCGGCAGTCAGCTGAAATTGGTATGGCAAAAAATGCACGAATGGTTTTATTATCCATTTCTCGCATGAATATCATTTATATTTTACTAGCAATGTATTTTGTTCGATATTGGGTTATCTATGCAGTAAATATGAAGTATGGTATAAGATTAAAACCCTGCTGTGTTCGTGATGCGGTAATTAACGTTTTGAACCAACACTTTATAAAACGGGTTTTGCGCTTCTGGATGTAACGCGATAGGCATAAGCCAAGGCGGAGCTACCGAGGTAAAACCCAACCTGCGCAAGCAGGTTCAAAACCGAGCTGCACACGGCATGGCGGGGTGTTTTTTATTAATAAAAAAACTTAATGCTTGACTTTATAATTGTCTTGGACTATTAATACATTGATTGGAGGATGATGTGGCGGTAATAACAAAATTATTAATTCGATCAGGTGTTTTAGCCGGCAATGAAAAGGATTTAAAAAGTGATCTGTTAAGAATTGGCAGGGATCCGGCGAATGATTTGGTTGTTGACCATATAGAAATATCTCGAAATCACACCAAGATAACCCGGGTTAATGATATCTTCATGATCGAAGATTTAAATTCTACGAACGGGACTTTTTTAAATGGCAGAAGAATAACCAAGTCCGAGCGACTTAAAGATGGCGATTTGATCAGCCTGGGCGAAAATAACGTATTTGAATTTTCCTCAAAAAAAGAAAGCGCCAAAACTGAAAAACCATCACGCCCCGGGAAACAAGATAAAAAGAAGGAGCGTAAAAGCTTTTTTTCAAAAAAGAACACTGAGCCTGAATTAAAGAATTTGGTTGTTGAAAATGCTCCAAAAGAAAAAAAGAACATCTCTTTTCAAAATTTTTCAAAATTTCCAACATGGGCGGTCATCTTGCTTGTTGCCCTGAGTTTCATAATCCTGTTTTGCATAGTTCCCTTGATATTTATCGAAGTTTCTAATCAGTGGTGTAACCTGTTTTCAGGATTTTTCAATGCAATCAGTCCGGGTGTATGCCCCTAATTTTGGATTGAAGCCGGACATTAGTGCCGGCTTTTTTTATGAGCGTTATAATAATTAAATTAAAAGAAACATGCAACCAGAACAAAGCCCTGTCTCTCCCAAGTGGAGCACCTCCACCAAAATGGTTGTTTCCCTGCTTTTCCTTGCAGGAGCAATCGCGTTGCTTATTCGGTTTTCCAGCCTTTTAAATACCTTGATCACTGCCTTTATTATTGCTGTTCTCTATCATCCCATTGCAGAATGGATCAAAAGAAAGACAAAACTCCCCTGGGCTTGGTCTGTAAGTATTATTTATTTCATTACAGTAGTAGTTTTATTTGGATTGCTTACTGTTGGAGGTATTGCTCTTATCAACCAGATCAACGGATTGATAAAATTCCTCCAAGTCACACTATATAAGCTTCCTGACTTTTTCAAACAATTAACAACAACCAACTTTAACATAGGACCTTTTTACCTTGATTTTAGCTACATTAATTGGGAGCAGGTGGGAAATCAACTCTTGACGACGATTGAACCGATTTTGACAAAGGTGGGTAATTTTTTTGGAGGCATTGCCACTGGTACCTTAGGTGTGATAGGTTCTTTCTTGCTTTCACTATTAATATCATTTCTGGTAATTGTTGAAACTGAGGGGGTAAGGGGTAAGATATTTGAATTGGAAATACCGGGTTATCAGGACGATTTGCAGCGGCTTGGAAGGAAACTTAATATCATCTGGAATAAATTCGTACGTGGTCAGGCAATAATATTTCTTGCCAGGTTTGTGCTTTACCTCATATTACTTAGCTCCTTGCGGTTACGATTTGTACTAGGTATGGCTTTGCTAGCCACCCTTGGTAACTTCATTCCTTATATTGGTGTTGCCATCGTATGGATCATCAATTTCTTTGTGGCTTTATTTCAGGGAACCACAATATTTGGCCTAGATCCGTTTCTTTACGCCATGATCGTGATGGGAGTGGGTTGGATTTCTGATAACCTCTACGACACTTTTTTTGCGCCGCGAATTATGGCTAATGTTCTAAAGTTGCATCCAGCAGCAGTACTTGTGGCGGTCTTGGTCGGATTAAACCTTTTTGGAATTCTTGGAATGTTTCTCGCACCGCCTCTTCTAGCATCAATAAAGGTGTTAATGGATTACTCGGAGAAAAAACTGCTAGATAGAGATCCCTGGGGCATTGAGGAGAAATTAAAAGAACCAGCTACCACTGAGCCAATTTTCGGAAAAATATTTAATAAAATCAAAGCCAGCTTAAAAAAGATTATTAAAAATAAAAAACAATCCTAAGGAGATAGAATGAAAGAACAACCTGAAACTAAAATCACCACGCTTGTCGAAGCGGAAGACTGCTATTTGTATACTGCTGAAGAGCCAGACGGTGAAATTACATACCATTTACAGATTAACAATGTCACACAGCACTTTTTTATGGAAGAATGGCAGGATGCGCTTGATTTCCTGAGAAAAGTAGTTGTATCTTTCGAAAACAAAAAATAGAAGCGGATTACGAATGACTCTCGATGATTTAAGTTTATTTAAAAAATTAGATCCAGATGGAATGCTTGGAGAAATCCAGGGGCTTCCTGATCAACTGGATCTTGCATGGAAGATTGCGGATAAATACCCACTGCCTAAAGAAAATGAGTTTTCGAACGTTATTATTGCCGGAATGGGTGGATCCGCAATTGGCGCTGATTTATTAGCTTCCTATTCTTCACCTTTCTGTAAAATACCCATAAGCGTTTTAAGGGGATATCATCTTCCATTCTGGGCAAGCGGAAATGAGATCCTGGTTGTCTGTTCTTCTCATTCCGGGAACACTGAAGAGACTCTTTCAGTGTTTAGAGAGGCTGTCGCTAATCAATGCACTGTCATAAGCATCTCAAAGGGTGGGCAGCTATTAAAGTCCACAAATGAGAAAAACCTGGTAGGCTGGAAATTTGATCATAATGGGCAACCGCGCTCGGCAGTGGGTTTTTCTTTTGGAATGCTGCTGAACTTGTTTTCAAGGCTCAAATTAATTCCTGATCAAACCCCAATCCTTGACTCAACCGTTAAAATAATGCGTGAATATATAAAAGAGATTGATGCCGATGTTCCGGTGTCTCAAAACTTGGCAAAGCGCATTGCCGGTCAGGCAATAAGCAGATATCTTGTAATCCTCGGTGCAGAACACCTGGAACCTATCGCTCGTAGATGGAAGACTCAAATTAATGAACTCGCGAAATGTTGGGCTCAGTTTGAATTTCTGCCTGAAGCCGACCATAATACACTTGCTGGTCTGGTATTCCCAGACGCGAATTTACAGAATACCTACGCGGTTTTTCTGGATTCCAAAAATTACCACTCACGTAATCAAAAACGGATGGAATTAACATTTACCGAATTTATGCTCGCCGGATTATGTACTGATAAGGTCAATACTCCTGACAATTCTATGCTTTGTGAAATATGGAAAATGTTATTACTCGGCGATTTTGTGTCATATTATTTGGCCATGGCTTACCAAATTGACCCAACACCTATTGACGCACTGGAAAATTTTAAAAAGTCAATGCTCAATTAAGTTTTAAAAGACTGGCGAAATCCAGCCATCATTTTTTAATTGAAATTAGAACAAATATACCATAGAATTATATTAATAATGATATGGCGCGAAAAATTCTTCATGTAGACCTTGACGCATTCTTCTGCTCAGTAGAAGAAAAACTCGATCCTGCCTTGAAAGGTAAACCATTTGCAACAGGCGGATCGCCAGAGGGGAGAGGTGTAGTATCTTCATGCTCCTATGCTGCCAGACAATATGGGATTCATTCAGCTATGCCTATGCGGCAGGCTTTCAGAAAGTATCCACAATTGCTGGTGGTCCGCGGTCATTATAAAGAATATAGTAATCAATCCAAAGAAGTGATGAAAATTATCCATGTGTTAACCCCTTTGGTTGAGCAGATTTCAATTGATGAGGCATTTCTGGATGTTAGCGATTTGCCTGCAGAACCTAAACGTATAGCTTCGGACTTACAAATGGCAATTTATTCCAATATGAATCTTCCTTGTTCCATAGGTGCAGCCTCAAATAAACTTGTTGCTAAAATCGCTACCAACATTGGCAAATCAAAACATAAAGGAAATACCCCACCAATGGCTATTAACGTGATCGATCCAGGTAAAGAACAGGAATTTCTCGACCCATTACCGGTGATTGAAATGTGGGGAATTGGACCAAAAACTGCTGAAGATTTTAATAGTATGGGAATTAGAACGATTGGAGACATTGTAAAATTCCCTCAAGAAATATTGGTTAAGAAGTTCGGTAATTATGCCTACGACTTGATTAAAAGGGCTATGGGGATTGATGACCATCCAGTTTCAGACCTCGAAGGAATCAAATCGGTTAGTAATGAAACAACATTTTTCAGAGACGTAAATGATAAAAGAGAACTTCTGATGAAAATAAAACAATTATCAGAAAAAGTAGCGATGCGTTTAAGGCGAAAACATTTATCAGGGAAAACGGTAAAAATAAAGATACGCTGGCCTGATTTTGAAACCCACACCCGGCAATTAACCTTGCTACAACCAACAAACCAGGATTCAATTATCCAGCAAGCTGCCTGCGAATTATTTATCCAGGAATGGACTGGGGGAAAATCGGTAAGATTGATCGGTGTGGGTGTTACTAATCTCACCAATGAAGTTCAACAACTTTCTTTGTTTAATGATTTATACCAGAGAGAATCGAAATTACTTAATGCAATTGACGAACTGCAAGAAAGATTTGGTGAAAAATCAATCCGCAAGGGAATCGACCTTAATGATTTTTGATCATTGAAGAATTATCGATTGAGTGTCTCTTTATACAGGTCAATAATTTTGGGTGTAATTGTTTCCCACGAAAATGTTTTTGCATATTCGATGCTGTTCCGGCTCATCTGAGCTCGTAATTCGGGTTTACAAATTAGCTGTGTAAGACTTTCTTCAAGCGCATCCGGGTCATTATTGGGAACAGTAAAGCCTGTAATTCCATTCTTAACCAAATGTTGCAATCCGCCAACCTGGGTGGCTGCTACAGGGGTTCCGCATGCCATAGATTCTAACGCAACCATTCCAAAGGATTCATAATTCGACGGCATCACTAAAATTTCTGCGGCGGAATAATAGTATTGGAGTGTATTCTGGTCTTTTTTACCCATGAAAAGGATCATGTCGCCTACGCCTAAATCAGCACACAGCGCTTTAAGACGTTCGAATTCCTGGGTGCCATTGCCATTTTCTGAATTAGGCTCTCCACCGATGATATAGAGGTAATGGGGACAAGTGGACTGAACATCTGATTTACGCATAAGGGCGATTGCCCTGATTAAAGTGTCTATCCCTTTTAATGGCTCTATTCGGCCAACAAAAAGGATCATTTTTTCCTCAGCAGGAATGTTGAGGAATTCCTTTGCCTCATCACTTGCAATTGGATAAAACCGAGAGATATCAACTCCTGGAGGAATGATCGATATATTTTCTTTTGATGCAGAATAAAGATCAATAAGATTTTCTTTTTCATCAACAGTTGACGCAACAATCTGGTCAACCAGATTGATAACCTCTTTTTCACCATTGATCCTGTAATCGCCATCTATTTCTTCACTTGTTCTGGCGATCTTGTTTTTAAGCATTGCCAGTGTGTGAAACATCTGAATAACAGGAATTTTCCATTTTTCCTTCAACTGAAGTGCTGCCAGGCCTGACAACCAGTAATGGCTGTGAATTAAATCGTAAGAGATTCGCTTTGTTTCGGAAAAATCTAGAATTCCATTAACAAATTCGGGAAGGTAATTCTGAAGTTCTGTTTTCGGCCTTGGATTTTCTGGACCCGCCGGAATATGAACAACACGATTCCCGCAGCCTAATTCGTGCAACACATGCGGAACATGTTCATCTTGTGAACGGGTAAATACATCTGCGTGAATTCCCAAACTTCCGAGGAATTTGGTTAAATCCCGGACGTATACATTCATTCCGCCAGTATCTTTACCGCCAAGGGTTGCAAGCGGGCACGTGTGATATGAAATTACTGCTATATTCATGATTTCTTGTCAATTATAAATATTGGCTGTTATAATCTGCCGTATGCCACCGTAGCTCAGCCGGTAGAGCAGCCGCTTCGTAAGCGGCGGGTCAAGGGTTCGATTCCCTTCGGTGGCTTATTCTATTGTATTACAAAGTCTTTCCGGAAAAAAAATGAATTATAGAAAGAATCTTTTTCTAATCACCTTAGGTTTATCTTTTTTCTTTATAGCATGTAAATTTCTTGAGAATAATTTATCAGTCAATAAAGGAAAACAAAATAACCAGGTTTCTGCTACCGGGATACCAACCCATGAAAATAAGCCAATCTACGCTGATTATGACTGCATTCCATCCCCTGGAGACTTTGAAGTTGGCTGGGCGACCTATATTATTGATGGCGATTCAATCGTGGCAGAAATTAATGGCAAGGAATATGAAATCCGATATATCGGTATAAATACGCCTGAATATTATAGTTCAGACAGGGTTGCGGCAGAACAGGCAACCGTGGAGAATATGGGCCTTGTTAAAGGCAAAAAAATTTACCTTTTCAAGGATAGATCAAATACAGATAAATTTCATCGCCTGTTGAGATATGTGTTTACTGAAGATTATTTCGTAAATTATGAGCTGGTAAAACGCGGTTTTGCAGAATCAAAATCTTATCCACCAGATATTTCATGCCAAAAACTTTTTCAGAAAGATGAAAAATAAAACCTAACCACCTCCGACAGGTGTTAGAAAAGAAACGGTGGCATTTTCTTTTAATTGATCCTCATTTAGGACAATCTTTCCATCAATAAGCATCATCACATTATCAAGTTGAGTTCTAAGACTTGGGTATTTTTCCTCCAACAGCATTTTTAGATCTTTAATCGTAGACAAATTTTCTACTTCCAACTCCAGGCTTCCAGTGCCTGCTTTTTCTTTCAAGTGATAGTAAAGAGATACTTTTATTTTCATCATTTTTTAAGAAATTATGGAAATTATTCTATCACCGGTTAGTTTAAAAACTCCATGAAGTATAATCAAATTTATGGCATCCAGGCAAATACCTCTCACTATCGGTGTAGCGGGTGGCACAGGATCGGGGAAAACAACCGTTGCTGATGTTATTTTGGAACGAGTCGGGAAACAACGCATAGCTTATCTTCCACATGATGCATATTACCGTGATCTTGGCAAACTGCCGCCTGACCAAAAAGCAGCGATGAACTTTGACCATCCTGATTCACTTGAAACAGAATTGATGATCAAACACATAGAACTACTGAAACAAGGTAATTCGGTGGAGATACCGATTTATGATTTCAGCACCCATTCCAGAACAAATAGAACCATAAGGGTTGAAGCTCATCCGGTCATTATTGTTGAAGGTATTTTGTTATTTGCGGATAAAAAGTTAAGAGAATTGCTTGATGTAAAAATTTTTGTTGATACCGATCCAGATATTCGCTTTATACGGCGTTTACAAAGAGATATAACCGAACGCGGGCGAACCACAGAAAATGTTATCCAACAATACCTGACAACTGTAAGACCTATGCACCTTGAATTTGTTGAACCATCCAAACGTTATGCAAATGTGATAATTCCAGAGGGTGGTTTAAATGAGGTGGCTATGGAAATGGTAATCGCTCGAATTGAATCTTTATTAAGCCGAAAAGAATAAAAAAAGCATGAGCCAATACAAGAAGAATCCGCTTTTAAGATTCTTTTTAATTTTCTTGGTTATTGTTTTTTCTATAATACTCTTTATATATCGTAAGGATGTTCAAAAAATAGCCCATCTGGGTTATGGGGGAATTTTCTTGCTCTCCATTCTGACCAACGCAACCCTTATTTTCCCCTTGCCGGGAGTGGTGATCACTTCCGCGATGGGAGCAGTATTTTCTCCGTTTTGGGTGGCTCTTGCAGCAGGAACGGGCGCAGCTCTCGGTGAGACAACAGGGTATCTAGCGGGGTTCAGCGGTCGAGTTATTGTAGATCGGAAGGAATGGTATGAAACCTTGACACACTGGATGAGGAAATATGGGAGCCTGACCATTTTGATTATGGCGATCATTCCCAATCCATTTTTTGATCTGGCTGGAATGGCTGCGGGGATGTTAAAACTTCCATATTATCAATTCCTGTTCTGGTGCTCAATCGGAAAGATACTCAAAATGCTGATATTTGCCTATACTGGCGCTTCAATATTCAAGATTTTTTCTACCCCATAGCTCATAAAAGGTAATTGAAGAGCTAAGATTATCAAATAACCTGGCTTAACCAATCAAGAATTTCGGGAATTGTTTTTGGTCTTAACAAAATTGAAGATGCCAATCTGGCTGAAAATTAGATAAAAAACCAGATAGCCAAAACCCGAGTCAATACTTTGCTTGAATGATAAATAAAGCATCAAGAAAATAAACAGTAATGTAATGAATGAAATTAAATAAGAGAAGTTTAATAAATTTTCAGGATTGTACTTAGAGGTACTTAAAAATAATCTTTTTAGAATTAAGTTAAAAAATATTCCCGAAAATCCGCCGAATAAAACCCAGAAAATTGTCCACAGGATTTTGTCCATAAGTCCATTATATGATTATTAGAATTTTCTTTAGGAAAAACATCAAATACATTGATGCAAAATTCTTTAACAAGAGGGATGAAAGTTAAAATCTATAGAGAGAACTTTTAGTTTGTATGATTATTTTCCTCTATTTTTTTCAGTACAGGCGGGAAAAAGATCGAAAATGA
>Ga0315284_10010784_pt1 | contig 13018 bp, 11 predicted proteins | sample YL17G09_16_MG_FD_203696 | JGI IMG/M metagenome (GOLD analysis project Ga0315284, IMG submission 203696) | Sediment microbial communities from Yellowstone Lake, YNP, Wyoming, USA - YL17G09_16 | ecosystem: Environmental > Aquatic > Freshwater > Lake > Sediment | place: USA: Wyoming | collected... | reverse complement strand
AGGGCGGAAGCCAGGACCACCAGGGCCAGAGCTTCGGTGGCGAAGGCGAAGATAGGATTGGCCACCGCGCCGCTTCTTATGGGCAGCGACAGGAGTGCAGCGTCGAAAAGCTTGAACAGGACGGCCATAACAACAAGAAGACCCGCAGCCTCGACCCGGCGTGTGACGGCCAGGCCGGCCGCCAGGAAGAACAAGGCCACAGCGGTCATGATCGATCCGGAAACGAGCCGGCTGCAGCTCTGGAGGGCCAGGCCCAGGAGGGCTTCGCTGAGACCCCAGGCCGAGCCCAAGAGCACGACCAGGCCTATTTGCTTGAGACGAGATGGACAAGGCATGCCGACCTCCTTTGAGGGAAGAGTTCTTTTTGAAGCAAATTATAGAACAGGATGAAGGCGTTTAACAAATTTTGCCAATATATCCCCCATGCTTGACATGTTCACGGTTTTATATGATATAACTAACATGACTTTTTGGGGTGGGAACTTCATTAGCGAGAGAGAGGCGTCGTTGATTTGCTTCGCCGCACCGGAAATCTAATTTGGTGCGCGCGAGCGGATGTATCAGTTTTTAAAGCGAGGCCTCCTTATGATTCCCCCTCAAATATTGGAATTTTTCAAAACATAGGCTTCGGGAAACGTCTTATGTTCTGGGACTTTAAAAAGCCCAACGGCGGAAGCCTATCAAAATTCCGGCTTGGCTTTCAAATAGCTTTACACCTCCCTCTGATGCAAGATTGATGGAATGCTGGTTCGTCCTTAACACCAAGCCCAAGAAGGAATTTATCGTCGAACGACTTTTTCAAGAAGGTGGAATTCTGTTCTACCTTCCTAAATACCTGAAAGACGGCCGCCCCGCGCCTTTTTTCCCAGGGTATGGATTCATCAATTTCGATTTTCCCGGCCAATTTAATATTGTTAGATATACACGGGGAGTAAAGACTCTAGTCGGCGATAGCCATTGCCCGATACCGGTATCCCAGACGCTTATCGTACAGATCAAAGCCCGGGAGCAAGACGGATATGTTCAGCTGAGCGAGGCCTATGAAGAGACCCACCTCGGCGACAGGGTCGAGATCGTCGAGGGCCCCCTCAAGGGCATTCGGGGTATTTTCTGTCGCGAGCTCAAGGACAAGGACCGGGTGGCGATCCTTCTTGAGTATATCTCCTACCAGGCCCAGGTCATGATCGAAAAATACAAGCTTAAAAAGGTTGGTGACCGATGATGTCAACGGGCAGGCCATGATTTCCCCTTAGGGGCTTGGAGGCATTTTTGGAAAAGGGCGATCGACAGAAATTGGTCATCCTTGGCGCAGGCGGTTTTGCGGAAGAGGTTGCCGACCTTGTTTCCGAGATCCAGAAATTTGAACTCATTGGCTTTATCGAAAGCCTCGACCGCCAGCGATGCCGGCAACCCTTGTTGGGGCTGCCGGTGATCTGGATCGATGAGGTCGCGCAGTTCCAGGGGCCGTATCGGTGTGTGTGCGCCGTGGGATCTCCTAAACAGAGAAGGAACTTCACCCAGCAGGTCTCTTCGCTCGGATTGGAATTTGCGACGGTCGTGCACCCCACGGCGCGGATTGCCCCGACCGCCTCGCTGGGAGGCGGAGCCATCGTGAGCGTCGGGGCCATCGTGGGAGCCCATACCACGATCGGGGCCCACGCCATCCTGAATCGGGGCTGCCTGGTCGGGCACCACGTCCAGATCGGCGATTGTGTGACGGTTTCGCCGGGAGCGAATATCGCTGGGGGAAGCCGGATAGAAGAACTGGCCTATATCGCCATGGGGACGGTCATCTTGGAAGGGATCTCGATTGGCAGTCGCGCCGTCGTCGGCGCCGGCGCGGTCGTCACTCGGGATGTGCCCAGCCGGGTCCAGGTTCTGGGCCTTCCCGCGCGGATAACAAAAGAAGATATCGAGGGGGAATAGCATTGCGGATTTCCCCGTGGCGGAGGAGAAGAGCATTTCATGCAGACCTATAAAATTTTGATCTTGGGTGCCTCCTACGGCTCGCTTCTTGGCACCAAGCTTGCGCTGGCCGGGCACACGGTGAAGCTCGTTTGTCTACCCGAGGAGGCGGAACTGATTAACAAGGAAGGCGCCATCGTGCGCATGCCGGTCAAGGGCCGCGAGGGACTCGTCGAAGTCAACTCGAAAAAGTTGCCCGGCCAAATATCCGCCGGCGGCACGACCAACTTCCATCCGGCCGATTTCGATCTTGTTGCGCTCGCCATGCAGGAGCCGCAATATCGTTCCGCCGGCGTGCGCGAGCTGCTCGACAGAGTGGCCAAATCAAAAGTGCCCTGCCTGTCGATCATGAACATGCCGCCGCTGCCCTACCTGGCGCGTATTCCGGGCGTCTCCGTCAGCTTGCTGCGCGACTGCTATGCGGATGCCAGCGTGTGGGACAGCTTCGATCCCAAGCTGATGACGCTCTGCAGCCCCGACCCGCAGGCGTTCCGTCCGCCGGAAGAGAAGGTCAACGTGCTGCAGGTTGGCCTGCCCACCAATTTCAAGGCAGCGCATTTCGATTCGGATACGCACACCGCCATCCTGCGCCAGCTCGAAAACGACATCGAAGCAGCCCGGTTCGACACCGGCACCGAAAAGGTCGAGCTGCCCGTCAAGCTCAAGGTCCACGACTCCGTTTTCGTTCCGCTCGCCAAGTGGGCCATGCTGATCGCCGGCAACTACCGCTGCGTGACGAAGCAGGGCATACGGCCCATCATGGATGCGGTACATAGCGATATCGAAGCCTCGCGCTCCATCTACAACTGGGTGGTCAAGCTGTGCGTGTCGCTCGGTGCGGACGAGAAGGATCTCGTCCCGTTCGAGAAATATGCCGCCGCCGCCAAGGGCCTCGCCAGCCCGTCCTCTGCGGCGCGCGCCCTCTACGGCGGCGCGGCCAACATCGAGCGCGTGGACCGTCTCGTGCAGACCATCGCCGCCCAGAAGGGCATGAAGTCCCCCGTGCTCGACGAGGTCGTCGGGCTGGTTGACGCGCAGCTCGAGCTCAACCGGAAGAAGGCGGCGTAATCGTACGATTTGTATTACTGCGGCGAGAAGCTCTCGGGCTCTGTGGGTTCGAGAGTGGAAGTGATAAAGGCCCGGAGAATCTCCGGGCCTTTTTGTTTAAGAGCGTACCGTGCATAGCGATTGCCCCGATAAGCGCCATATGACAGGGTATGAGTCGTCCTGAGTTATTTCAAGCTGACCTTTGTCGCAGACAAGCCTCCACCGCCTCATATCGCCTATCAGTTCTATATAAAGCCCCCATAGGCCCCGGTTGAATGGGAAAGTGGACGGGAAGACTCTAAAGGAAGGATTTCGAGAGAAAGCCGGCCTTGCCGTGTAAACAATCATGCGTGAACCCACCCGAGTTCATAATATTGACAGCAATAAAGAGAAAATATTATAGTTGTTCCCGCTTTGGGTGATATTGGGCATTATCCAACTTTTTTGATTTTGCCGGGATCTTTCTAGCGGCCTATTCTTATAGGCCAGGATTCGTTCTGAGATGGGAAAGCGTTTCTGTCTAAGGACCCAAGGGCGGTAGCCTGTCCCAAATCTCTATATAGACCTTCGAACCTGCAAAAAGCGGTCAGCCCATCCCAGATCGGTCTAGTCATAATACGAAAATTGCTAAATAAAAATGAGTCTGATCATCACTAGGCCGAATATTCAATTTCCGGAGACGATGCCCATGCTCATCTCCTATCGCTTCCATGCACGTCTCATGTCTTGGCATGAGGTTTTTGTGAAAGAAGAAAGAATACCGGTGTTCTTATAGAAACCTGAAAAACCCAGTGTTATGAAAATTCTTTTAGCTAGCGGCAGGAGTTATCCGGGCATCGGCGGGGTGGAGAATTCTCTCCGTTTCATTGGGCGCGAACTCATTCGCGCTGGCCATGAAGTTAAGGTATTCTGTCCTCAGATTGCATCCGACAAACTGGTGCGTAGAGCACATGAAGGAATTGATATCATCTGCTTTCCGTGCAAGTCTGCTCGCTGGCCACACGCTGGTTTTCTGGCCATGGCAGCCGGCGCACAGCTCGCTATTCGAGCAGTGCTGAGCGAGTTCCAGCCTGACGCAATCTGGTGCCGTTCAGCTCCAGTCGGATTGGGGATCAGGCGTGGTGGATACAAGGGCTGCCTCATCCAAATCTTCTGCACGAATGCCAAGATGTATTGTCGAGGTTATTTTCTTCAAACTCACGGATTGCCTTTCATGCGAAGGCTCGTCTTGTTGGCTCTATGGCCCTTGACCTATTTTATTTTAGCCCGAATAGAAAGGGAGCTAGCATCCGCATGCGAGGCTATCGCCTTCAGTAAGAATATGTACAGGCAATTACTTGAAGCTGTTTCCAAAAGGATCCGTTCGTGTCGTGTGATTCCGCCAGGAATCGACGGCGGAATTTTCTCGCGTGAAAATGGCCAAAGATACCTAGAAACCATTGAACGTAAATATGGGCTGCTCCGTGGAGAACAAATTATTCTTTATGTGGGAAGGCTCGCATCTGATAAGAACATACCTATGTTGATGGATGCAGTTACCATGCTAAAGCAGCCAAAGGCGAAGTTAGTGCTAGTTGGCCGCGGACCGGAGGAAATGCGCCTCAATACTTATGCCCGACGTATTGGCTTATCCAAACGGGTTGTTTTTGCAGGAGAACATTGTGAGATGCTCCCTGGCTTCTATGCGATTAGTCGGATTTTTGTTTTGCCAACAACGATAGAATCGTTTGGCTTTGTCTATTTGGAAGCGCTTTCTACTGGAACGCCGGCCATTGGATTCGCAGGCGATGGTCGCCGTGTTCTTACCGCTACTGAAGAAATCATTCGAGACGGAAAAACCGGCGCTGTGGCAAGGACGGTGAGCGCTTCGGCGCTGGCTGAGAAGATCGATTCCATTATGGCGCTTGACGAAAACAATTTTGACTCCATGTCGCGCCGCGCAAGGCAAGATGTCCGGGAACGCTTCTCATGGCAGCGTTTCGTCGCCGAGACACTTGCCTTATCGGTTTGACATGTGGCCAACAAGAATTGCGGTATAGCAAAGGTCATGTCAAAACGTTGGATAATCACGGGAGCAAACGGCTACCTCGGCAATGAAATCTGCCAAGGCTTGTGCAAGCGCGGTGAAATGGTGTGTGGCTTAGCGCGTCCAGGAAGAGCGCTCAATAATTTGGAAGAAATCGGCATTTCCTGTCATAGTTATGCCGATCTTCCCGCTATCCTGGCAGAAGGAGATATACTAATTCATTGCGCGGGAAAAGTCAGTTTCAATGGAGTTTGGGATGAATTCGTAAAAACAAATATCGAATGGACTGTTGCTCTTTTCAATCAAGCAGTAAAAAGCGGAGCAAGTTGTTTTATTTTTATCAGCAGTGTTGCCGCACTTGGATATAAAAATAGATCTAAAGATGAAATCATTGAAGAAACATCACTTCCAAGCAATTCTAAGGGGGATTTGTATGGCCGGAGCAAATGGATTGCCGAACAAAAACTCCAGGAGCGTGCCAAGGCCAGTTCGACCCGTTTGATTATCTTGCGTCCGGGATTGATTTACGGACGGCGATCCTTTTCTAATGCGCAAACGTGGCTCAGACGCGGCGTTGTCATTGCCTTAGATCAAAGGCTTCCTCTTGGGCACATAGACAACTTAGTAGAAGCCATTTTTAAAGTCGTCGAAAAGCGCGATGCGGAAGGGTTATTTCTTGTTGTGGACGATGAGCAACCCGCATTACGCGATCTGAACGCGCTCAAAATAAAACTCGGCGTTCTGAAATATCACCCCTGGCGCATTGGAAAATTGGGATTTTGGCTGTTGCATTTTTTCCATTTCGTCCTTCGGCACATCTATGGCCGAGGCGGTTATTTTCAGAAGGGATATGGTTTGGCTCAATATCGACTGCATACAAGGCAATTGCTTTATAGCTCTGATAAGTTGCGCAGAGTGACAGGTTGGGAACCCCAGATAAATCTGATCGATGGCATAGCTGGTTGTCTTGAGTTTTATCGAAAAACCAAAAGACGATCAGATTAGAGGCGAATGAAAAATATTAAACACATCATAGCAGCTGTTAATAACAGATTATTCCTTAAGACAAGTTGCGGGCCAATCGGTATAGGTCTGATTGGAATTGGCGGATGGGGAGCTACAAATGCCATCAATATCATGCGAACTCGGAGATTCAATATTATCGGTGTGCATGACAGTCAAACAGAAATCGGAAACAACTTCGCCAAACATTTCAAAACGAAAAACTACCATCAGATACAAGACTTAATGAACAATCCGAACATCCAAGCAGTGGCCATTACGGTTCCAAACCACTTGCACGCCGATATGGTTAAGGTTGCGGCCGATGCTGGAAAACATATTTTCATTGAAAAGCCTTTAGCCTCGGCTTCTGATATCTGCAGAGCACTTGGGCGCTATTGCCAGGATAGAAGAGTTATCCTTCAGGTTGGCCATCAGATGCGACGCGAACCAGTTATCCGCAAGATTAAGGGTATTTTGGAGGTCGGCGAGTTAGGCCGGCCATTGTATATTCAAGGCGTTTATACGCTTGAACGCAAATACCGGGACGATTGGCGGCGCGATGCCAGAGCGTGTCCCGGGGGCAGTATGGAGCAACTTGGCGTCCATCTCATTGATGTTCTGATCTACCTATTTGGTACGCCCCAAGAGTCACATGGCTGGCGGGTGAATATCCCCTTTCATTCGGATGCACCTGACTGGGGATGTGTTTTGATGTCTTTCGACCATGATGTCCATGCCTCAATTTCCACCAGTTTCTCATCGCCTTTCCATATGAGAATGGAGTTTTTCTTTGATAGAGGGAATCTCTCGACGGATGGAGAAAGACTCTGGATCAAATATAGCGATACCAATATTAAGACAGAGAAACTAAGGGGTGTATCTGGAGGCGTGGCGCAGTTCATTGATTTTGCTGATTGCCTCGAGCATGGCAAGGAACCGGAAACAAGCGCCTCCGTAGCGGCTGAAGTGATGAATGTTGTCCGTTCAATATTTGGTTGACCGTAAGCAAAGTCCGGTGATCGATCAGAACCGAATCGCTGATTCGCTTGGCGAGTTGATCGGATGGCTGGAAACTTGGCGTGATGAACGTGGGGCATACAATGGCTTTGTGGTACATCGCACAGAAACAAAGCGCATGAGGCGCACACATGATACTGCATGGACCCAGGCGGCGATAATTCGAGGCTATGGTAATCTTTATCGCAAGAGCCGCGAGCCGCGCTGGGGACAAGCCATGACCCTTGCCGCTGACCTTCTCGCGAGTCGCTATGATCCTCAAACGGGCCTTATCAGCCACACCGGCCACGAGGATGAGCGTTTTCGTTCGCTTGTTAGTTGCGCCCTTGGAGTTTGTGCATTAATGTCAATCGCCGATCTTGTCAGTGAGGAAAGACGAGAGAATTATATCCACTTAGCCGCCGATCACGCACGGCGCTATTGGCTTGATGTCCTATGGGTAGAGAGCGAAGGAGCATTCAAGTTTGCGGAACCTGATTATTGGAGTCCGCAGGAGGATCGTTTTGTTGTCAATTTCAACACGATGGCGGCCGAAGCCCTGTTGGCCATCCACCAAGCGACTGGTGAATGCGAATTCAGGGAACGCGCGCTTCGTGTTGGTGAATGGCTACTCGAACGCTGGAATTACAGCCAGGAGGTCAACACAAAAATCCTGGAGGGACGCACGACGGTTGCTAATGACCCCTGCTCCCCTTGGATGGCACCCGGCGGGTTTTCCTATCAGTTTACATCAAGCCAGCGGGAACCCGACAATTACATCATCCTCTATACAGGGCTATCTTTACGAGGATTCTGGGCCCTTTACCGAGCGACGAAAAACGAATGTTTCGCCGAGATCATCTGTGCCCAAAGCCAATACATACTTGCTATGCGCGATCCCGAGACTCGCCTTTTCTATCATACAGCCCGGCACGGCAAGATCGAGCGATATCCTCAGTTTATTGCCGGGGCAGGCATGATTTTGCTGGGGCTCCATGAGGTCATGCCTCTAATTGGGCAGCGGGCGATGCCCGAAGACACAGTCATGTCCATTTTAAGCCGGGCGCATGACAACGGGTCCTATCCGGGATTTGTAGGAAAGAATCAAATGGCCATCCCCAGCCGCTATGGCGGGGGTGTTGTGTGGGAAGATGTCGCCGCATCCATGAACTGGAACGCACAATGGTTTGAATATCTGACCCGCCTGATCGAGAACTCTGCCCAAATCGACGTGAAAACGAGCAATAAAACAGTTCGTATTGCCACTAAACGCTTTCTATATAGAGATAATCCAACTTCCGTTGAGATCATTTCATGGTGGCCGCCTAGAAGCGCAGGACTCTATCTGATTATCAAGAAAAAACCAATGGCAAAGCTGACTTTCTCTCCGGCCAGCCTCTATGGCCGCGTTCGGTCAGCGCTGGGGTTATCGACATGAAAATAGATCGATATTTCTTTTACCGATAGCAATTTATTTCTTCCAGAAGCTTGTGGTTGTAATCGGATGACTGATTTTCTTAGCACTTCCGAGATTAAAAGCCGCAGCATCAAGGGTGCCAAGTGGCTTCTCCTGATGAATGGCATAGGTATGCCTTTAGGATTTTTAATAGCCCTACTGCTTGGACGCGTTGGTCCAGCAACACTAGGTGAATATGCACTAGTGCAGATACTAATTAATGTAATCATAACGTTCGTTGTCTATGGCGGCCCTCCCGTCCTAGCGGTCTTCATGCCGAAAATCCCCAATGCTGAGGATCGCGGTCGTTTCTTGTTCTCCTACACGTTGATCCTGCTTGCCATGATGGTGCTGGCTCTTGCCGTCTTCCGAGTGTTTCCAAAAGCCTTAGAGTTCCTGCTTCAGCGGGAATTCGATATGCGGGAATACGCATTGTTCATTCTATTGGCGCTTATGATCGTGCTGACCGATACGCTGACTAATGCCGCTTCCGGCATGATGCTCATTAAGGTTACGGCGATTGCCGGTCAGATGACACGTTTTGTGCTGCTCCCCCTGGTCGCTATTCTGTTTTTCTTTAAGCGAGACCTACTAGTTTCCTATGGCCTGCCGTGCATCCTGGGAGGCTTCTTTGTCGGCTACCTGGCTGCCGCAATCTTCAGCGCATCTGGCATCGCACGCGAGCAACGCTTCAAAATTAGGGCGGGCCTATCTCTTCCTAGCGGATTTTGGGCCTTTTCTCTCTCGACCATGGCCTTCACGGTTTTCTCATTCCTCTACAGCAATTTCGACCGTATGGCGGTTCTCTCCCTACAGGACGTGAAGGGGCTCGGCATGTATCAGGCAGTGATCAGTCTCAGTGCGTTGGTCGAACTTGTTCCGCATATGCTGGGAGCCTCGCTAGTTCCGATGTTCTCCTCGCTTCTGGCCACTGGGAAAATGGATGCTATCCGGAAAGCGTACGATTTGCTCCAGAGAACTGGATCTATTCTGATGACTGGATCGGCGCTGTTCCTGATTTCCTATAGTAGAGAACTGTTGTCCCTATTCGGCGGTTCATATTCTTCCTATAGTTATATCCTCTCGATTATCTGCGTTGTCGCCGTTGTTGCGTCGCCTTATTTTGGCAATCTGCCAATTCTGATCGCATATGAAAAGAACGCCTTCCGACTCACCGTGAGCACGTTCCAGATCCTTATTCAGGTTGCGGGAACGATACTTTTTATCCGATCATTCGGAATCATGTCGATTGTGTGGGCCAAGATGATTTGCCGAATTCTCGCGAATGTCGCAGGCACCATATATGTCATTTTCCGGATGAAACTTGGTTTGACGTTGCCGCGTACTTATATGGTTGGGATCGCCGTTGCGATTGCGACCGCGGTCATTCGAAACGGCCTGCTTCAAGCGGGATGGGGAGTTTCCACGGGTGGATATATTGTTTCTCTCGGCGTTTATCTCACCCTGTCTAGAGTGACGATACATGAAATGCGCAATTTGATTTTACTCGTTGTGCGCCGGAAGCACGCCGGGTAGGTTCCGACAAAACATGAAGGGATATGCAAAAGGATGAAAAGGATACGGAAAGAATTTAACCCCAGTTTGATAAACGGGCGAATGGGTGGTCGTGACGATATGGTAGATGGCTGGGACTGATAACTCCCACGCTGAGAATTTGGCTAGGCTGGTTTCTGCGGCTGCTCGAACGCCATGTTCATTTGCCGAAAAACTCGAAAGTAATTAATGTTGGTTGCGGGATGGGTGATATTTTGCACGCCCTCCGCGAGAAAGGATACACCTCGCTTGTTGGGTGTGATATTTCGAAAGAGCTGATCTTGTTGGCCGGCAAATCTCTCCCCAAAGCAAAACGTTTCGTTGCCGACATGATTGGAGTAATCTTAAATATTACTCCCAGAGGGGGATTAGATTGTTCTCTCATTTTAGAATGCCGACTCCCCTTTCTATAAATTCAATATTAGGCCAATGAGAAATCCAAACCACCGTTCATTTTCTTCTGATATTTTCAAGGAGATTAATGGGATGTCGATTGTCGCGGTAAAACGATTTTGCTTTTTCGTTGAGCCCTCACGTTTTGGCGAATCCTTTTCTTATTGATGTTGTTATGTTTTATAGATGATGATATTGGAGCCATCCTCGGGAACAAATATGGTTCCCGTGTACTAGGGGTTGCAAAGAAGAAACTATATGATGTGAACAAGTGGAAGCAATGATTGTATCAATCTCAAGCCGGCCGTAATAGACAAGAATCCCTTGTTTCGTGAGACCGTCATATAAATCAAAAATCGGAAATTGCGATGAAGAATCAGACGGAATATTATCAGGATCTATGGCAGGATGAGATTGATAGTGTTATAGGAGAGGACTATCATCATTATGAAATAAAACACCGCGAAAAGCCGAAAATGAAACTTCTGGAAATTTATCTGGACAGAATTCCTGAAAAAGAGTCCATTCTGGAAATCGGGTGCGGATCAGGCAGGATCTTGAGCCAATTCAAGAACCAGTTTGGCGTTGCACAAGGATATGGCATAGATATTTCAGAGAAAGCTGTCTCGTTCGCAAGAGATCATCATAAGGATTGTGAGTTTTCCGTGCTCAATATCGATCAAAACGACCTGTCCTACAAGGATAGTGAAATTGATATTGTTCTTCTGTGCGACATTGTTGAGCATGTCACGGATGTTAACCATCTTCTGCGAGAAGCAGTTCGCGTTGGAAAGCATGTAGTGATAAAAGTCCCCTTGGAAAAAACGCTTATGGAGTACATTATGACGTTATGTGGGAGAGATACATCCATAAATCGGAGACATGTCTTGGGACATATCCATTCTTTTAGTCAGGGTTTCTTTATCAGGTATTTTCGAGATCTGGCAAAGGAAATGCCCATCCAGGTAGAAATGAACAACGCAAGTTATTTTACTCATACCGCATACTGGATATTGAACACTTTGGCCAAATTGCTGAAATCCACATGGCTTTATAGGTTTGTCTTCACCACCGATTTGGGAATATATATTTCAAAGGTAGCACGGTAGCAATAGTTCAAAAAGCAATGTTGCGTGAGGAAATGCCTTATGGCATTCTTAAAGGCAAGGTAGTGAATAATAAACTATGTTGTGGTTGCGGCACATGTATAGGTGTATGCCCGACCAGTGCGTTGACCATTGATATCCATGCTTATCATGAACCAGTAGTCGACGAGGCAAAATGTACGTCATGTGGTGACTGCTTGGCTGTTTGTCCGGGTCAAGGCTACCCGGTAGTGCAATGGGCAAAGCACCGTTGCGAAGGGGATACTTCCATGCTGCCTGATAGTGGACCCGTGCGCAAGTACTTGAAGGGCCACTCGACCGATCCGGACATTCATCTCAACTCGTCTTCTGGGGGAATCGCCACCGCTTTGCTGCTTCACTTGCTCGAAACGCGGCAGGTTGACGAGGTCGCCGTTGTCGGGATGGAAAATGAGCGCCCGGTAGCGCTCCTGACCAGCGATCCCTTGGTTGTACGGGACGCCGCAATGAGCAAGTATGGTCCGGTTCCGATGTTGGCGACGCTCATTCCGGAACTTAGGACGCGTCCACGGCGTCTCGCCATGACAGTGACGGCATGCCAGCTCGGAGGGTGGACGCGCGCGACCGAACTAATTCCAAAACTTCGCGAAAGCGCAATCCTGACCATCGGCCTTTTTTGTGGATATGTTCAGAGTTATGACGCCCTTACGAGCATCGCCGCTACCTTGGGGGTGCGCTACCCGGGCGAAGCAAAATTCGTCGCCTGGCGGTATGGCCCTTATCCCGGCAGCGCCCGATTTGAACGCACCGATGGTTCAGCTATAGAGAAGCCGCTCTATCCAATGTATGATATCGCTGTGCCGCATTTCTCGCTCAATAGATGTTTTTTATGCCCCGACGGGGGCAACTGGCTGGCCGATATGACGCTGGGAGATATTCATAGCGGCGGAGTCGACGAGACGATTGTTGTCTGCCGAACCAGGAGAGGGCAGGAAGCGCTGGAATCAGCAAGGAAAGCAAATAAGATTGCCATGGAAAAGTTGATGCCAAGCCAAGTCGAAACGTGCGTTATTAGCGGGATCACACGCAGCAAACTGCTGCCTGCCATAGCGTGTAATGCATGGCTCAAGAAAAAGGGAGCAGCCGCTCCGGAATTTGACTATGATTCGACAGCCCTGTTGCAGGGCAAGCCAAAAATAATTTGGATCTGGAAGTACCGCGTGACCTTCTGGGCCAGGTCAGGTTGGCGGCGGCGCTTTCTCATCAAACATCCGGCTTGGCTGGAGAAAATAGGTCATTTTCTCTACCTATTCCCAGAAACGATTCCTGGGTTTTTTCTGGTGGCTGGGGCTAGGAAGCTTTTTATTCAAGCCCTAAGGAATATCAACAGGAAATAGGTAGCATGATAGCGAAACGCACCTCCGTGACGAGTAAACTGTGATAGATTACCCGTCGGGAAAAAATCTATCGAGGAGGTGCGCACTTGTATTT
>Ga0315284_10010782_pt1 | contig 13019 bp, 9 predicted proteins | sample YL17G09_16_MG_FD_203696 | JGI IMG/M metagenome (GOLD analysis project Ga0315284, IMG submission 203696) | Sediment microbial communities from Yellowstone Lake, YNP, Wyoming, USA - YL17G09_16 | ecosystem: Environmental > Aquatic > Freshwater > Lake > Sediment | place: USA: Wyoming | collected... | reverse complement strand
CGTCCAGGCCGTCGGGCACCGGCACCTGGCGCCGCGCAATCATGCGGAGCAGCGTCGACTTCCCTTTCCCGTTCGGCCCCGCGAGGCCGTACCGCCGCCCCGCCACGATCGACAGCGTCGCGCCGTCAAGCAGGATCTTGCCCTTGGCCCGGATGGTGAGGTTGCCCACTTTGATGTCGGTCGCGGACGCGGTCGCCGCGGTCGCGCCGTCGTCGCCCGCGGCGCCGGCGCGCGCGCCCGCTTCAAAGGACACGTCAAACACCGCGTCGTCGTCCGCCAGCGCGGCCTCCTTTTCGCGGGCCGCGATCTCCGCCGCCTTGCGCTCGCGCGCCGCGATGCGGGCGGCGTCGCGGTCGGTCGCGAGCGAGAGCGACGCGACGCCGCGCGCGGCGGCGGCGGCGGACGGCGCGGCCGCCTCTTTCGCCCGCCCCTTTTCCCCCTCGCTGCCCGACTCGCTGTCGGACGAGGGAAGATCCAGGTCGCCCAGGTAGTCGTGCGGCGCGCGCTCCTTGGCCGGCGGCGCGGGCGCGCCCTTGGCAGCCTTTTTGTCGGCCTGTTTGCCGGGCTTGGCGCCGCGCAGTTGGGCGATGGAGAGCGAGGCGTTGCCGATGGATGCGGTCGGGTCGGCGGACTGGAGGAGGAGGGAGGAAGAAGGGGGGTGGGCGGCGCGCGTCGGGCGCGGCACCCGGCGCCGCCCGCCCCACGCCCGATGGAGAGCGATCGAAGCGACCACGGCGCGGCGCCATTGGGCCCCCCGGACGCCGCGCCGGCCGCCGGCGCGCCGCGCGCGTCGCGCGCCCGCGCTGGCGGCGCCGACGCCGGCGGCATGGGCCGGGTCGGCCGCGCCTCGCCGGCGCCGATGCGGGCGGTGCGGCGACGGCCCGCCCCCATCCCACACCCCGCGCCCACACCTTTTTGTCGCCCGACCCCTTGGCCGCGGCCGCCTTCTTCTTGGCCTTGGCGTCCAGCTCCTTGGCCTTTTGGCGCTTGTCCATGGTGTGTGGGGAGGGGGGACGCGGTCGCCGCGCGAGGCGGGAGTGAAGAGAGAGAGAAACACCGCAGTGTGTGCTTGCAGTGCGGCGCCGCCAACCCCCCGAAATCACGCCTTGAACACTATCATCAACCGGCAGCAGCCACCTGGCGCGCGACCGCCTGCAGGGCGCCGGCGTCGAGCCCGGTCGCGGTGGCAAGCGCGGCGGTCGCCGCGTCGACAGGGGATGACGCCGTCGGGACGGCCGCGGCGGGCGCGGCCTGGACAGCAGCAGCCTGGACGGCCGGCTGCCGCGGCGCGGCGGCGGCGGCGGCCACCGTCGCGGGCTGCGCGGCGGTCGCGGCCGCGGTCGCCGGCACCGCCCCCGCCGCCGCGTCGATCTGGTTGGCCTGCTGCCTCAGCGCGGCCGCGGCCGCGGCAGCGATGGACGCGCCGGGGTTGCTGGAGGCCGGGACGGCCGCGCCAAGGGTGCCCGTGGCGGGCGCGGCGCCGAGGCCGCCGACCGCGCCCGACCCCAGGGCGGCACCGGCTGCCCCGCCAGCGAGCAGTCCAACCCCCGCGCCGGCCGCCAGGGGCAGCGCCACCGCGCCCGCCACCAGGGGCAGCGCCGCGGCCAGCCCGGGCTGCAGCCCCGGCTGCGCCGCGTGCCGCGCGTCGGCCGCGCCCGCCGCCAGGCCGGCGCCCAGGGCAGCGGCGAGCACGGGGTCGGCGGGCAGGAACTGGGCCAGGGCGGGGGCGGCCAAGGCCAGGAAGCTAAGGAGCACGATGCGGCGCGCCATGGCTGGCGGCGGCGGGGGCGCGCGGGGCGGGCGCGGCGAGCGGGCAGTCTTGCGTGGCCGTCCTCTTGCGCGCGCTTGTCCTGGCGCGCGCGTGTGTGTCGGCGGGCGCTCTTGCGGACGCGGCGCCGCGCGTCTGCTCTAGGCGCGCCGCACCTTGACCCACCCCTCCAACGCCGCCACCGCCCGCTTGTCCACCTTGCCCATGGCGTTGCGCGGCAGCGCGCTCACCAGGGAGACCCGCGTCGGCGTCGCGGCGCGCGGCAGGCGGGCCGCGACGAGCGCGGCCAGCTCGCCGCCGAGCTGCTTCGCGTCGGCCCCGGGGTCTGCCGCCACCACGGCCGCCGCCACGACAGCCCCCGCCGCGCCCTCGGTCGGCAGCCCGACGACGGCGGCGTCGGCGACTCCGGGGTGGGCGCGCAGCGCGTCCTCGACTTGCAGGGCGGACACCGCTTCGCCGCCCACTTTGAACACGTCGACCGACGCCCGCCCCAGAATTGTGAAGTTGGGGGGCAAGGAGGAAGCCTCCTCGACGGACACGATGTCGCCCGTGCGAAACCAGCCGCCGGCGTCGCGCGCGGCCACCGTCGCGTCGGGGCGCCCCCAGTAACCCGCGAACAGGCCCGGCCACCTCGCCATGAGCTCGCCCTGGGACGGAGTTTCACCGTCTGGCTTGACGCGGATCGACACGCCGGGCATGGGCGCGCCGACGCCCCCGCGCGCGCGCGCGGCCGCGCACGCGAGCGGCTGGCCCAGCAGCATGCCGCCCTCGGTCGACCCGTACCGCTCCAGGGGGCGGTCGCCGGCCAGGGCGGCCCAGGCGTCGGCGACGCGGGCGGGGAGGGCGGCCGAGCCGCAGACGGCGAGGCGCAGGCGGGACGCGGCGCGCGCGCAGCGCGCGCGCTCGGCGGCGGGCAGCGAGTCGGCGTGCGCCACCAGGCGGGCATAGTGCGCGGGGACGCCCATGAAGATGGTGGGGGCCGGCGGCGGCGACGAGGCGTCGCCGGCGGCGGCGCCCACGCCGCGCAGACTGCCCCACACCCGCCCCGGCTCAAACTCGGCCTCGAGCAGCACCGCCGCCCCCGCCGCCAGCGGGGCTAGCCCGGCAACGACGGCGCCGTGGATGTGGTGGGGGGGGAGGCAGTTCAAGACCGCGTCGCCCGCCCCAAACCGCCACGCGGCCGCCAGGGACGCCGCCTGCGCGGCCAGGGACGCGTGCGTGTGCACGGCGGGTTTGGGGCGGCCAGTGGTGCCAGAGGTGGACAGTATGAGGGCGGCGTGGGTGGGAGAAGAGAGGGGCGAGGGGGGCGGCGCGCCGCCGCCTCCTCCTCCAAGCCCTGCCAGCCGCACCAGCGCCCGCCCGCCCGCCGCTTCCACCGCCAAGTCCCAGCAGTCGTCCGCCGCGACGACCGCGACCGCGCCCGCCGCGTCCAGCGCGTCGGCCAGGGCGGGCACGGGGTCGCGCGGGTGGAGGGGCACGGCGACGCCGCCCGCGCGCCACACGCCAAACGCCGCCACCACGGCCGCCGCGGACGGCGGCGCCAGAATAGCGATGCGGGGACCGGCCACGATGCCGTGCAGGGTGGTCGGGGGGGCGGCGAACCGGGCGAGCGCGGTTGCCGCGGCGGACGCGGCGGCGGCGAGGCCCGCAAAGCTGCGGGGGAGGGAGGGGTCGAGTGAGGCGCTGCGCTGTGCCCATGCCACCGCCCCAGCCCGGTCCGCATCCATCGATTTGCCTGAGGCGGGCCCCGGCCGAGTCGGCCAGCGCGGGCGCGCCGCCGTGCGCGGCCGCCAGTGCCTCGGCGCACGTCGGGCGCGCGGTCCCGCCCCCTGGATGGCTGATGCTTGATCCGCAGCATCGCTTGGCGTGGTTCGCGGCCCACGGCGCCGCCCTTCCGTGGCCCGCCGCCGCGCGGGCGAGCGCCGTCGCCACCGCCAGGCCCGCGGCCGCCGCGCCGGGCATGGGGCAAGCCATGAAACGAGGCACAGTGCCGCCGGATCGGCTGCACGGCCGCGCCAGCGCCCGCGGGGGCTGTGTGCCAATGGCGCGCGCGGTGCGGCGCCCTCCCCACAGTCCCCGCTCCGCCCGGCGCCTGGCGGGCGGGACCGCGCGCGCGGCGCCACATCGTCTGTCCAGCGTCCGTCCCCCCGCGCCCCCCCCTTCTCCCCGAAATGAAGGCGTCACCCGCGCCGCGCCCCTCTCCCCCCCACGCCTCATCCCTGCTGCGCCGCACGTCTGCCGGCTCCGAGTCGGGCGTCTCCGACGGCGGCCACGGGTCGATGACCGAGCGCCGCGGTTCCTGGTCCGAGCGGCTCGGCCGGATGGCGAGGCGCCGGTCGGGCACAGGTATGTGAGAGGGGGTGTGGGTGATCACGGGGCGCGCGGAGGGGGAAGCCGCGCGCGTGGTGGCCTGCCCGGCGCCCGGCGCCGCGATCGGCGCGCGCGCGCGCGCCGCCAACCTCCCTCCTCCCTCGTCTGTAGGCGGCCTGCGCCGGGGCCGCTCCGACGCGGGTGGCATGCACTACGTCCCCCCCACGGAGGCGGAATTCGTCAAGGAGTGGGGCCTGACGCCCGAGGCCGAGCGCCGGCTGATCGCCGAGTTTCGCGACCGCCTCAAAGCCGCCGGCCTCCTCGTCCCCGGGTCCGACGACGCCAAGCTGCGCCGCTTTCTGCGCGCGCGCCAGCACGAGATGGACCGGGCGGCGGCCATGTGGAAGGACCACGTGGCGTTTCGGCGCGAGTTTTCGTGCGACACGCTGCTCCAAGATTTTCACTTCGCCGAGCGCGACGCCTTCATCTCCCTCTACCCACAAGGCTACCACAAAGTGGACCGGCTGGTGAGAGAGGGGGGGGGGGGGGGGGGGCGTGCGGGAGCGCGAGGAAGAGCGGGTCGCCGCGCGCCGCGCGCAGACCCCCTCTCTTCCCTCTCCTCTTGCAGGGCCGCCCGGTCTACATCCAGCACCTGGGCTCCATCGACATGAAGAAGCTGCTCGAGTTCACGACCGAGGACCGCATGATCAAGTTTCACGTGCAGGTGGGTGGCGAGGGGCGGCGAGGGAAGGCGCGGGGGGAGGGCCGCCGTCTCGCGCGCGCACCCAGACACGCGCCCCACGCCGCTCGAGTCCGCCCCATCCCGCACCCATCCACCAGGAATACGAGCGCCTGTGCCGCTACATCATGCCCGCCTGCTCCAAAGTGGCCGGCCGCCCGATCGAGTCCACCCTCGCCATCCTGGACCTCAAGGGCGTCGGCTTCCGCCACCTGACGGGCGACGTCAAGCGCATCATGATGCGCATCATCCAAATCGACGGCGACAACTACCCGGAGATGATGGGGCACACGTGCATCGTCAACGCGCCGCCCGTCTTCAAAGCCTTCTGGGCGGCCATCCGCCCCATGCTCGACGGGCGCACCCAGAGCAAGATCGAGGTGTGCCCGACCAAGTTCGCGCCCGCGCTGCTGCGCTGGGTCGCGCCGGAGGACTTGCCCGAGTACCTGGGGGGGACGTCCAAAGCGACCCTGCTCGACGACGCCGGCCCCTGGCAGGACGCGCGCCTCGTGGCGGAGATCGACGCGGAGGCGGGGCGGGTGGCGGGCGCGGCGGCGATTGCGGAGGAGGAGGGGGCGGAAGCCGACGCGTCGAGGCACGTGCGCGTGTCGGAGCCCGACGCCGGCGCGACCGCGCGCCTGCTGCCGCCGCCGCCGCAGGTGCCGGCCGACGACGACGGGTACGCGACGCCCCGGTCCGAGTCGTCCTACGCGTCCGCCGCGTCGCGCGGCGCGAGCGTCGCCGCGGCTGGCGGCGTCGGCGCGGCGTCGCTCCTCGCGCGCGTCGCCGCCCTGGAGGACCGCCTCCCGCCCGCCGTCCGCGCCGCCCGGCTGCGCCTGGCGGGCGAGGCGGCGGCGGCGGGCGGGCGGGGGACGCTGCTCATGCGCGTCGAGGCGCTCGAGCTTGCTGTCGACGCTGCCCTCGCGACGCAGGCGCGTCCTCGCGGCTCCCGGTGGTGCTGCGGGCTGCTGTGACACGGCCACGTTGTTTTTCTTGGGTCGACTAGGGGGGTGGGCGTGTCAGCAACGGCTGCAACCGAGAGCGGGGTCGGCCGCGTTGCCCACCTCACTCCCTCCTGCGACATGGACGGCCCCTCCCCCGGCGAAGACCTGCCGCCCGGCGTCGTGGCCGCGCTGCCGCACCCCGCGGGCGGCACGGTGCGCGGCGGCGGCGCGCAATGCGAGTTCCGCGGGTGCCGCGACCGCCGCCTCCCACGCCCACCTCTCCTCCTCAGGTCTACCTCACCGGCGTCGCCCACGTTTCCCGCGAGTCGGCCGCCGACGCCGCGGCCGCCGTCGCGAGCGTGCGCCCGGCGACCGTCGTGCTCGAGCTCGACGCCGGCCGCCTCGCCGCCCTGCTGGCCTCGCGCGACTCGGGCGACGTCTACGGCCTGGCCAAGTATCGGGGCGCGTCCAAGCCCAGGCTGGCGTGGGCCGCGTTGACCGGCGGGGGTCCCCCCTTTTTGCTCGGGCTCGCGTACGCCGCCGCGGGCGCCGTCGTGGGCGCGAAAGCGGGCTCCGAGTTTGTGGCCGCGTACGACGCCGCGGAGGCGGCGGGCGCGTCCGTCGCCGTGGGGGACCGCGACCAGCGCGTCACCCTGCAACGCCTCCTCGCCGCCACCGCCGCCGCGTCCCAGCGCGCGGCCGTCGAGCGCGCGCGCGCGAATGGTCCGCCCACGCTGGACGGGCCGGAGGGGCAAGGGACGCGCGCGTCGCCGGCCGACGCGCCCGTGTTTGGCGGACGCGGGGTGCCGGCGCCGTCGGCGCGCGGCGACGGCGACGCTGCCGACGATGACGCCCCCACCGACGACCAGTGGCACCTCGGACCCGCCCTGGACGGCCCCGAAGGGCGCGAGGCGCGCTGGCGCTCGTTCCTCGAGTCGAGCGGCTGCCCCGGCGCGGCGGCCGCGGTCTCCGCCTTTCGCCGGGCGGTCGCGCTCGGCACCAAAGGCTCCCCCATCCCTATCGATGACCTCTCGGCCCTGCGCGAGTGCGGGCGCGGCCTCGTGGAGGCGACGCGCGCGGCCGCCGTCGTGGGCGGCGGCCAAGCGTCAGCGTTGCGCCGCTTGGAGCACGCGGCCGCCGCCGAGGCCGCGGCCGGCGGCGGGCCCGTGCCCGCGCCCGCGCTGCGCGCCCTGGAGCGGGTGTTGGGGGATGAGCGCGACGCGGTCCTTGCTTCCTCCCTCTGGCGCGCCGCCGCGGCGTCGCCCGGGGACGCCGTCGTCGGCGTCGTGGGCGCGGCGCACGTGGCAGGCATCAAAAGGCTGTGGAGCGAGGCGGGAACTCCCGCGTTCGAGGCGCGCGCCGACGCGCTGCGCGCGCCGCCCGCCGGCCGGTCGGCGCCCGGCGCCGCCGCGTCGCCCGTGCCCGCCCTGACTGCGGGCGTGCTGCTGGTCGCTCTCTCCGTGCGCCGCCCCAAGGCCGCCCTCTTCGTCGGCGCGTCGGCCGCCGCGCTTGCGACCCCGTTCGCCGCCCTCGCCGCCACCGCCATGGACCGCTGGGCCCGGCTGGGGGCGGCCGTTGGCGACGCGGCTACCGCGCTGGACGCGCGGGAAGGGGGGGGGGGTTGGAGCGGGGAGACGGGGAACTGGGGGAGCGGCGACGGGTTGTGAAGCGGCGGCCCTGCCTCTCTCGCACACACCCCGCCCCGCCCTGCGCCCTGGCCCCTGCGCGTCCGCCGCGCGCCCTTCGGCCGCCCACCCGCCGGCGCGTCGGCCGCCGCGAGGGATGGAGCAGTACGGCAACGCGTCGACTTTCAACCTGGAGCCCGTCCTCCTGCAAAACATTCAGGCGTCCGAGTACTGGCGGTGCACGGCGGCGCCGCTGGAGAGCGTGCAGGTGGGAAGAGGAGGGCGGATGCGGCGCGCCGGCGCGGGCGCGCGCGGTCGCCGCCGCCCCTCACCTCTCTCCTCTCGTCCCATCAGGCCGTCATCGACCAGATCTACTACGACGTGACCGACGTGGAGCCCTGGATGTCGGGCGGCGCGCGCGGCGCGTCGTCCGCGTTTGTCCTGCTTTATAGGTAGGGGAAGGGGGGGGGGATGGGCGCGCGTGGGGGCCTGTGCAGGCGCGTGGAGGCACGGGCAGCACGAAAAAACGGAAAGAAACGACCCGCCCCTCCCATCCAGGCTCTGCACGCTGCGCCCGACCGAGGCCCAAGTCCGCACCCTGCTCGCCCACCCCGACTCTCCCTACATCCGCGCCATCGGCTTCCTGTGCCTGCGCTACACGGCGAATCCGCGGACGCTGTGGGGGTGGTGCGACCGGTTTGTCGCGGACGCGGAAGAGTTATCTCCGTCTCCCTCTGGCGTCGGCCGCCCCGTCTCCATGGGCGCGTACGTGCGCGACCTGCTCCTCACGCACGCCTACTTTGAGACGCTGTTCCCGCGCGTGCCCAAACCGGTGGCCGACGAGATCGCCGCCAAGCTCTCCGCGCGCGGCCTCCCGCCGCGCGCCGCGGGCAACGCGGGCCAGGGCGGGGCCGACCGCCGGGGCGACGCGGGCGCGGCGCGCCCGGCGTCGGTCAAGGCGTCGCTCAGCGTCGCGTTTGGCCAGCGCGCGCCGAACCGGGCGGGGGGGCGGGAGGAGGGGCGCGGCGCGTGGGCGCGCGCCGACGGGTCGCGCGACCGGCGGGACGACCGCGGGGGGTGGCGCGATGATCGCGGCAGGGACCACGGGTACGGCGACCGCGGCGGCTACGGCGGCGACCGCGACCGCGGCCGCGACCGCCCGCGGTCGCGCTCCCCGCCGCGCTACCGCGCCCGGTCCCGGTCGCGCTCGCCGCCGCCGCCGAGGCGGTGATTGGTGGGCGGTGGCGTGTGTGGGGAAAGGGGAGAGAGGGAGAGGGTGGCGCGCCTGCAAGCATTTCGAGTCCCCGCGAGAGCCCCGCCCTCCCTCGCCCGCGTCCCGCGACCGTGTTCACATTTTGGAAAAGGGTTGCGCAGGGCTGGCCGGCGGCGGGCCCGCGGCCGCAGCGGGTGCTTCCGACGGCGGCGGCGCGACCACCGCCGCGGCCACCGCGGGCGCCGTCGGCCACACATACGCGGCCGGCGTCGGCGCGGCGGGCGCGGCCGCCGGCGGCGACGCCGCGGGCGCGGTCTGCGGCGCTCCCTGCGGCGCGGCCTGCGGCGTGGCGGCGGTCGCCGCCGCGCGCGCCGCCGCGCGTGCCTCGTCGGCCCCCTCCGCTTCCGCCTCCAGCAACACCACAGCATGCTGCCCCCCAAACTCGAGCGCGACCGCCTTGCGCCCCACCGCGCGCCACCCAAATTTGACGGCCACGGGCTCCGCCGCGTCGCTGTCGTCGTCGCCGCCCTGGCCGAGCTGGCCGGAATCGCCAAAACCCCACGCGTGCGCCACGCCGTCGGCGGTGACCGCGCCGGAGACGGCCAGGCCGGCAGCCAGGTGGACGACAGAGGCGGCGGCGAGGGCGGGGATGGCGGCCGGCGCGGGGACTGCGTCGTCCGACGCGACGCGCGCGCCGGGGATGCCGAGGCGGCCGTACGTCGGCCGCCCGCACGCGACCACGCTCCCGTCCGCGCCCAGCGCCAGCGTGTGGTGCTGGCCCGGGCGGACGAGGGCGACGCCCGCGGCTTCGAGCGCGGGCAGGCGGGTGGGGGACCAGGCGGGGGCGTCGGACGGCAATGTGAGTTGGCCGTAATTGTTCAACCCCCAGCCCCACACCTCGCCGCCCGCGCCGGTGGCGAACGAGGTGTAGGTGCCGGCAAAGACGTCGACGACCGTGGGGGCGCGCGGGCCGCCAAACGGGACTTTGGTGGGGGTCAAGAGAACGGACGCCGCGTCGGGCGGCGGCTCGGCGCTCGCCACCCGCCCCAGCCCTCCCTGCCCGGCCGTCCCCCACGAGAGCACGGTCCCGTCGGCCAGCAACGCGAGCGTGTGGTCGGCGCCGGACGCCACCTTGACGGCGGGCGGGGAGGACGGGGAGGGGTGGTAGACGCGGACCGCGGTGCGGGCGACGCGCGCGCCGGGCGCGAACCCAAACACGCCCGACGCGTCCCGATACGTGCCCCACCCGTAGAGCGACCCGTCGGCCGCCAGGGCGACGGTGTGCGAGTCGCCGGCGGCGACCTGGACGATCGGCCCCGCGCCCTTCGGCAGCGGCACCGCGCCCCACGTGTACGAATCGCCGCGCGCGGCGGAGCCGCCGCCGTCGGGGCCGGCCGTGTCCCAGAGCTCGCCGGCTGGAGGGTGGGAGTGGCAGCGTGGGCAAAGGCGGCGGCGGCCGCGGCCGCCCTCTGCTCCCCCCTCCTCCCTCCTCCCCTCACCCGTCGGCCGCCCCAGCGCGCCCTCGTCGTTGACGCCCGTCGTCCACACGGACCCGGTGTCGGCCAGGGCGACCGAGTGCATGCCGCCGGCCGCGACCTGCAGCGCGCGCGCGCCGCGCGGGAGCGGGCAGGGGATGGGGCGCCCCGCCTCCACCACGTCCTCGCCGCGCCCGAACTGGCCGCAGTCGCCCGTGCCAAACATGAACGGGTCGCACGGGGTCTGGAATGGAGGGGGGAGGGAGTTCGTTGGCAGCGCGCGCCCCGCGTCTCGCCCGCCCTGCGGGCGATCGATCCACCACCCCCTTTGCCCTCCAATCCCCTCTACCTTGGCGTGGCTGGGGTGGGACACGGGCTCGGCCGCCACCTTGGCCGCCTTTGCTTTCGGCGCGGCCTTTGCCTTGGCCGCGGGCGCCGCCCGCTTGCCCGACGCGCGCGGCTTTTTGACCGCGCCCGCGGGCGCGCGCGGCTTGCGCGGGCGGGTGCCCGAGCGCGAGCGCGGCGCGGCCGGCGCGCCATCCGCCGCGGCGGCCGCCATCGCGGCCGTCGCCGCCACGGCGGCGGCGCGGCGGGGGCGCTTGGGCGCGGGCGGGTCGTCGGCCATTGAGGAAGAGGGAGGCGGGAGTGTCTGGCGCGCAGCGTCGGGCGCGCGGCGGTGCCGGCGCCTCACAACCAGCGACGCCGCGCCGCGCCCGCGCCCGGCATCGGTGCCCAGGTGCGCGACCGCGGGCGACCGCGGAGGGATGGGCGCGCGCCCGAGGCCCGGCGCCGCGACACCCGACCTCGGGCGCGCGCCGATCCCTCGGCGCCCGTCCCCGCGCGCCCGCCCGCCTCGCGGTCGGGGCGCGCCACGCATCGACACCCGCGCGTTGAGCGAGGGGCGGGAGGCCGACCCGCGCCCGTCTCCCTCAGGCCCCGCCATGGCTCGCGTCGCCATCGCCGCGCTCCTCTTCGCCGCCGCCGCGTCCGCCCAGCGCGCGCCCTCCCCCGCCCCCTCCCCGCGCACGTCCACCGGCGCCCCCGCGTACGTCACCCGGGCCGGCGCCCTCCCCGGCCCCGGCCCGGTCTACAAAGCGTCCGGCCGCCTCGCGCCCTTTCAGGCCGACGTGTTCACGATTTCCGCCTCCCCGCCCACCCCCGGCGCGCCCGACCCCGACATCTATGTCCGGGTCGACCCCCGCCAAGCGGGCGCGCCCGCGGTCGGGCTCTACTGCGACCCGGGGTATGAAGACACGGGCGTCGAAGCGGACCGGTTCCCGCAGCCCGGGTCGCGCGTGTGGGAGGGGGAGGCGTTTGCGGACGGGGTGTCGCTGACCATTGCCAGGACGGACCCCGCGTATCGGCCGCCGCCGTCGCGCGCGGCGGCGAGCTACTCTCCCTCCTTTGTGTGCGCCGTCGTCAACCAGGACGCCACGACCGCGGTCCAGTACCGGTGAGAATGAGAGAGGAGAAGGAGGCGGCGGTGGTTGGGCGACGTTGGGGCGTCCACGGCGCCCACCCCAACCCCTCTCGGTGGTCGCCCTACCCTCTACCCCCCCAACCCTCCCCTCCCTTTCCTCCCAGCTTGGAAGTGGACCTCGCGTCCTCCAACGCGACCCTAGCCCCCGCCCAGCAAGCCGCGCTCCAATCCATCTACGACACATGCTGCCCGCCTCCCTCGCCGGCGTCGCCGTCGTCGGGCGCGCAGCAGGCGTGCGAGTCGTGGCGCGCGCTGTCGGCGCCGGGCGCCCCCCCGGCCCTCGACTTTTGCGGCGTCTCCGGCCACCTCTGCTCCCCCGGCGGCTCCCTCGTCCGCCTCAACCTGGCGGGGTACGGCCTGGCGTGCCCGGTGCCGGCGGCGGCGCTGGCGTCGTTCCCGACGCTGACGACGCTCAACCTCGCGCGCAACCCGGGGCTGACGGGGTCTCCCTCGTCCCTTTTTGACGCCCTGGCCAAGGTGCCCACGCTGCGGTTTGTCAACCTGTACCGGTGCACGGGGCTTGCGGGGCCGCTGGTGAGCGGGTCGGGCGCGGGCGGCGGGTCGACGCGGCGCCTGGCGCAAGACGCCGCCGCCGACCCGCTCCCCGGCCCCCCGGCGACGACCACGGTGCCGCCCGGCCCGCGCCCGACGACGCCCGCGCGCATCGTGCCGGTCGTGGGCTCGGGCGGCGCGCGCGGCGACGGGCCCGGCGGGTCGACCCTCCCGCCGCCGCGCGCGGCGCCGCTCGTCGGCGCGGGCGCGGCCGGCGGCGGCCTGCCCACCGCGCCGGGCCCCGTCATGGTGCCCGGTGACGCCGCCACGCCCGCGGGCACGGGCCCGTTTGCGCGGCGGCCGACGCCGGCGGCCACGGCCGCGGGCGACGTCGCGCCGACCCGCCCCGTCCCGGTCGCCGCCCCGACGCCCCCGACCCCTGCTTCCGTCACCATTGCCGCCCCCGGGCGCGGTCTGTGCCGCATGGTGGCCAACGGCCTTGCGGCCCTGGACGCTGCGCGCGTCGGCTTGACCGGGTCGATCCCGGCTTGCCTCACCGGCCCCTCGTCGCGCCTCGTCGAGCTCCACCTGGGCAACAACGGGCTCACCGGGTCCCTGCCCGCGGTCGACCCCGCGTCGCCGCTGCAGGCGCTGACCGCTTACGGCAACTCGCTCACCGGCCCCATCCCGCCCTCGCTCGCCGCCGCCCCCTCCCTGCGCCTGCTCGACGTCGCGGACAATGCCCTGACGGGCGCCATCCCGGCGGCGGCGGGGCGGTCTTGGGCCATCAAGTAAGTGCTAAGTGCTTGGGCGCTTGAACCCCGGCCCCGACCCCGACGACCCCGGCCCCGGCCCCGGCCCCGACGACCCCGGCCCCGGCCCCGACGACCCCGACCCCGGCCCCGGCCCCGGCCCCGACGACGCCGACCCCCACCCCCACCCCCACCCCCACCCCCAAGGTACTTTGTCGCGC
>Ga0315284_10010779_pt1 | contig 13020 bp, 11 predicted proteins | sample YL17G09_16_MG_FD_203696 | JGI IMG/M metagenome (GOLD analysis project Ga0315284, IMG submission 203696) | Sediment microbial communities from Yellowstone Lake, YNP, Wyoming, USA - YL17G09_16 | ecosystem: Environmental > Aquatic > Freshwater > Lake > Sediment | place: USA: Wyoming | collected... | reverse complement strand
GCCCTGCGAAGCTGGGCTACGAAGCCCGCGAAGCAGGGAGGCCGACCCCTACGGCCGTGAGTGAATCGTAGGGGTCGGGTTCCACCCCGACCCGTCTTGCGGGCATTGTGAGACAGCTTCGAGGTCACGCCAGGCCGGTGCGTTCGCCTTCGCCGGCACGCGATCGCAGAGGAAGGTCATCCCGCTCCTCGAAAATCAAGAGTTCGGGCGGCTGGCGGAAGGCGCAACCGCCCGATGACAGCGAATGGTCTGACGGCGCCGGCTGGGACAGCGAAAGGGTACCTGGATTCGGGCCCAATCCGTTTCACAACGCCGAAGACCCACGAAGGAGTGCGCGACGATGGGAAAGCATGTCATGGTCTACTTTGAACCGGGCCGATTCGGCGGATGGCCCGCAAACCACGGGATCTGGTCATGGGGCAACGAGATCCTGGTCGGGTTCACGCGGGGCTACTACAAGGATATGGGCGACGACGACCACCATATCGACCTGGAGAAGCCCCAGATAGATGTTCTGGCCCGAAGCCTCGACGGCGGCGAGACGTGGAGCGTCGAGGAGCCGATCGACCTTAGGCCTCCGGTTCCGCAGCACGAGGCTGCCGACTGCCCTGGGAACATCAACTTCACCCATCGGGATTTCGCGCTGACGGTTCGCATGGCGGACATTGACGTCGGCCCGTCGTTCTTTCATTACTCCTACGACCGAGGCAGGACCTGGAGCGGGCCGTTCAAGCTCCCCCAGTTCGACACGCCCGGCATTGCTGCGCGCACCGACTACCTGGTCAACGGCAAGCACGACTGCATGCTGTTTCTCACCGCCGCGAAGACCGATCGTCGCGAAGGGCGACCCCTGTGTGTGCGCACCAGGGACGGCGGCAAGACGTGGGCGTTCGTCTCGTGGATCGGGCCCGAGCCGAAAGGGTACGCCATCATGCCGGCCTCGGCCCGGCTGTCGGACTCGCATCTCCTGGTGATCGTGAGGTGCCGCGAGAGCGAGCACGCGTGGCTGTCCACCTATCTGTCCCAGGACAACGGGCAGAGCTGGGAATACCTCAACGACCCCGTTCCCGATCTGGCGGAAGGCAACCCTGCGGCGCTGGTCAAGCTGCGCGACGGCCGCCTCGGTCTCACCTATGGTGTTCGCGCCGCGCCCTTTCGCATTTGCGCGAAACTGAGCGGTGACGCGGGGCGCACCTGGACCGACGAGATCGTCTTGCGCGACGACGGCGCGACGCGCGACCTGGGGTACACGCGGAACGTCCAGCGCCCCGACGGCAAAGTCGTAACCGTCTACTACTTCAACGATCCGACGACCGGGCCTGAGCGCTACATCGCCGCCACGATCTGGCATCCCGGAGAATAGCGCATGGAGGTCCGAGGTGATCTCTATTCACGTCTACCGAGCTCCGGAGTGTCCCTTTTCTGCACAGCCACACCGGGATTATGCCGAAGACGCCGAAGCAACGGTCGATCAGTCGGTGAAAGCTGGGGACGTCTCACCGGCCTCCCCTCCTATTCACTCCTTCTCAGCGCCGGCGCCCGCCACCATGCGATCGCCGCCGCCACCAGGCAGATCGCCCCGTCAATCGCGACCGCCCACCTCGGCCCCAGCCACTGCGCCACCGCCCCGATCTGCAAGTTTCCCAGAGGCGCCATCCCTGCGAACACGAACGCCCGCAGCCCCATCACTCGCCCTCGCAGTTCATCCGGCGGCTCCTTCTGCAGGATCGTGTTCGAGGTCATGTTGAACGACATGATGCCGAGCCCGAGCAGGAACAGAACCGCCACCGCCAACATGTAGGTCGGCGCGCTTCCCAGCAGAATCAGCGCGAGCGGGAAGATGAACGAGCCCAGCACTGTGATCGGGCCCAGGCGGAACCGGTGCCCGAGCGCCGCCATCGCGGTCGCCGCCAGCAGCGACCCCAGCGCCGGCGCCGACATCAGAAACCCGTATCCCCGCGGCCCCATGTGGTAAACGTCGCGGGCAAACAGCGGCATCAGCGTCGCGTAGGGCATCGCGAACAGGCTGGCCAGCCCCGTCAGCGCCAGCAGCGCCACCGCGACCGGATACCCCCGCGCCCATCTCAGCCCGCTCCCGATGTGCTCCAGCATCGATCCCGCTGCTACCGGCCGCGACCGCCGGGGATGAATCGTCGCGAGGATCACGATCAAGGGCAGGAAAGAGAGCGCATTGATGAGAAAGCACCCCGCCATCCCCGCCGCCGCCAACAGCACCCCCGCCACCGACGGCCCGATCACTCGCCCCGAGTTGAACGCCGAGGAGTTCAGCGATACCGCGTTGAAGATATCGTCCCGCTCCACCAGATCCAGTACCATGGACTGCCGCGTCGGCATGTCGAACGCGTTCACCGCCCCCAGCATCGCCGCCATCGCCATCACGTGCCACACCTTGACGACACCGGTATAGACCAGCAGCGCCAACACGGCCGCCTGCAGCGCGGACAGCGACTGGGTGATGAACACGATGCGGCGCTTGCTGGAGCGGTCCGCGATCACGCCCGCGGGAAGAGAGAACAGCAGGATCGGCAGCGACCCGCACGCCCCTACGATCCCGAGGTAGAGCGGCGATTTCGTGAGGTCGTATACCAGCCAGCCCTGGGCCGCGGTCTGCATCCAGGTGCCGGTGACCGAGATCACCAACCCGATCCAGAATCGCCGGAAGTCACGGTGGCGCAGCGACCGCAGCCCCACCGGCCATCGCGTCACCGGCGCCTGATCCGGCGGCCCTGGGAAAAGAGATCCATCCTCCGGCACGGTTCACCTCTGCCGGCTCCGCCCCGCCGGCCTCCACTTCGCTTTCCGCAGCGCCTGCGTGCCTTCCTCCCCACGTGACGCCCGTCCAGTCAAAGGTGACGGAGCGCGAGCCTCAGTCGAACGCATCCGCGTCCTTCTGCACGCACTGTCAGCGGCCCGCGTCAATCATACGGCGGCGTGCCTGCGGACTCCCGTGATCAATGGCCCGCGGCGTCGGCAGCCTTGTGAAGGCAATCGCCACTACCGGCGAACAGGCCGTCCACTGCGCGGGAAATCCCGAAGGTGGCGCAGGGTCATCCGGCGAATGTTGATATTACCGCATCGGAATGCGGATCTTGCGGGGAGAACCCATGTGAAGAAGAGCCAAGGCGGTACGCCGTTTCTCGAAAACGTGCGAAGAATCTCGCCCCTGCTGGTGGCAGGGGTGCTGTACTACGTTCTCTCCAATCTGCTGAAGCTTTCCTTCACGATCTGGATACCGGTCGTATTCGTGGTGACCGTTGCCGAGGCTATTGTCGTCCTCGGCCAGCTTTACAAGCCGTTTCTCGTGGACAAGAAGGGCAAGTGCATCGGAACCCGGGGCAGCGCCAAGGCTGACAGCATGGAGAACTGTCGGCATTACTTCCCGGGCAGTCAATATGGCGGGTGCGGCCGTCGCGAGGAGACTGGCGCATGTCGCCTGCGAATGCAATAGCGGCGCAGTGCGCTCGCCACCCTAACCCGGATTATTCATACTGCGCTTGAAGAGCGTGCATCCTGCGTGCGATGCGTGCGCGCATGAATAATGCGCGCTAACAGCCCTGTGATAAAGTCGTATCCATTTTCCTCAAGAAGCATCTTGTCGCCTGGCGAGGCGACTGTAGGGCGGGGACGCCTGTCCCCGCCGAGAAAGATGCCCGGCGGCGGGCCTGGGCAGGCCCGCCCTACATAGCTTCCGCATAGGACCGAACGCGCAGGCGCTTTTATCACAGCCCTGCTAAGGCAAACCGATCGGCATCCGGCCACGTTTGCCCTCAGCTCTGGGACTGAGGAGCGCTCTGCCATCGGAAACCCGTGAGAGCAGACCCAGCTTCCGCACGAGCAATCGCACGAGCCAGGCCTTTACCGGCGTTCTCTCCCCTAAGCGACACCGCACCTCGGACGCCAATCCTTCCACTGCATCAGCACCATGTGCCCACTCGCGTAATGCGGTAAGGAAGGCGCTGAACCACGACGCGGCCTCGCGCTGATCCGGGTATGTGTCCTCGCATCGCAGGAATCCCGGGACGACATCGCTTTGCTCTAATGGACTGCTAGGCAGGGAGAGCTTCCGACCCTTGCCGATGGACCAGATCAGGCGCTCGAGGAAACGGAACGCCTTGGGTGCGCAAAGCTGGGTGTCGTTGATAGCTCCCCACGTCGATTGCCAGTCAGGACATAGTTCACTCAGCCGCGCCTCCATCCGGCGCACCCGAGGCGTTTCCAACTCGGCGAAGTAGGGATCGGCAAACCGAGGATTCCCGTAGGTATCGCCGGCGCCGGTCGTGTCCCCAAGATACTGATCCTGGCAGAAACGATCGCGCGCATCGTCATCCCAGACCATGGCCTTGATCCACCATCGCTCGCGATGCAGCAGGCGTTCGACCAGCAGTTCCTTCAGTTCGGATCGTTCCCCCAACACCTCCCAGGCATCGCGGCATACCGCACGCCAATCCACGCCCTGGCAGCCGCGGCGCATGATCTCATTCGCCGCATCGTCGGCTCCAACTCCGGCCAGCCAGGCGTCGAGGCAGAACACGTAATCCTGCATCCGCGCCTTGCGCCGAGAGTCAACGGTGTAGCAGCCGTGAACGAACCCCAGCGGCGTCTGTGAACCGATCGCGTCCACGATTTCCAGGTATGGCTGCGGATAGCTGTAGTGCGGGCACCACAGGGGCGGGTAGTTGATCGCGCGTGCCACGATTTCCGCTGCCCACACGGGAATCGGCCGGAGTTGATGTTCCATCTCGACGAGTTGCCGCAATTCGTCATCCGCCTGGAGCTCCGGGCACCGCTCCCATCCCTCCTCATACGGCGTGCAGTACCAGCACTGACTGGACACGCTTTCCTCATAGACTTCCTTCGACCACTGGAACCCCATTGGTGCTGTCTGCCTTTCCTGCTGTGATCCGCACAGCAGAGCCGCGCCCCAACTCGTTCAACTACGGGAGCGCCAGACCGTCAGGCCCCTCGCCTCGCATCGGGCGGCGGGTGCACGAGCAGGCCGAGTTTGCCCCCATGAGCTACCGCTACCTCCAAGCGCCGCACGAATAATCTCACCAGCCAGCGCTTGATCGGTGTGTGCGCCCCAAGGCGGTGGTTGACGTCATCCGCCACCGCGCCCTGCTGGGGCCGCTCTTGCGACCAGCCGCGAAGCGCGGCAAGGAAGGACTCCCACCATACAGCCGCCGCGTCCTGGTTCGGCCAGGTGTCCTCGCAGCGCAGGAACCCGGGCACTTCCTCCGGGTTCTCCAAAGGCCACGACGGCAGGCTGATGACCGGTCGCTCTCTGCCGATGCACCAGAGGAGCTTCTCGAGGTAGCGGAAGGCCTTTGGGGCGCAAGGCCAGGAGGCCTCGATAATCACCCAGCGGAACCAGCTCGCCCAGTCGGGGCAGATCTCCGCAAGCCGTGCCTCCATTCGCTGCACCCTTGGCGACAGGTCTTGTCGGAAGGTGGGTGCGATGATATCCGGGTTACCATTGTCCGCGGCAAAGCACCCCGCCTCGGCGTAATCGCCCAGGTACTGGTCCCGGCCGAAGTCGGCGGCGAAGTCGTCATCCCAGACCGCGGACTTGATCCACCAGCGCGTCTGATGAAGCACGCGTTCGACCAGCAGGTCCTTCATCTCGGTGTGTTCCCCGAGGACATGCCAGAGGTCGCGGCACACCGCGTTCCAGTCAATCTTGCGATGCCCGAGGGCTATCAGCTCGCGTGCCGCGGCTTGCGGGGAAGCGCCCGCCAGCCAGGCGTCCAGGCACAAGCAGTAGTCCACGAACGCTCGCTTGCGGTTTCGATCGACCGCAAAGCAGTAGCTGTGCAAAAGCGCCGTGGAGTCCTGAGAGCCGATAGCGCTGACTGCGTCCAGGTAGCCCCGCGGGAACGAATAATGCCCGCACGGTGGAATGCAGTTGATGGACTTCTCAACTACCTGTCGCGCCCACTCCGGCACCACGCCGAGAGCCATCTCCATCTGCACAATGGCCTGGAGCTCTTCGTCTACGGCGATGCCGCGCCCGTCCTGCCACCCCTCATCATAGGTAGTGAACCACCAGCACCGGCTTGAGATGCTCCTCCCGTAGACGTCCTTCGACCATTTGAACTGCTTCGTCATATCGGTGCTCGCTCTGAAACACAGCTATGGCGGGGTGGCCCGCGCCCGGCGCCGCAGATTCGGAAACCGCTTCTCAGCTCGACTGACGGACTGAACTGATCGCCGCCGCAAGCTCGTCGGGCCGCTGCGATCCGATCAGGAGGTGCCGGCCGTCGCGATAGTCAAGCTTGACACCGCGATTGCCCATCGGGTTATAGGCCTTCCCTCGCCTCGTGTACCGGATTCCCCACCCCCCATACTCCCGCAGGGGACTGTAGGTGACAGCCTGCACCTGTACAACGTCCTGCAGCGGCACGCGGTGGAACGAGAAGTGAAACGGGCGGTAGCGGATGTACAGTCCGTCGTCGCGGACCTCGGTCCTGAGATTCGCCCCCAGGAAGAGAGCCAATAGGCCGGCGTCGAACAGCAGGACGAGCAGACTCACCGCGAGCAATCCCTGATTCGACATCGGATGATTGCCCACCGGCCTGCCGAAGACGACCTGCTCGATTACGAGATAGCCGAAGATCGCTACGGTGGCGCAGACGGGCAAGAGGACGACCGCCCACAGCCACGGCTGACGTGAGTACTGCACCTCGACGAATCGCAGATTGGCGCTTTTGTCCATGTTGTCGCCCGTGGCCTACCTCGCGAACGGCGCGGCCTCTTTTTCCTTGGCCTTCTCTTCCCCGGCGGGCGCGGCCGGCTCCGGGATCATGTTGCGCGACATGGTCGCCGCGACCTGCCCAGAGGTCGTGTGTCACGGCAGTCGGAAGACCGCACAGCAGGCTGCGGGCCTCTTCGGCAGTGCTTTTATTGGAGCCCCTTGAGGCCGACTATCTCGGGGTCATTCCGTGGATCGACCGCGCCATCAGCCGCCAACCCCCCGCCACGGATACGTCTTCTTATCAAAGGCCCTCTGCAGCTCCGTCAACTTGCCTTCGGCCCATTGTGCAGCCTCAGCGAGCGCTGGTTCTGGGGACGCGGGGTCATAGGGCTGCTCAAGGATCACGCTACTTAGGTTCGACAAACCCGCAGTCATGAATGAACTGCCGCGCCCCCCTGCACGAAGCAGGACGGTCACCCAGAAGTTGGCCATGCACTGTTGCACCTCCAAAAGGTGACCCGACTTGGATGAATCATCAATGACTATGAATCGCGAAACCGCGCCAACCGCCACGACGCGTTGAAACAAGGCTTGATGTAGCACGTCGGGGACATCTTTGATCATAAGCGGGTCGTAGCCCAGCCGCGTCAGCGCCTCGGCAATGGCACGCAGTCTGGCAATACCATCCGCATCGTAGGATCCCAACACGAGCACCGTCTTCGCTTTGAACCTGGCGATGTACTCCGAGAGGCTAACCTGGCGCTCTTCCGCTCGCCTTGCTTCAACTAGGGCGGCCAGTACCTCGTCCTTGGCGGAACCGACGGCCTTATCCTTGGTCCACCTGTCACGTGAGCGATCACCGAAGACCTCCGCATAGTGGATCTCGCGTGTCCATTCACCGGCTCGGAACGTCACATCGGCAATCGTCAGGTCAGCTTCGCGTCTCGTAAGCCTGAAGGGGAAGGCGTCCAAGAGTGTGGCGTCAGAAATCCGTGACCTACGGCCACCTGTCCGGTACGCGGGGCCAATGTCGCGGAGCGCCGTTGGCGCTTGCGCAACTAGGTCTTCAACGCGCGCGCTACCACGACGAACGTCGATAACGGTGGCCTCAGCGGGCTGGTACTCGATGGCCACACCGAACTGCGTCGAGACGTAGCCGATAACACGGGCCGGGAGAAGAGAGAGATGGAGGAGGCGTTTCTGCAAGTCTTCGGGAAGGAACTCAGCCGCCGTTCCCTGCAACGTCGAGAGGAAGACCTCAAGGTATGATCGAAGGTCGTCTTCGGTGATATTCATGCGCGAAGGAGTAACCGACAAGGGAGACTCAAGAACACACTTCAGATTCCCCCGCAGTCCCGGCAGTTCCTTCTTCCCGGCCTGCGCGAAGGCCTTTCGCGCCCCGCCAATGGATCTGCGACACGGTAGCCGCAACTTCGCGGTAGTCGCGCCCAGACCGCCCTACCTCGCAAACGGCGCCGCCTCCTTGTCCTTCTCTTCCGCGGCCGGCGCGGTTGGCAGCGGGATCATATTGCGCGACATGGTCGCCGCGACCTGCATGCGGGGTGTCTCCGAGTCCTCCGGCCCGCGCTTGCTCTCGTCCCAGGTGAGCTGGAGGTCGACCCGCCACAGCCGGTCGCGACCGATCCACGCCGCGAACAAGGTGGCGCGCTTTCCCTTGTCGGTCTGCGAGACCGTCCATTGCGGCTCGCCGGGCGGATGCTGCCGCGACCACCCCTGCGACTTCATGTGCTCGTCGTAGTAGTTGAAGACTTCCAGCGAGGGATAATCGAGAGCGACGGAGTAGTTGGCGGACTTCCAGTCGCGGTCGGGGATGGTCTTGATCTCCGTCTGGTATGCGCCGGGGTAAACCGGCAGCACGCCTTCGTTATCCTGCGGGCCGCGCCCGCGATGCAGCCGCGACAGCACGAGCAGCGCGACGAACCAGGCCAGCAGCAGCACCACGAGCGCGGCCCTCAATCCCGACGGCAGCCTTCTGCCTCGCGGTTCTTCACTCATCCTGCACCTGCCCTGCCGCCGGGCGCATCAGCCCGCGCACCCCGGAGTAGATGAAGTAACCCGCCAGTCCGATCAGAAAGGCGCCGCATGCGCCGACCAGCCACCGATACGACGTCACCGACAGGAACACCCGGCCGTACGCGATGCCCAGAGCGACCGCGCAGTACCACACTACGTCGGACGATACATGGCCCACGAAGAGCGTGCCCAGACCGGCCGGGCCGTGCTGCTTGGCGCGCGCGATGAGGGCCATGCCAAGCGTCGCCCACCACAGGGTCCAGTAGGGGTTCGACAGGCTCGTCACGAGGCCGAGCCCCGCTTCGCGCGCCGCCGCCGTGAACACCCACGCCTGGCTCCCGACCAGGCCCTTCGCCGAATGGAGAAAGGACAACTGGCTGGCATCGGGCGGGGTGAGCATGCCCCATCCCATCCACAGCAACATGCCGCCGCCGATCAGCCCGAGGCCCGCGAAGACGAAACGATTGCGCAGCGCCGCGCCGAGGCCGAGCGCGAGTATGATGATGACGGTGAGCTCGAGCGCGCCATGGCCGATCATGAGCAGCGGCCCCGCCCAGAAGCCTGTGCGCGCGGACTCTTTGACCGTCACCGCCAGCAGCGGCCCAGGCATGACCGCGCCTGAGAAACCGGTGCCGAACGCGAAGATCAGCAGCGCGAGCAGCGGCCGCCGGGCGGAGGTATCCGTCAACGGTTTGGAGATTTCGGATGTCAAATGTCAAGCCTCGAAGAGCATGGCGAGAAGATCCACCCTCACCTTCATCCTCTCCCTGAAAGGGAGAGGAAATGCGCCCCGCGATCTACCCGTGCACCATCTCAACATTCGCCCTGGGTACGAGCACCTTGCGCCCGTCCCCGAGGTCGACCTCCGCCACGCGCACCAGCGCCTCGGTCTCGATGCGCTGCGGCTCGGCGGGCAGGCTCGTCACCACCGCCAGCCGCCCGAAGTACGGCTCGCGAATCAGGCGCACTTGCGCGCCGACGGAGAGCTGGCCTGCTTGCTGCGGGTCGGGCGGCTGGGGCGGGGCGCCCGATATGTCATCGCCGAGCGGTACCACTGATGCCGTAGGACGGCATTCCGGAGTGCCGCAGAGCGGCACCACTGATGCCGTAGGACGGCATTCCGGAGTGCCGCAGAGCGGCACCAAGATCTCGGGCCTGATGACACCCGCCCGGATTTGCGTCGAACCGTCGATGGACGCGTTGCTGCCGACATGCGATGCCAGCAGCTCAAACGTCCGCTGCGCCATGGGCACGGGCCCGAAGCCTTCGGTGATGATGAGCGTGAAGGGCACCCGCTCCTGCCCCGTCACCGCCACACCTATGTCATACCCAACGAAAGCTCGCAGCGCGACGTCGTCGATGCCGCCGATGACCACCCCCGTCGCTCCCGCGCGCGCTGCCGCCGCCAGGCTCTCGGCGTCGGCCGTGGCGCCCCCAAGCAGCACCGCGCCCTGCGCCTCTGGAGCGAGGGCAATCTCGAGCGACGCCTCCGGCCCGCGCGCGGCGATGCGCAGGATGCCCCGCCGCTCGCCGCCGACGCCGAAGATGCCTTGAATCAGCGCCGCCCTGCTCTCGACAATCGCGCCGCGCTCTTCCTGCACCCCGATCACCCGCCCGCTAATGTGCGCCACCGTCTCCAGCGGCATCGGCTCCTCGCGAATCCCGACGTACCCGGACAGCGGGCTGATGTGCTCAATCACACCCTTCACCGGCGACTCGCAGACGTTGTGGAAGAGCCCGAAGAAGGCGCGCGTCTCCGCCATCACCTCCCCCGCCTCCACCGCATCGCCCACGGATTTCAGCATCACCGACGGCAGGTCGGTGGGGTCGACGCCCAGCCGTTCCGACACTTTCACCGATGTCAGATTCCCCGGCCGCATAGCGCGCGCGATGGGAGTCTCGGCCTCCACGCGCTCGCCCTCGGACACCAGCACCTCGCCGCGGATGGGCAGCAGACGCTCCTTGCGCACCTGCGTGTCGGCGGCGATGGTCAGCCCTGGGGTGTAGGCGGTGGGCATGCTACACGCCCTCCGCCTGGTGAGGTGTCGCGGCCTGAGCGCGCGAACGACTCCTCTCCCTACCAGGGCAACTTCGCCCGCCGAAGCTGGGCTTCGATGCCCGCGAAGGCGGGAGAGGACTAAGGTGAGGGTAAACGTCCGTGCCTCGGACCCTCACCCGGCCCGCGAGCGCGGGCCGACCTCTCCCTGCGAGGGAGAGGCGTTGCGCAGCATCGTCAGTCGCGTTGGGCCAAGGAATCGTGTTCATGCCAATCCGGTGCGGGGCATTTGCGGGTCGCCGCCTGCATCGCGCAGCCACCGCCGCATGGTTTCCGCGCGCTCGCTGGTCGGGAGGTCGAGGGGCCGCCCCCGCGCGTCAATGATGATGCCGACCACGCCGCCGCGAACTGTTGCCGTCACGGGCTTGCCGCTGCCCGCGCCGACATCGAGCCCGCGGGCGGGTCGAATCGTTACCTGGTCCTCCTGCCCGACGCCCAGCGGCAGCACCTTCAGCTCTCCAAAAGGCACGGTGACTTCGCCGTGGGCGCCGGTTACAGAAACCGCATCCGCGCCGGGTTTCGTCTTGCCGACGGGAGCGATGACGGCGCCAAGCAGTATCAGGCAGTCACGGCGGAAGACCTGGTGCGCCGCCTCGGGCTCGACCTGCGCCAGGACGCCGAGCTGGGGCATCATGAAGATGCTGTCCACCGCCAGCTCCGTCACGCCCTCGGGTTGAAAGGCGTCAATCATCATCAGAGCCGCCTGCTCGCGCCGCGGCGCATGGGAGAGCACCCCGCCGCTGCCGATGATGAGCCCCAGGCTCATCATGTTGATCAGGCTTTCGCCGCCAGTCTCCTGGGAGAAAACCTCGCCGACGGTGCGCCTGCGCTGCACGCCGCGCAGGCCCACGGCGAGTTGACGGTGTTGGGCGAAGGCCAACCGCAACGCCTCGCGCGCCACCGCCTGCTCGATGAGCAGATCGTCCACGGTCTGCGGCACCGTCGTGGGGCGGATCATCTTATTGCGCAGGCGATTGCGCAGGTCCGCCTCATCGGCCGCGAACGGAATCCAACGCGCGATACCCGCCAGGCCGGCTTCGGCGAGCACGTTCGATATGCTGTAGCTCATCCCCAGGTTGGCGCTGACGGTGCGCGTGAACTCGCCGTCGAAGACCGAGAAAACGTCGGTCGTCGCGCCGCCGATGTCGACCGCAAGGACGTTGAGGTTCTCCATCGCCGCCGCGACTTTAACCATCTCGCCCACCGCCGCGGGGGTCGCCATGACCGGCGCATTGGTCCACTGCAGGAGCTTGTCATATCCCGGCGCCTGAGCCATGACGTGATCGAGAAAGAGGTCGTGGATTGCGGTTCGCGACGGCTCGAGGTTCTCGCGCTCGAGCGCCGGGCGCAGGTTGGGCACGAAGGTCAGCTTGACCATGTCGTCGAGGATCTGCGCGACCGGGTCGCGCGCCTCGGTGTTGCCGGCGTAGATGACCGGGAGTTGGAACCCGCGGCCGAGGCGCGGCTTCGGCGCGGCGGCCCGCAGGATCTCGGCGGTGTCGAGCAGGTGGCTGATGGTCCCGCCCTCGGTGCCGCCGGACATGAGGATCATGTCGGGGCGCAGGCTGCGGATGCGCTCGATCTTCTCGTGATCCTCGCGGCCGTCGTCAACCGCGAGCACGTCAATGACGATTGCGCCGGCGCCGAGGGCGGCGCGCTGCGCGCTCTCGGCGGTCATGGTCTTCACCACGCCGGTGACCAGCATCTGCAACCCGCCGCCCGCGCTGCTGGTCGAGACGTAGATGTCCGCGCCACCGCCGTCGCCGATATTGAGGCGGCCGTCTGTGATGAAGGAGCCGCCGGTCAACTCCTCCAATTCGCTGGCGGCGTTGAGGACGCCGACGGTCACGTCATCGAATGGGGCCTCTACTGTGGTCGGCGCCTCGCCGCGCGCGATCAGTCGGAACTCATCGCCCTGGCGCCGGATGAGGATCGCCTTGGTGGTGGTGCTGCCGCAGTCGGTGGCAAGGATAGCGTTGACGGAATCGGCCATGATTGTGGGCGAAAATCACGGGTAGGGCACAGCAAGGAGGGCGTCCCACAATTGGGAGGGCACGGATCGGGATGGAACCCGACACCTACGATCCACGCTCACGGCCGTAGGGGTCGGCCTCCTGGCCGACCCGCCATCTTCGATTATGAGACACCCTCCAAGCTGTGCCCGCACTTCGCCGCAAATGGATGTTAACACAGTGCCTCCAGCATGGTCAACGCGAAT
>Ga0315284_10010778_pt1 | contig 13022 bp, 11 predicted proteins | sample YL17G09_16_MG_FD_203696 | JGI IMG/M metagenome (GOLD analysis project Ga0315284, IMG submission 203696) | Sediment microbial communities from Yellowstone Lake, YNP, Wyoming, USA - YL17G09_16 | ecosystem: Environmental > Aquatic > Freshwater > Lake > Sediment | place: USA: Wyoming | collected... | reverse complement strand
CCCGTCCCCTTCATGTTCTCGTACTTCCGCTCATAGTGCCAGTCGCACATGATGATATCCTTGGGGACCATGTCAATGGCCGGATACGTTTTGTTCATCGAGGCTTCCCATTCGCCGTATCCCGTGGCCTCCCCGTCGAGGAACCGGTCGGCCCACATGAACATTTCGACGCCCTTTTCCTTGACGAGATGGTCGTAGATGGTGTTGACCGCGTGGGCGAAGAGCTCCGCGGGGTCCTTCCCGGCGCACCGCGGACAGTCCTTATCGCTGATGAGGAAGACTTCGTCCATCCCGATATGGAGGGCATCGGCTTCAAAGACGTCCAGGAGTTCATCATAGAGGCTGAAAACGATGGGATAAAGATCGGGGTGCAAGGGGCACCAGCTCCGGCAGTATATGTCCTTGTTGCCCGGATACTTCCCGGGCGTCTCGTCGAACTGGGGGTACTTGATGAGAAGTGGCCACGTTTTCTCCGCCCAGGACTGGTGGCCGAGGGACTGGAACTCGGGAACGAGCCGGATCTTATACTGGCGGCAGAGCCGGACCATCTCCTTCACCATGTCTCTGGTGACCGGGTCTTCGCGGCGCAGCTCAGGATGGGAAACAAACTCGTAATTATAATCGATCTCGCAGACGAGCAGGTTGACCCCGGACTTGGCCATGGCCGGGATCCCGGCGATGAGTCCCCGGGCTTCATCCGTCGATTCCACGAGGACGTGGACGGCGAAGATGAGCGGCGTCCGGGGCGTGACGCGGACCGCCGGCTTGGGCGCGCAACGGACCTGAAAGATCGCCAGGGCCAGGAAGGCCAAACCGATGACACCGTTCAAGATTTTTGCCGGCTTCATTTTGAACATCCTCTTCTATCTCCTATGTGTTATATGCTCAGGGGGCCTCTCGCGATCAGCCCTTCTTTTTATAATCGGCCGGGACCTGGAAATCGGCATCGGCCAGGTCGGCCAAAGAAAGCTCCAGGACCTCGATGTGATAAATCAGGGCGGGCTCCTTGGCCTCCTCCCCGGACGGCTTCTTCTTGAGGGCCTTCTTGGCCAAACCGCCGAGGAGCCCCTTGGAGCCCTCCTCCTCCGACTCGCCCTGGGGCCGATCGGAGATAACGGTATATTTCCCGTCGATAAGCACCGGATAGCCCTTGATCTTCTTCATCTCGTTGGCGCTCTTGGCGATAGCCGAGGAGGTCCCCGGCCTGCCCTTGGCGGCGTTCATCCCGTCAAGTATGGACATCCAGTTCGTGCCCAGGACGTCCTGGTGGAGCTTGTCCTGGTCAAGGCCGATGGCCTTCATGTAGGCCCGGAAGTATTTCTGTTCCTCCTCCTGCGCCTTGACGATGAGGTCGGTATAGGGCGTCGCCCAAACGACGGACTCCAGGCTGTTGGTTCCCTTCTCGCTCGTCCGAACGTTCTGCCACTCCACGATCCAGGTGATGAGATACTTCGTCGCCTGAAAAGAGTTGATCGTCTGCGATTCGCCCGTCTCCTCGACCTTGAACTCGCTCTTGACGATCTTGAGGTCGCTTTCAGCGGGTTTCTCCGCGGCGGGCTTTTCGGCCTCCTTTTCTTCGCCCTTCATCTCCTCCGACAGCTTCTTGATCGGGCTGACGGTGTATTCTTTTTTCTTCGGATCGAGCCTGTATACGCTCATCGCTGGAAGGTCCGTGATCTCTCCGAAGTCCCCGGACCGCAGGATGGTCTTGCCCGCCAGCCCGCCCAGAAGGCCCTTGCCCTTGAAATCGTTCCGGGAATCCACCCAGTGTTTCTGCGGGACGAGCTTCTCGGACTGGGATGTCGAGAAGCGGCCGAAGCCTTTGAAAGTGACTTCGGACCTGGTCTTCTTGACGACACCGGAGAAGGCCGGTGGGATCAGAACGGACAGGACGCATAAGAGAGCGAGGATTCTTTTCATTTATAGACTCCTTTATTTTTTTGACCCTAATTTATAAATGCGAACGGCCGCAAAGTCAACCTTCGAGGATGAGGCGGGCCGCGAGCGTCCCGGTGTGCAAGGCGGTGGGCACGCCCCCTAGGAAGAGCTCCGTCGCCGCGTAGATCCCGGCCGTGAGGAGGTTGGGAATGGGGGTTTCGACCAGGAGTTTGCCGGGAAGCTCGCCGGCCTCATCGACCGACCACGTCCAGCCGGCGATCGACCCCAGACGCCTGTGACCCCAGTCCTGATAGGTTAACGGGGTGGCGACCTCCATGACCTCGATCGAGGACGAAAGGCCGGGAAGGACGTGGTCCGCGGTCTTCACAAGGCCGCGCGCGAGGCGCGTTTTGAATTCCCGGTAACCATCCCTTCTCAGCTTCTCGCCGGTCCTCCAGGCGGCGAAAGGATCGTATGGGAAAGACGCCCGGAGCAGGATGGACGCCCGGCCTTCCGGGACGAGATCCGGCGCGTCCTTGGCCCACAGGCAGATCTCCACCTCCCGGTTCGCGAAGTCCCCGGGATCGAACGGCCCTCCTGCCCGGACGTCCCTACGGTAGAAGAGATGGTCCGCTCTCATCCGGGTCAGGTCGACGCGCCCTTCATCCACGCCGAGGTAGACGCACAACTCCGAGCCGGTGTAAGGAACCTTTCGGACAAGGTCGAAGTGCTGGGGGGGGACGTCCCCGGAAGGCAGAAGGTCAAGGAAGGTGGTCTTGTAATCAGCTGTCGAAACCACCCAACGGGATCTGAGGACCTCTCCGTCCCCGGCTGTCACTCCCGAGGCGCGCCCTTCCTTGGTCAGGATGCCCGCGGCGGGAGTGGATAAGCGGATATCCCCCCCTCGGGCCGTGACAACCTCCGCAAGGGCGTCGGCCAGACCGTGGATCCCGCAGGCAGGCGACCAGATCCCAACCTCGGACATGACGTTCCACATGAAGGCAAGGTTGAGCATGGACATCTCGGGTTCGTCCGTCCCGAGGGAACCGAGGAGGTTCTTCAAACGGCCGTCGGAAACCAGGCCTTCAAGGACGTTTTTCGAATGGGTCTCCGAAAGTCGGCGAATCCTCTCGAGCCTCCCGAGAAGGTCGGCGTCCCGGTCTTTCCGGGCAGCGATCTTCCGGGCCCCCGTGAGGAAATCGGGGTGCCACTCCTCTATGTTCTCTGTCAAGCAGATGATCCCTTCGATCTCACAAAAGAAGGCTTCGATGCCGTTTTTTTCAGCAGGAAAGCTCCCGACAAGGTCCTCTCCGAGGGCCTTCAACGGCCTCGAGGTAAGGACATCGAGTCCGGGGGCCAGAAGTTCGAAGTGGTTCCTCCGGAACTCGGTCTCTTTCGTGAGGCCGGCTTCAGCGAGGAGGGTTTCTACTTTTTGAGGAAAGCTGAAGGCTAAAGGGCCCATAGGAAAAGCGTGGCCCTTTCTTCGGAAGATGTAGCTCGTCCCGCCGACATGCGGGCACTTTTCGAGGACCACAACCCGCAAACCCTCCCGGACAAGTCTGGAGGCGCAGGCCAATCCTCCCATGCCCGCCCCGATGACGACAGCATCAAGAATCACAGGACTATCATTAAACCATTTGATGGCCGAACACAATCCCCGATCCAACCCATGATTGCCGACGGGATTCTTTCTACTCAGGCAATAACTCCGGCTTCGGATGATCCCTGGAATTCCGATTCACGTCCTATCGGCAATTTTAGGATCCGGGCGGCGGATGACGGAGGCCGTTTTTTGTAATATACTCTCGATCGGAGCGCAGAAAGGATACGAGCATGGCCAAAGTCGTCACCATCATCATGGCCGGCGGCCAGGGGAGCCGCCTTTACCCCTTGACCAAGGTCAGGAGCAAGCCGGCCGTTCCCATCGCCGGCCGGTTCCGCTTGATCGATATCCCGATCAGCAATTGCATCCACTCCGGGTTCCGGAAGATCTTCATCCTGACCCAGTTTGCGAGCGAATCCCTCCACCGGCACATCTTCCTGACCTACCGGTTCGACAATTTCACGAAGGATTTCGTGACCATCCTTTCCGCCCAGCAGACCCTGGAGAACAGGAACTGGTATCAGGGGACGGCCGACGCCGTCCGCCAGAACCTGAAGTTCGTCGAAAAAATGGGAGACCTGGTGCTCATCCTGTCGGGCGATCACCTCTACCGGATGGATTACCGGAACTTCGTGGAGTCCCATTTGCAGAGAAATGCCGATATCAGCATCTCGGTCATTCCCGTCCCCGCCGCTCGGGCGCCCGAATACGGGATCATGAAAGTGAATGCTCTTGGGCGTATCGTCGATTTTCATGAGAAACCGAAGGAGATCACGGATATCGAGCGGCTGAAAGCCCCCGAGGATATCTTAGAGCGTTTCGTTGCCCGGGCCGCGGGAAAGACCCACCTGGCGTCCATGGGCATCTATCTGTTCGACTCCGGTGTCCTCGCCGATCTTCTGGGATCGACGGCCCACGAGGACTTCGGAAGAGAGGTCATCCCCCTGGCCATCAGGGGACGGAAGGTCTACGCCCATTTTTTCGATGATTATTGGGAAGACATCGGGACCATCCCGAGCTTTTTCGATGCCCACATGGACCTGACCCGGCCCCTGCCGAAATTCAATTTCTACGACGAGGAGCGCCCGATATTCACCCACGCCCGGTTCCTCCCCGGCTCGAAGATCCTGGCTTCCGATGTCGAGAACTCCATCCTTTGCGAAGGGAGCATCGTCAATCGTTCGGTCGTCCGCCAATCCATCATCGGTGTCCGGTCACGGATCGGTGAGAACTGCCGCGTCGAGAGGGCCGTCATCATGGGGTCGGACTTTTTCGAATCCGACGCGGACCTGCGGGTGAATCGTGAGAGCGGAGTCCCGGACATCGGCATCGGCCGGGACGTCGAGGTTAGGAACGCCATCATCGACAAGAATGCCCGCATCGGGGACGGGGTCAAACTCGTCAACGCCGGTAGCGCGGTCTCCGAAAACGCGGACAATTACGCCATCGTCAATGGGATCATCGTCGTGCCCAAGAACGCGGTCATACCCCGCGGAACGGTGATCTGACGGAAGAGAGGAAAAGAGTTTCCAGATCCGGCCAAGGCCCGGAGTCTTCTCTTCTCTTCCGAAGGATGACGGCCCCCCCTCTGATGATAATCACATCGTCGTAGATTTTCTCGACCTCAGAGATCAGGTGGGTGCTCATGAAGACGGCTGCCCCCCCTTCCGCGAGTTCGCAGAAGAGGCGCCGCGCGGCCATGATCGAGGTCGGATCAAGAGCCGTGAACGGCTCATCCACGATGAAGAGGTCCGGCGAGACGAGAAGGCTTTGGAGGTAGGAGAACTTTTTCCTATTTCCCTGGGAATAGGCAGGAACCCGCCTTTCGAGAAGACCGGGATCCAGGGACAGCTTTTCACACAAGGTCGCGATCCGTTCGCTTCGACGCTCGTGAGGGACCCCGTGCAGCCTGAGCGTGCAGTCCAGGAGCTCCCCGCCTTTGATCCAGGGGAAAAAGGCCGGCTGTTCGGGAACGTAGCCCACCGTCCGCGCCCGGAGCTCGATCTCGCCGGAATCCCTTCGCAGAAATCCCAAGACCATTTTTATAGTGGTTGTCTTCCCCGCCCCGTTCTCCCCAAGGAAGGCCGTGATCCGGCCGCGTTCGAGAGAGAAGCCCGCGTCCCTAACCGCCATGACTCCGGCGAAGCTCTTGGACAAGCCATGAACGACAAGCGCGGTTCCGCTCATGGCCGCTTGAGCTCCAAGCTTCGGACCTTTATCCACTGAACAAAGAGGACGAGCGCGGCCAGCCCGGCGGTCCAAAGCGCATAGGACCGGAGTCTGCGGGCCACGACGACGTTGGGCAGGATCGCGGCGAAGGCCAGAAATTCGAGCTTCGCGACAAAGCCCGGGAAATTTCCGGCGCCTAGGAAGTCCAGGAACCCGCCCTTTTGCGTCGCCGAAAAGAGCAATCCTATGAACACGGCCGCCTGGGTCACGATAAGGACGAGGACATTGGACCCGCCCTTGAGATAATGGCTCAAGAGCCCGCCGAGCATGACATAATAAACCCCCGCCAGGAGCGCCACGGCCAATCCGGGGAGGTCCCCCCATCCGGACCGATGAGTGACCAGGCCGGTGACCCAAAGGGGGGTAAACAGGCCGAGCCCGTAGACGGTGCCGCTCAGGACCAGTACGGCATTCTTTCCAAAAAGATGGTCTTTAAAACCGTTTCCAAGGAAGAGGACGTTCTCAAGGCGTCCTTCCCGGACTTCATCCCAGGTCATATCCTGGGAGAGGAAGAGGAAGGCGTGGGGAAGGAGGAAGAGAAAGGAGCGCAGGGCCGTTCCATAGGATTCCTTGATCCAGAGGAAGAGGATGAAACCCGGAAAGGCCGCCGCGACGGCCCAGGCCACGGGGGAGCTCCGGAGCCGCAGCAAGGTGAGCCGGAATGTCACTTGCCGGCGAGGTCGATCAAGCATTGTCCGGCCCTCCTCCGCCGTTCGCTGAATTCCAGATAATCGTTGTCCCGGTAAAGCACGGAATCGCCCCGCACGATGATCTTGTAAGGAACGAGGTCCACGCCGAAACGCCTGCGGAGCCTCCCTCGATCGTCCCGGACGACGGAGCATCCGACGGAATGCTTTTCCATGAAGGCCTCGAGGTCCGCCTTGGTGTCCCCGCTGATGCCGACGACACGGACGGGAAGCCCGTTCTTTCTCACGAAGAGGATCATCTCCAGCAGGTCGTCGAAGCAGGAGGGACAAGAGGGCGAAAAGAAGACCAGAAGAGCTGGAGCGCCGTCATGAGGCAGGGCCTCTTCGAGAGAGCTCATGACGACCGGGCCCTCGGCGCCCGCCGAGAAGAGGAACAGCCCGGCGAGGGCGGCGGCGGCCGGACCGGGGCGAGCGCGTCTCATCTCTGCCCCCGACGAAAAACCCGCAGGCTGTTTTCCGTATCGACGGCATAGATGTCGTCACCGTCCATGTCGATCCTGGTCACCGCCGCCGGAAGATCGATGATATCCTTAATGAGGCCGTCGGGCGCGATAAGGAAGACCGCGCGCCCCGGCCCCAGATCGTTTTCTTCAGTATAGTCGGGAGCTAGAAGACCCAGCGAATCCCCGTCGAAAGATGCATCCCAGCAAAAGCCCGATACCTGCCGTTTCTGTCCCTTCATAGGAAGGGAGATCCTCTTCGACGCATAGTCATCAGTCACTCTGACCGGAGCTCCGGGCTTCCCTTCCTTGTCGAAGCGGACGACTCCCCTCTCGTCGCTCTTATGGACAACCAAGACGTCATCCCGATCACCTTTGACCATGACGACGAAATTCCGGAACGTGTCATACACCCTCTCTCCCGAATAGTAAGAGTCCGCTTGTTCCCATAGGAGGTCCCCCTTTTCAGAGAAGCCGTGGACCATCGGTTCCGGCCCCTCGACACCGAGAGGGAGATGGGAGAGGATGATCCGCCCTCCGGACAGAACGCAGATCTGGTCCGGCGTGAACGAGACCCTGAACCCCCCGAGGTAGCCTCCCTTTTTGTCCAGGACCTGGACCCTCTTGTTGAACCTGTCCGTTATGTAGATCCTGTCCCCTGAGACATCCAGGTCGGCCGGCGAATCGAACTCCCCCGGGCCCTGGCCCTTTCTTCCAAAGGCCCGGATAAACGCCCCGGTCTTTGAGAAGACCCTGACCTCATTTTCCTCGGCGTCGATCACGTAGACGGCGTCCCGGTCATGGGATATGGACACGGGCCGGGAGAAGACGGCGTCATCGTCCGTCCTGAAGTCGAGCTTGACATCTCCGGCGGCATGCCGCTTGACCGATCGCTGTCCGGAGGTCCCGCGCCCCGCCATCAGAGCGAAAAGCAGGCCTCCCGCCGCGATCAGGACGAAACCTTTTTTCATCATCTTCCGCTCTCCTCGCAATAAACCCCGTCGATATTGAAAGACGGAGGGAGGGGCCCCCTTTTTCTCAGGGGGCCCCCTTTTCGACTAGAAATCGAGGATGCACTTCCCCAGGCCGACGTCGCAGACTGTCAGTGCCAGGGCCATCCTGAACCAGGAAACATCCATGTTGAACGCGTTCACCCGGCACCTGTTCCAGTTACCGTAGCACTCGTCCGCGACACGGCCTTGGGCGGCCTGCGGAAAGAAAAGGAACGAAGACAGCAGGCACAAGCCTGCCAAAGCAAGAGCGATGGCTCTTTTCATGGGAACCTCCTTTCGCCCTTCTGTATAGCAAGCTTCATGCCACGTCGGGGGTTTTGCACGAAAGGATCTAAATGGCTGATATCATATCAATTGCAATACATCGAATCGGCCCGCGGGGCCCATCCCCGGGGGGCTGTCAGGCCCAGTTTGTGCCGGGATCTCTTTTTTCTTGAACCGCAGCTATCTAGATGTGCCTCGAGCGGCACAAATCGAGCGCGGATCAGCCTTTCTTGAGCATCGGGATCTTGATCTTTTTTTCTTTTGCGAACCTAACGGCCTCGGGGTAGCCGGCATCGGCGTGCCTGGCGACGCCCAGGCCGGGATCACCCGTCAGAACCCTCTCCAGCCGCTTGCCCATGGCGGCCGTTCCATCGGCAACGATGACCATCCCGGCATGAAGAGAAAGGCCGATGCCGACGCCGCCGCCGTGATGGACGGAGACCCAGGACGCGCCGTTCACGGCGTTGAGCAGGGCATTGAGGACCGGCCAGTCCGCGATGGCGTCCGAGCCGTCCCTCATGCCCTCGGTCTCCCGGTTCGGAGAGGCCACCGATCCGGTGTCCAAGTGGTCCCGGCCGATGACGATGGGCGCGCTGATCCTGCCTTTCTTGACCATGTGGTTGATCACAGCCCCGAACTCCGCCCGCTCTCCGTATCCGAGCCAGCAGATCCGGGAGGGAAGGCCCTGGAATTTAACTTGCTTCCGGGCCTTGCGGATCCAGCGCTCGAGGCCCGCGTCCCCCGGGAAAAGCTTAAGGACGGCCTCGTCGGTGGCGTAGATGTCCGCGGCCCTTCCGGAGAGGGCCGCCCAGCGGAAAGGCCCCTTGCCCAGGCAGAAGAGGGGCCGGATGTATTCCGGGACGAAGCCGGGGATCTCGAAGGCGTCGGCGACACCTGCCTTCTGGGCCTGGCCGCGGATATTGTTGCCATAATCAAAGACCTTGGCCCCCAGCTTCTTGAGCTCGAGAATGGCCCGGACGTGGACGGCCATGGCCTGGTAGGAGCGCCGAATGTAGTCCCGGGGATCGTCCCGGCGCAGGCGCAAGGCCTCTTCGTAGGCCATGCCGTTGGGAACGTAGCCGTTCAATTCGTCGTGGGCCGAGGTTTGATCGGTCAAAACATCGGGAACGATCCCCCGCTTGATGAACTCGGGAAGGATATCGGCCGCGTTCCCTAGGAGGGCGATGGAAAGGGGCGCGCCCGTCTTCATGGCCCCGTCGGTGAGCCGCAGGGCATCATCAAGACTTTCCGCCATGGTATCGACGTACCCGGTAACGAGACGGCGCCGGATCCTGGCCGGGTCCACCTCGATGACGATCGCCACGCCTTCGTTCATAGTAACGGCCAGAGGCTGGGCGCCGCCCATCCCGCCGAGGCCGGCGGTGAGGACGAGCCTTCCCCGGAGCGTGCCCCCGAAATGTTTCCGGGCTGCGGCCGCCAGGGTCTCGTAAGTCCCCTGGAGAATGCCCTGGGTCCCGATGTAGATCCAGCTTCCTGCCGTCATCTGGCTATACATCGTCAATCCCAAAGCTTCGAGCCGCCGGAACTCGTCCCAGGTCGCCCACTTGGGGACGATCAGGGAGTTGGCGATCAGGACCCTGGGGGCTGCCTCGTGGGTCTTGAAAACGGCCACCGGCTTGCCGGACTGAACGATGAGCGTCTCGTCGTTCGCCAGTTTTTTCAGACTGCCGACAATGACGTGAAAGCATTCCCAGGTCCGGACGGCTTTCCCCGTCCCGCCGTAGACGATGAGCTCGGCGGGCTTCTCCGCGACCTCGGGATCGAGGTTGTTCATGAGCATCCGCAGGGCGCCTTCCTGGGACCAGCCCTTGGTGTGGAGCCGGCTGCCGCGATATGCCCGGACGGGCTGAAGTTTCGTACCCTTTCGTTCGGCCATGATCTCCTCCTGCCAAGGCCCGGAAGCGTCCCGGGCCGGTTTCTGAATATATCACATCCCCCGAGAGATGCAAAAAAATTGGTTCTCTTCCGTTTCGTGTGGGCTGTGTCAATAGCTTGGAAGGGACGGTCCTCGATGGCCGCGATGTTAAGAGGAGGGCATGGAGAAGGGCTTTGCTCCCGGCTCCGATAAAGAATCGCCTGAGACTCGCATCCTTCTCAGCTCCTCAGGCCCAAGACTTCAGGCTAATCTAATAAGCTGAAGGAAACCCATCCTCGAAGCCTTGGGCCCTCGGAGGCCTTCGGCTGCCATCGTCGGACGCTCATCTCAGGCTAATCTCCGCATGGTCGCTGCAGCCCTTCTCCATGCCCTCCCATCACGACCATCGAAAAACGCTCCAGGAAGACTAACAGTCCAAGCCCTCCCTACCCACACTAAATGTAAGAGAACCCAGAAAAGTAAAAAAAGGTGTTGACGGGCGGAAAAAAATATTATAAATTGATATCGGGTTTTCAAAGGAACGTGGAGGAGCCGGATGCTGGATGAGGCGGGCTTCCGGCCTGAAGCCAAGGTTAAAGTTTTGAAGGCAAAGGAACAATTTATCCCCGATTTCTCGACGGACGGCGCAGGGCTATGATCCAAAGGCAGGTTCTTGTTCTGAATCCCAATCCCATTGAATCCGACTATCTTTCCAATTTATGCCGGCGTTTCGGGACGGTGCTCCCCGCCGAGTCTCTCGAAACGGCCATCGCCCGGCTGGGGTCCTCCGACGTTCAGGTCGCCGTCCTGGACGCCTCCCTGGCCTCGTTCGCCTCCAGCGGGGGATCGTTTAAGAAGACCACCGGGATCATCATCACCGGAGGCGAAGAGGCGAAGCTCCGGTCCCGGGCCATGGAGTGGCCCGCGGATTACTATGTGGACACCTGCCGTTTATATCTTCCCGTTTTCGATGACCTCCAGTTCTATAGGGTCATGGAGAGGGCGCTGGCCCACACCCAGCTGAAATCCGAACTCCGGGACGCCCGGAACGCGCTCGAGCTCAACGAGGCCAGAGTCAAAGAGGTCTATTCTGAGATCAAGGAGATCAAGGGGCTCGTCAACGAGAACTTCATCAAGGAGCTCGAGAAGCGCATCGCCATCGAGGCGAAATACGTCTGGTTCCAGAAGGAGCGCCAGAGGATCGAGAAGGTTCTGCGCAAGATCTACGCGGCGAACGACGTCAGCAGCCTGCTCGACATCATCGCGGACATCAAGGACATCGTCCAGGCGGGAGGGGCGACCATCTACGTCCTGGACGCGAGCGAGACGCTGGGCAGGTACCTCAAGCCCCTGGTCTGGGACGACGCCTTCCTGACCCATCCCGAGTTCTCCAAGTTCATCGCCCCGCTGGACGCCCAGGATTTTGCCGCCTCGGTCGCCCGACTCGGACGGGAGCTCAACATCACGGAACTCACCTTCGACAAGAGGTTGTCCCGGAGATACATCGAACACCTCAAAACGCCCCTGAAGAGCATCATGGGCGTTCCCATCATGCATGATGAAGAGGTCATCGGAGTCGTCGAGGTCTACAACAAGGCTTCGGCTGGAAAGCCGACCCGAGCCGGATTCACAAGGGAGGACCAGGAGATCCTCCGCGGGCTGTCCGAGCACATCGCCATCTCCATGACCAAGCTCAACCTCATCCAATACGACGCCTTGACGGGGCTGTTGAGGCCCGACCCCTTCTTCGAGAAGGTCATCCAGAAGATCAATTCCCAGAGCAACCGCCGCCGGGAGGAAGGCGCTTACGCGCTGGTCATGGGCGACGTGGACTGGTTCAAGAACTACAACGACCGGAACGGCCACGAAGCGGGGAACAAGCTCCTCCGCGAGCTGGCCGGTGTTCTGAAATTCTCCATCCGTGAGGAAGACCTGCTCTGCCGGTACGGCGGCGAGGAGTTCTTGTTCTTCCTGACGGGCGTGAAGATCCTGGAAGAGGCCTGCCTGCTTACGGACCGTATCCGGAAGAACGTCGAGGAACACTATTTCGAGCACCAGGAGTTCCAGCCGCGGAACAACCTGACGATGTCCTTCGGCGTCGCCTTCTTGCCCAAGAAAAGGCTGGAGGCGTCCTCTCCCATTAACCGGAGCGACCTGAAGCTCCTGGCCGGCGAAGCGGACATGGCCATGGCCGAGGCCAAGGGAAAAAAGGCTCCCGAACCGGGGCCCGAGGAAACGGGCGAACGAATCCTGATGAAGAACAAAATCTGCAGTTATTCCCGGGAATGGGTGGAGAAAAAAGGCGGGGGGACGATCCAGACCTACAAGGAAACGTCCTACAGAGAGAAGAGAAGATCTGAAAGGTTCAATGCCTCCACCGTCCTCATGATCAAGGAAAATGGAAGCTTCAAAGTGGCGAGAACAGTGAACCTGAGCCTGGGGGGAGCGAAGATCCTGACCGAGGCGAAACTTCCCCTGGCAAAGACCCTCGACCTCGTCCTTATCTTGGGGAACAAGGCCAACGCCCTTAGGAGCGACGTCATCTATTCGGACAAGGCCACCGGGGAATCCCCCTATTTTTATTCGGGCTTGAAATTCAATAACCTGGAGCCCGCCGAGCAGAAGGGCTTCGAGGAATACTTCCTGACCTGCCGCAGGAAGGAAATGGACAACTGATCACCCGCCCTCGAGTTCCTCGAGGATCGAGCGAGAATATTTTTCGCGGGGAACGATCCGCTCCCGGAAAGCCGTAGTCAGGACCCTTATGTCCTTCTCGAAGGACGCCAGGTCCTCCGGGTTCGCCCAGTTGTCAGTGCTCAGTCGATCCAGCATGTTCCTCAGGACCTTGACGTTGAGGACGTCCAGGACCACCCCGGGAAGCGCGGGGGGGGTTTTATCACATATCTTGATGGCCCTGAAGACAAGTTTCCGGAGCCGTTCCTGGGCGTTGATGAGCTCGTGTTTGATGAAGAACCGGTCCTTGGCGGATTCTGTTTCTCCCAGCCTGAACGA
>Ga0315284_10010777_pt1 | contig 13022 bp, 17 predicted proteins | sample YL17G09_16_MG_FD_203696 | JGI IMG/M metagenome (GOLD analysis project Ga0315284, IMG submission 203696) | Sediment microbial communities from Yellowstone Lake, YNP, Wyoming, USA - YL17G09_16 | ecosystem: Environmental > Aquatic > Freshwater > Lake > Sediment | place: USA: Wyoming | collected... | reverse complement strand
GAGCACTACCTGTTCGCAAGGTGCACGCAAAGGCTACCGTGCGAGTTCGTGATGTAGAAATTATTTCGGCTGGAACTCCGATGAGATCTAGCCCTTGCAAACCGCTTCACTTTATCTTACGATTCTCGCAACTTGCCCAAGACAAAAATTCTGTTTCGTCGGATCCTCTTTTAGTGCATACTCGATGCCGCTTTTGTCCGAAATCCTGTATCGTGTTTCCACCCGTCCCTGCCCCAACCGTTCCAGAAACTCAAATTCGTCGCACAACCTGCGTCCCATTTCCAGATCCTGGACAAAAGTGACTGCGTGCCGCGCAATGCGTTCTATAGTCCGAGCTTCATAATAAACCCGCCGGTCCGCCCATATGAGATAGTCTCCGCTGTTAAGTCCGGCGACAAGTTCCTTTGGTTCCATGCCGGCAATTATTGTGCGGTGCATGCCGTAGCTTTTGGAGAAATATATTTATACACATATTCAGGTTGAACGCCGAATCCTCGCTTCGTGAAGGGCGTTGACTATTTACCGTCTTTTCGCTCTCTCAGTTGCCGCGCAACGTAAGAGCGCGTCTGCAAGTGACGGCCAAACATGGCTACAAGCGGGCAGGATGCGACAGCATCGATGTTGCCGGTCACCCAGTACACGACTCCGCCGACTGCAAAGCCTTCGACTACCGGAAGCGCATTTTTGAGCACTATGTAATCCACGTCGTTTTCCGCGCGGCTTTTTTCAAGCAGAAAGACCGGATAATTCATCCACCAATCGAACAAATCGTATGCCTTCATGCCTGGTTTCCGTAGGAAAAGTTCTTTAAGCATCTCAGCGTCGGCTGTTTTGCCCTATTGATTTTACCGTCATCCGCATCTTTATTACCCCGCCCGTCAAATCATTATCATGCCTCGAAAACACGGCAAGCCGCAACGACCGCTAGCGCTTAACCTCATACTTGCATACGTCATTGCAGTCGCGATTCTAGATATTTTCGCGGCTTTCGAACTCGGCAGCGTCGCCGCTTCAGCGACAGCCGGTGTGCTCGTAGGCGTCGCCATCAACCTGATCGCGGCGTATCTCGGCCTCGTGCGCATGAAACGCATTTGGACGTACGTGCTTGTCGTCCTGTTGCTTTTCGGCGTCGTCGGCTCGATATTAATTTCGCTGTCATACGAAGTGTTCACGATCGAAGAAGGCGTCCTGCTTGCTGCAAACGTCCTTGCGTCGGCATGGCTTCTAAAAAATCGTAAACTGTTCAACTAGCGCTTTTCGATTCGTCGTTTTTTCGCCAGCGCTTTTTGGAAAGCGAGCGAGATTACAAGGAGAAGTCTCGGATTTCTCCTGTACAGGCGAATCTTCGATTCGCCATGTAGATCGAGCTCGCTCATTCCGATAAAAGGCTGCTGGATAAGAAGTTTTCTCATCACTAAACGGCTATGCCGAAATATTACGGGCACGACGAACGCGAAAAACCGGAAGGTCTGACGCCGCGGATGGTTCTCGATACACTATGCGTGACGACGCTGGGCGGCCTAGCAGGCTCGCTTTTCGCGTACAGCTTCGGCAAGGCAACCGGATTAAACGGTATCACACTTTCGAAACTCACGGCCGACGGCTATTTGGCAGGAGCCGTAGCAGTGGGTCTCGTAACAGTGGTCTACCCACAGACTTCCATTGAAAAAAATATGCCGAAAAAATAGTCTGCCGTTAGAAACAGAACGCTCTACTGACGCTCACTTGGGCCATTTAGCGTACTTGAATTCTTCGAGATGTTCGTAACCCTCTCGTTCGAGTCGATTGGCAAGCCCGTGCATCATCTCGTGAAGAGCGCCAAAACCGTGCACTGCATAAGCCGTATACGCTTCAACAGCATCTGCGCCTGCAGCAAACGTTTCGTATGCGTCTCCGGATGTTTCGATTCCGCCGACCCCTATTATCACAGATTTTGGAAAAGCGGAACGCATGTCGCGTACTGCACGCAGCATGTAAGGCTTTAGGAATTTCCCGCTACGGCCGGCTGACTTGTGCCCCCACTCGTTCGACGGCACCTTGTCTCGCGGGACCGAATACGTGTTCACAGCTACAAAGCCGTCGCCACCGCCCGCCATCCAGGCATCAGCCATCTGAAGCGCATCGCGCCGAGCATCAACATCCTCAAATTCATACGGTGAGATCTTCACAAGCTTCAGCTTATCATTCGCACGCTTTGCGAACAACTCGGCATATTCTCTGAACGTATTCGACGAACGCAACTGCACTAGGTCGTTCGAATTCGGACAAGACGGGTTCCATACGAACCCGTCAACGTTGCGGCTCAACGTAGTCAGAAGCAGATCAGTTTCATGATAAGCGTCATCAAGTCCTCTGCTGCCGGGTATTCCCGTTATGTTGGCGTATACCGGCTTGCCAGTACGGGAATATCGATAATTTTTGACATTCTTGAGAAAATTCACAACTCCCCTGCTCGGCAATCCTTGGGCATTATAGATATCGCCGTTTGCCGCAACGATGCGCGGCCGGGGATTACCGTCACGCGGCTCGAACGTGACTGTACCCGATTCAAGAAATCCGAATACATGCGATAACGGAACCAACGCTTCGCCGTTTTTGTCCATTCCACCCGCAGTACCGAACGGCATGATAGCCTTGCTGTTCAAGATCGTGTACAACGGTCCGACGCAAAATTCCGGAGCCATGTCTTGTAGAACCTCTTCATATCGGTTCAGCATCTCGATGCCCAAGTCATGCACTTGCTCGGCATCCCAGCCCGACATTGCATAGGCAGCCGGCCTGACAAGCCACTCGTACGTAAGCTGGCTTTTCATGCCCGCCTTAAACGCCGCTCGTTCTAGCCATAGGGGTATAGCCATAGTATTACCGATAGGTAAGAATCATTGGAAAGGTTTTTAACGGTTTAGCGCCCAGTTTCGCCATGTACGACCTGATCCTGGAAGGAAAAATAGTCGACCCTGTCGACGGCGTTCGCGAGACGCGCATCGCGATCAAGGACAACCGCATCGAACGCATCGACGACAGCTTAGACGGTCGGCAAGTTCTCACCACGAACGGTTACGTTTTTCCCGGCTTTATCGACCCGCATGTCCATCTGCGCGACTTCGATTGGAAATACAAGGAAGATTATGCATCGGGCACGCGCGCAGCGCTGAACGGCGGCGTGACGACTGTGATCGATATGCCCAATCTGCCCAAACCTACCATCAACCGTGAACGCGTACTTGAGAAAAAGGCTAGAGCAGCACGCGATGCAGTCGCAGATGTCTACTTCTACGCCGGCGTTTCGTTGGATAACATCGTCAAACTAGAAGAGCTGCAAGATTTGGTAGTCGGTTACAAGATATTTACGTGCGAAAGCACCGGCAACCTTTACCTGCCCATGGATTATTTTGACAATGCGCTGCAGAGGATAGAACGCACAAACAAACCTGTAACAGTGCACTGTGAAGACCAAAAAATAAACGATGACCTTGCACAGGCACTGGAACATACGAAGTATGCCGGCAAGCATTGCGACATCCGACCAGCGGCATCTGAGATATCAGCGATCACAAAAGTCGTGTCTGCCGCGAATTTCCGCAAAGTACCGCTTAATATCGCCCACATATCAACGGCAACAGGACTGGCTATCAAACTATCTTATGGCCGTAAGCGGCCGGCCACATGCGAGGTTACGCCGCATCATACATACTTTACATCGGACGATATGCAAGCTTACGGCGCCAAACTAAAAACGTACCCGCCTTTTCGCAGCGATTCGGACAAAGAAGCGCTTTTACGCTGCCTCAAAGAAGGAAAGATCGAAATGCTTGCCGCAGACCACGCACCACACACGCTTGATGACAAAGCAAAAGGCGCGGCAGGCATTCCGGGCTTAGATGATTACGGCCGTTTCGTTTCGTGGCTGCTCAAAGAGCAGAACATCGATCCGCAACGCGTCGCTCAATTCACGTCCTATAACGCCGCGAAGCTTTTCGGCTTCACAGACCGCGCAAGAATAGCCGAAGGTTTTCTTGCCGATTTGACGGTCATCGACTTCGACGAACCCGGAAAACCCAAGCAACCGCACAAACTTTACACCAAATGTGGATGGTCACCCTACGCAAATGAACCGTTTCCAGGTAATGCATCATATGTGATACGCGGCGGCCGAGTTGTAAAGACGCCGACCGGGCTTTCGATTTAAGAAGTTTTCCGGCGCGACTGAATTATGACCAAATATTCGGGAAAGCTCGATCACCGCTACGAAAACGAACTAATCGAAATAAACAGGCTCATAAACACGGGGCTGGTATTCGGAACGGTAGTCGGAGCAGCCGTAGGCTGCAGCATAGGTCACATGACCGGGGCAAACGAGCAATGCTGGTACGGGCCCATGGCCGTCGGAAGCGTGTTCGGCGGGGCAGCCGGCTGGTCAGGCGGATTACTCTACGGATTGTGGAAATACGGATCGCGGAGCTAAAAGGTTTACGATACAGTGCATTATTATGAAAGAATATCGAAACGCTGCTTTGGTAGAGTTAAATCGTATCGGCATGCAGGCTCTTAGGTGCAGCTTTCTGAACGTCGGGACAGGCGCACTCGTCGGATACGGATTCGGCTGTATCGCACAAATGTTTGGCGCAGGCCCGGGAGTTTCTGAAAAAGTTGCAGTATTAGGCACCGTCATAGGCGGGATGCGCGCTATCGATGTTTACGATAAATTTCTAGATTAGGTACTATCGTCTTTTATTAATCCTGCCCGCAAATATCACTATGGCCAAGAAAGTTCTCGGAGTAAAGCTTGAGATTTTCCTGCTCGGAATCGTGAGTTTACTCACAGACATCAGCTCAGAGATGATATTCTCAGTCTTCTCGGTATTCTTTACCGTTGTTTTGGGCGCTTCCGCAGCGCTGCTCGGATTGGTCGAAGGACTGGCAGATTTCGCAGCGTCGTCGCTCGACTATGTTTCCGGATTCTTCTCGGACAAAACAGGGAAACGAAAACGCTTTGCAATACTCGGTTACGGCTCTTCGACAGTCGCAAAAGGAATATTGATATTCGCAAATTCCATCGGAGTAGCTTCTGTTTTTCGTATAGTCGAACGTTTCGGCAAATCCATCCGAGGTCCGCCACGCGATGCCTGGATATCTTCGCTTGCTGATAAATCGCGCCGCGGATATGCGTTTGGCTTACATAAGACACTGGACAAATCGGGTGCAATAATCGGCCCGCTGCTGGCATACGCGTTCTTCACCGTCTTCGCGCAGACAATGGATTCGTTCAAGCTACTGTTCCTGCTCGCACTCGTGCCTGCCGTCGCTTCAACGTTGCTGCTATTCTTTCTGAAAGACAAGCCATCCCGCCCGAAACGAAGGGAAAACATATTCAAAGCATACAAGAAACTGGACAAGCGCTTCAGGCGCTACCTAATCGCCGCAGCCTTCTTTTCAATAGCGTATTTCAGCTTCGGCTTCCTGCTGCTTAAGGCATACGTGACCGGTTTCTCGTTAGCGGACGTCATACTGCTTTACGCCTTGTTTAACGTCTCATTCGTCGCCGTTTCGGCGCCCATCGGCTGGCTCGGCGACAAAATAGGTCGAAGCAAAATAATCGCTTCGAGCTACGTGCTCTATGCCCTGATGGCCGTCGGATTCATCTTCGCTACGACTAAAACGGAGATAATCGCGCTGTTCGTGCTTTACGGAATCTTTTTTGCCATCGACGAAGGACAAACGAAAGCCTACGTCTCCGACCTCGAACGCTCGAAGCGCGGCACGGCCATCGGCTTCTACAACTTCATGACCGGGCTTGTCTATTTGCCTGCATCGGTAATAGCCGGCTTGCTATGGCTTGTAAACCCATCATACGCGTTCACTTTCGCCGCTCTCATCGCACTGGGCGCGCTTGTGATATTTTTGGGTTTAAAGAAAGCAAGCAATAAATGATATTATGATCCCCGCGCTCGAGTTGAAATTAGACTGGGGCCTCCTCGCTACGTTTATTCCTAACAAGCGCTCACCGATCTACAACTGGCTATATTATAAGGAAGGCTATTCGGCAGAGCTTGTCTTCAAGATGCTCGACGAGTTCGGAATCAAACCCGACCAGACGGTGCTCGACCCATTTGCCGGCAGCGGAACAACGCTGCTCGCGTGCAAAGAGCGCAACATTGCAGCAATCGGATTCGACGTCCAGCCCGTCGCCGTCTTTGCGAGCTCGGTCAAAACGCGCGATTACGACACGAACAAATTGAAAGACGCCGCATATAGCCTGCTTTCGTTGAGATTCGAAAGGCCTCAGAAAATAGAGCCGCCCGCAATAGTGAAGAAGTGCATGTCGAAATATGCGCTTGAGGACATAATGTTTTTCCGCCGTATCATCAACAGTATCGAAGACGAAGACACGCGCAACTTTTTGCTTCTCACACTCGTCAACGCGGCGATGAGAGTCTCGTGGGCATGGAAAGACGGCGGCGTACTTAAAGTTCGCAAGCACCCGAGTCCGCCGCTGCGCAAGATGCTAAGCAGGACCATCAGCCGCATGATACGCGACATCAAACGGTCAGAAATCAGCCAATCAAATGTAATAGCCGAGATGGGCGACGCACGACGACTGAACTTGCCCGACTCGAGCATCGACGCTGTCATCACCAGCCCGCCATATCTCAATCAGATCGATTACCAGAAAGTATACGCAATAGAAAACTGGATCGTCTCCGGCGAAACGGCGCCAGCAATACGTTCATGCATCGGCTGCGTTCCCGCCGACGAACTCGTCGAAACAGAAGGCATGCCTCCGCAAGCGCAAGCATACCTGAAAGACATGTCGTCGGTCATAGCCGAGATGTATCGTGTCTGTCGACCGAACGCGCACGTTGCAATAATAGTCGGCAACGCATATTTCCCGCCGCCTTTCGCGCCCGTCGAATCGGACGTCAAGCTCGCCGAAATAGCGGAGCAGCTCGGCTTTACCGTAGAAAAAATCCTAGTCCTGAACCAGCGTGCTGCTTTGCGTGAACGGACAGAAAAGGTTGGATTGCTTAGAGAAAGTTTAGTGATTCTCAAGAAGCCGTGACTACGAATAAGCTAGTAATACGCGACTTCTAGTTTCATGCCGTCGGGGTCTGAAAAGAATACGGCGTAATATTTCTCGGTATATTCCGGATATTTCTTCGGCACGGCAAAAATGTGCGTCTCGTTTTTTATCATTTCGTAAACTTCGTCCACTTCTTCCGGAGAGCGTGCCTTTACGCACAGATGATGAAATCCGGGTGCGGAGAACTTATGCTTCGGGCTCAGCGTCTCCGCCTGCTCTATCCAGATGCCAAAGCCTTCCGATGTGACCCAGCCTGCGCTTTCTTCCTTATCCGAGATTTGCGCAAAACCGAGTTTCGCAAACAATTTGCCGTAGAAAGCCGTGCTCTTTTTGAAATCGCTCACGGATAATTTTACATGCCCCAAAGGGTCTTTCGCTGAGCTGTTTTTCATAGGCGACTATTACCGACTTTTAAACTTAAAGCGTTCGTACGACGCTCGGCCCGAGTCTTGTGATCAGTTTGCACTTGAACGACCCGTCGTCTCATCCGCCGAACTGGACAAGCATGCTATTGCGCACTCGCGCTTCTTTCACCATCGCAAAATATTCTCTATCTTCGTCCGTCGGCGTACGAAAGCGCCGTGTTCCCATATTGCCCATATCGTTTGACGGTCCACCACTACACTCTATGGCACGCGGACCGTATTCGTTGTCATAGGAAAGATGTTTGACGACTGACGCACCGCGTACGTATCCCTTATGCGGCGCCCAAAACATCGATAGGTCATCGCTCGCAACTCCGAAAGCATTACCGTCCATATCCCATATCTGGTGCAAGTAACATACAAGCAATTCAACCGCGCGCACCCTGTTTCTCACGGTCTTGAACGGCATACCGGTATCGGGATGATAAAGCATTAACTTAGCCGTTCCGTCGCCTGCCGGAACCGGTACAGCATAACCGTCCTTCGGCATAACAAACCCGTCGGATTTCCTATAAAACTTAGTATTCGGACCTTCCTCAACGCTCCAGCAGTCAGACGCCTCGTCGTAAACAAATTCGCCAGGCCTTTCGACAAAAATAGCTCCGCTCGGCTCGTCGATTATGGCATTCGCGCATACGATAGAACTCGAGCGGCCTTTTCGGACGTATCTTGCCCGCTTTGCTTGAATATCCCTGATTTCCGACGACTGCTCGTACGCGAGAACGTCCTGCAAAAGCGTTACGTTATCCGCGTGGGTAGCTGCATCCGAGTACCGTACTATCCCATTCGTTACGAGCGGGTTTACCGCAAACTCGCCCAACCGTCCCGCCGGGTCCTTGACTAAAACATACCTCATAGTAACTACTTAGAAGTAACTAGAATATAAAGGTTTCTGGCTGCTATGAACGCATCGTCCGGCTCGAAACGTTAGGCCGTATTACGACCGTCTTGTGGATGATGAGCCCGCCCATGTACTTTTGAGCAAAAACCTCGCCGCCGCGATAGAATATTTTCTCGCGCCCCGTGAAGTCAGTTATGTCGCCCGAGTTGCTGTCGACATAATCGAGATGCCCATACGTGAATGTTCCCGGCCCTCGGAACGGCCTAGAGGCATCGACCTTGAGAAGCGCTTTTTTTAGGAATGCAAACGTCCGCTTTGTTAGATCTTCTTCTCCGCAGCGCAGGGCATGTAGCCGCATCCCGCCGCTATACGCCATGGCCCAGACCGGAACGCTCTTCAGACGCACGACTTCCTGTCCCGGTGCAAAATAATATCCAGCGTAACTATCACGGTATTCCCACTCGCCGTCTCGGAATTCGAGCTCCTTGAAGCCGGGCCTCTGCGGCCTGACCTCCCGACCACCTGCGGCATACGTATGAGTCTTCGCCTTGACAAGAAAATGCGCCAGCTCTTTGAGGTCGACATCAGTAACGTTCATCATTCTCCGACTCCGTGCTCTTCGCTAGAGCGAAGGCACGAATTGCCTCGAAGAAGCTTAACTTCTTCGGGCTCTCAGAAGGCTCGCCATCCTGAAGATGTGAGAATGCTATGCATTCATCACAACTTCCACGACCTTCCGCTTGGACTTCGAGCCCGCGACCAAGCGAACGGTTTTTCCGAAATGCATGCCCAAAAGCTGCAATACCGCTTTATTCGCTCGGTTTCGCTCAGCCGGCGCAGTCGTCCGCACGACAAGCACGCCCTTATCGTCCGCCTTGACGGAATCGTCGCCTGCGCTGGGAACGACCTTTATGTTGTATCGCATGCTAGATTTTAGCAGTAAAATAATTTAAGGTGCTTATCATCCTCGAAAGATTCTCCGTCTTTCGGGATGACAAACACTAGGCAACTTGATCGAAAATATAGTGATTGTCATGAAACGTGAGTTCTCCGCAGGCGGCGTCATATTCCATAGGATAACTGAGCCGAAAGCGAAGCAATCGACGCCATCGAAGAATTTCCGCATTCTTTTGATCAAGGACAGCTACGGCCGCTGGGGATTGCCGAAAGGCCACATCGGCGACACCGTCAAAGGCGAAACCTCCGAGCAGGCTGCGCTGCGCGAATGCGCGGAAGAAACCGGTATACCTCCAAGCGACTTGAAGATCGTCGAAAAGCTCGACGACGTCAAATACTTCTTCCAGCTGAAAGGCGAAAAGATATTCAAGTCTGTGCAGTTTTTCCTCATCGAATCGAGCAGCGCGAAACTCAAACCGCAAGACGAAGAGATCAAAGGCGCCGAGTGGTTCGACCCCGACGAAGCCGTGGAAAAAATAGAATACAAGAACTCGAAAGACGTCGTGAAACGGGCAGTCGCGAAGGCGAGAACGCTTTAGCCCACACAAAAACTCGGTAATATAAACCAAACTCTTGCAATCCGCTGGTCAGAGACCAGCGGTATTTCTGTGCTGCATCGGTGGTACAATAACAAGAGTTTGGTTGTACGCGAATACCACCGTATATTACCGCAACCTACCAGTTGGAAACTGGTAGTATTCGCTGTATAAATAAAATGTTGTTTGTCCAAACGCGTCTTCGGACGCGTTTCTGAAACACGACCCCGAACGGGGGCTTCTGAGGGCAAGTTCCTCAAACCCACCAGACCGAATGAAGGCTTCTACGCCTCCTCGGACAGCAAGCACAGCCGTATGTTCCTTTAAATGCCAGTTCTTTCTCTACCTCTTTTATATTGCGAGAACCGCACTTGACACACGTGTCGATTTTAGTCATCATAAACATTATCATCTTCGACCTATGAGCTACGTATGGAACAGAACTTTATATGTCGAGCGTTTCGCAAAGTGGGTGATGTAACCTTCGCTTCTCTCCTATAATCAATATCCGAACAGCCTTTCATAATTCTTGTGGTCAAGCCACTCGAGAATTATAGAAATTATTTTTACGTCGTGGCCCTCTATTGAATAGAGCAATCGCCACGCGTTTGGCAGATTGTATTTCCAGAGGTTTCTCACACCATATTTTCTGATATATTCGTCCGGGATGAGATTTTTCGGTATCTGTATGCCGCAAAAGGCGTTCTTTTGTATATCTGCAAGTGCCCTCGATACCCACCCATACAATTGCCTATCTTCGGTTGTCGAATCCTTCAGCTCCTCGAATGCTTCCCTGACTTGCTCATCGGCAAACTGGACTTCGCTTGGCTTCTGCATTCATTTCCCTTTCCAAACAAGATGCCTTTTCTTTTCACGTTCGCTGGCAAGCTCCGGATAATATATCCACCCTATTTTTCTCTCAACGTCGATTGATATTCTGTTCGATTCGAAAAGATAGGCAAGAATTACTTGGAACGTCTGGTACATCATTTTTTTGGGGAGCCTTTCCCAGAGCTCTTTTCTCTTGAACATTCCGTCGTGTTCCTTGATAAATTTCTCTACCATGAGCACCGTATCCAGCCTTGGGTATCTGAGGATATCCATTTGTTTCAGTAGTTGCACACCGATCACAATTATATCAGTTGATATAACTATTAAAAGTTATCGTAGTCATGAGTGACAACTCTGCACTACCGATTGTAAAACGTATGGCGTATCCTTCGCTTCCCTCCCGAAGGATTTATCTGGCTTGTCATAGTCTGGCTCGAGCTAGCAACGCATTGCGTATTTTCATTAGACGCTCTTGCAACATATGGGTGTATTCGAACTGGTGCAATATTCTGCGCCATGCGCAGTATATGCCACCTCACCCTGTAAACAAGTGCTTCTGCATGTCCATCCCATCATTGCGCAAGGACCCTGAAGCGACACAGAACAACTAGCCGTTCCCCCGCATATAAGCGAATCGCCATTACCGTCGTTTTTAATGGCATAACTCATGCCGCAGGTATACTGGCCGCCTATTCCACCGCAGCACAACCAGTCCTGCTGTTCTTCGCCCGCCGTGCACCACTTGGTTATCTTCTTTCCCCTGACATACATATCGTAGGCAAATAACGGCGTGTCAGCCGTTGCAGTCGTAGTGCTAAACGACGTCATCTCAACGCACTTGTAACCGCCGACTGTTTCCCCGGCGCCGACAGCCCGTATACCCGCAACGTCCGCGTCGCAGCTCACAAGCTTCCCGCCGCTGCAAAGCAAGTCGTTCTCGTTCTGCCACCTGTAACGCATGCCTTCGTTAGCGTCCGAACAGCTCAAAGCGTTGAAACTGTCCGTCATCTTGAAGCTCATCGAGACCGGAGCAGTCGCCCACTCGTTTCGGTTAGACAATCGCCAATAGCGCCCGGTCGAATACTGCCTGAAGAGCCCTTCCCACTCGATCGCGGACATGTGACGATTGACGACGCTTGTATTCACCGTCTGTATGACGTCTCCCTGTCCCTTCCCCTCAAGTTCACTTGCAGCGCGTTCATAGCTCATCTTCGTGCCGCAACTACTCATTTCATATCTCGTTCCCGGCGCGGGAACAGTCCACTTCGAAGAATAAACCATGACTTGAAGATGCGCATCAAGGCAGACCTGTCGATGGTTGGTAAAAACGAATCCGATTCGCCTGTTTGGCCCGACCGTAGCACCGTTCGCAACCGCCGGTGAGATGTGTTCGTAGGATATTATAAAATCTCCGGTCTGCACCCATACGGCACCGTTGCAACCGTCCCAAGATTTATCTGCGCCTACGACGTCGATGACTGTCCCGCTGTACGCCGGATACACCGCCATCGATTCTCCGCCATAGAAATCATACGCAAGGTTCCTGTAGCCGCGGCCTTGATAATCGCTCGCCGAACAGAAGTCGTCTCCGAGGAAGATTTTGGAATCCGGATTCTTTCCCGACAAGAATCGAGCATAATCCTGCGGGTTCAAAATCCTGTTCGGATTGACGTTGCTCGCGTCGAGACTAGGCATCGTCAGATCAGTCACGCCGACGCAATTCTTCCATGTGTTGTAAGCAAGCACGATACTATCGATGCGCCCGTCATCCATACCGATGTACTTCGCAAGTGCATTGCGCATAAAAACCGTGAGCTGTTTAGAAAACTGTACAGGTACGACGCTCACAGTGTCCGCGCCCGCTATCCGCTCGTCTTGAGCGGTTGTGCTGGTCCCTTTTCCTGTACTGTAATTTCCTGAAAACCCATAGCTTGTCTCAGCTCCTGACGGCACCGAAACGCTGTACGTATGCGCGATGTTTGCGCATCGCTGAATGCAAATCCATTTGATAAGTCCCGAGTCTGCTCCCGTACCGCGTTCGCCTTCGGCATCAATGCCCAAGACTGTCGAACCTGCGGGAAACCGTTCTTCAATGATGTAACGGTCTGCGCTGCCCATGACGACATTCAGTTTAACGTTTAACACGACCTTTAGAGAATCTTTAGAAACGACTGTAATCTCGCGCGTCACTCCCGGAACAGCTGAACTCGTAGCCGGAGCGACCGTGACAGCCGGCGCACCGGAAGCAATAACCCTGACAGTGTCCGCGCCCGCTATCCGCTCGTCTTGAGCGGTTGTGCTGGTCCCTTTTCCTGTACTGTAATTTCCTGAAAACCCATAGCTTGTCTCAG
>Ga0315284_10010775_pt1 | contig 13024 bp, 10 predicted proteins | sample YL17G09_16_MG_FD_203696 | JGI IMG/M metagenome (GOLD analysis project Ga0315284, IMG submission 203696) | Sediment microbial communities from Yellowstone Lake, YNP, Wyoming, USA - YL17G09_16 | ecosystem: Environmental > Aquatic > Freshwater > Lake > Sediment | place: USA: Wyoming | collected... | reverse complement strand
GGTCCCCCTCTCTAATATTAGAGAGGGGGATGACCATACCACAATTCCCCTTCTCTAATGTTAGAGAAGGGGTTAGGGGATGAGTTAGAATAAAAAAAAGTGCATTATGCTGACTTAACTGGATAACCGGAAAATATGATGCGGCCTGTGATGCCCACCAAACAATGCAGCCTTAATCAAAAGAATTTCTCGGGTTTACCGGTATGATACCCGTCCGCTCGACCTGAACTCCCTCCCGGTCTCCTCTCCTTCCACACGAGAGGGGATACCCCGCAGGGACGGGAGTGAATACATAAAGGTTGATACTTCGCAGTTCTGTTCAGGGATATTTCATTACAGGGTGGCATGAAATGACCTCTCACGAACGTTTATACCGCACACTGCATCATGAACCGGTCGACCATGTGCTCGACCGTGAGTTTCGCTACTGGCAGGAAATCCCCGGATTGTGGCAGCGCGAGGGCTTCCCGCCAGGTCTTGTCACCGACCGGCAGATCGAGCTCTATTTCGGTCTGGCGAGCCAGTACCGCATCCCGGTCCGCTTCGAGGAGATGCCGCTGTTTCAGACGACAGAGATAGAGATCCGCGACGGGTACCGTTACTATTATGACGAGGATCATGTGATCTGCAGGGTGCGGAACGACGGGCTGACAACGATGCCGGAGTACCTTGAATACCCGCTCACATCCCGCAGGGACTGGGAGTATGTTCTCAAGCCCCGCTACGACCCGGACATCCCCGGCCGTATTCCCGAAGACCTCGCCGCCCGTGTGAGGGACGCCCTCGAGAAAGATTATTACCTGCGGTTCTACATCGGGTCGTTGTTCGGGAGGCTCCGCAATTACACCGGCTTCGAGCAGATATGCTACCTTATCTACGATGATCCGGGGCTTGTTGACGAAATTATCCAGTACATGGCGGACACGATCTGCGAGGTGCTCGAACGCTGCCTGCCGCTTCTCCCCTGCCGGACGCTCATCGCCGATTTCTGGGAGGACATCTGTTTCAACACGGGGCCGATGGTTTCGCCCGCATGGTTCAGTAAGCATGTGGTACCGCGGTACCGTCAGGTCGTGTCAGTCCTCAATGCGCATGGCATCGACACAGTGTTTGTGGACTGCGACGGCCGGATCGGGCCGATAGTGGACTGCTGGATGGACGCCGGCATCCGTGTCATGTTCCCCCTCGAGCGGGCGAGCGGCTCCGACCCGGTGGTCCTCCGGAGGACATACGGCCCCGGACTCCTCCTCATGGGCGGTGTGGACAAGCGCGCGATTGCCTGTGGCGGCGATGCAATTGTCCGGGAGCTCGAATACCTCGCCTCGCTCGTCGAGGAAGGCGGGTACATCCCCCACTGCGACCATCTGTGCCCGTCGGATGTGAGCCTCGAAAACTACCGGTTCTACCTGGGGAAAAAGCGGGAGCTGTTCGGCCTGCCCCGGCGCGAGGAACGTATCAGGCTGCATCCCTGCGAGCTGTGAGGGATACGACGCTCCATACCCGGGTCAGGGTAGAAGAGATGAACAGCAGGGGATTCTGTCGGAGAAAAAAGAGGAGAAATCGCCGCCATGAATACACCACACACCATAGCGGTATTCGGCTCGTCGCAGCCCCAGCCGGGTTCGGAGGGATACGAGGAAGCCCGGAGTCTCGGAGGAGCACTGGCCTGTGCCGGCTGGACAGTCCTCACCGGCGGGTACCGCGGCGTCATGGAAGCGGCGTCCCGTGGGGCACGTGAAGCAGGCGGCAGGACTGTCGGGGTAATCACCGCTTCATTCTCTGAACGGGGACTGCGGTCCAACGAGTTCGTCGACGAGGTGATCGAGGTGCCGACTTACGCGGACCGTCTCGTCAGGCTGATCACACTCGCCGAAGGTTATGTTATTCTGCGAGGCGGGTCCGGCACGTTGAGTGAACTGTTCCTGTCGTGGGAGCTTGTGAAGAACCGGAGCCTTCCGCCACGGCCTATTGTTCTTCTGGGGGTCCGCTGGAAACGAGTTATCGACTTTCTAACAGGGGAGTTTTACGATGAATTGTCGTTTTCGTCTCACCTGAATTTGCTTGCATTCGCCCGTGATGCCGACGAGGCTGTCACTCTTATCAACCGGGCACTCAAACCCCGGTGACCCGATCCAGTCTCAATTTTCACAGCAACTCCCCCAGCCGCGATCTCATAGTAGACCGTTTTTATGCGGTCTTGCCCCACCGCCCCAGCACAGGGAAAACCCGTGCGACATTCCCAGTTCGGCGTGATACGAACCACGGACGGAAACCCGCAGGCCCGATTTGGCGACCGTGACGAGGAATTCGAACCGGTCGGGTCCGGTCCCCCCGGCGGCACCGAGGGTAAGTATGTCGAGTATGCGGAAGGTGAATCCCGCCGACACAGAAGGATCGAACCTGCGGACACTGTTGACTGCGGTAATGAATTCCATGCGGGTGGTTGCCATCCAGGCTGCGGCGAACCGCGCAGCGCCATCGAGAGTCTCCTCCGATTCGCCGAGCCGTGCATCAGTGACATCCTCTACCGATGCAGCGAGAAAAACGCTCTCTACCGGGCGGAGTACGATGCCCGCATCTGCGCTCCAGGTGGACGCATCCCCATATCCCTTGATTCTCATGGAGTTTCTGGTCAGACGTATCCCGGCACCGACCCGCCTGACCGGGGAATACGTCAGCCCCAGTTTCCCCATTTCTTCCCCGTACAGGTCGAATCCGACAGAGCTGAAGGACATCGACATGCCGAGCCTGTTTCCGCTTACCCCGGCTAAAGCGGTTGTTACCGCAAGCTCCTCGATCCCGAAGGGCACCCGCATGGCGCACAGTGTGTAGACTCCGCGGCCGAACGATTCCGCACCGGGGAAGAGCACCATGCTTTCGACGATACGTTCCTCCGAAGGCGCCGTGAAACAGTCATCGAGTGCGGTCGCAGGCTCCAGGGCGTGTGTATGAGACGGGGCGATGAACACTGCCGTAAGGAGCATGACCGAAGCTTTTGTCCATGCCCCTTTCATGTGCACGGCCCCGTGCAGAGGTCGAATAACGCGCAGGAGCGGCAGGCGTTTCCATCCGCCGTGGCGCAGTTCCCCAGAATGCCCGGCCTGACGAGAGCGAAATCGTACCGAACGGGGTCGACGGGATCGAGAAGGCGGAGCGAAGCGGTGATGTCGAGCGCCATTTTCCAGTCCGGTGCAGCCCGCATGGTCAGTCCGAGCTTCCTCCCCATCCTGGCGATGTGACGGTCGACCGGAATCACGAGCCGTGAGGGCCTGATATGGTTCCAGATGCCGAAATCGATCCCGTCCGGGCCGCGCACCATCCACCGGAAGTAAAGGGCGAGACGTTTGCAGGCGCTCCCGTCCGCGGGAGAAGGGAACAGGCGCGAAAAACGCCGGTCATCCTCTCCGCCGGTGAGTTCGCAGTACGCCCGCTTCATGCAGGCGGATAATCCGGTCATGGCCTGTTCAACCGTCGGTGCATCAGGATTGTCGAGAGATGCCACGAAGTTTGACACTGACCCGTACCGCTCAAAAACATCCCCTAAAATACGGCTCACTGCGGCAAGGTCTTCGCCGTGTGTCCACCGGTGTTTGAACCCTCTCAGCCTCTTCCGCGCTTCATCGAAAGACCTTCGGCGGACAAATTCTGCGGGTGCAGGCCCGATAAGACCGAGGAGGCGGGATGCGCTTCTCCGTATCTGTACCGCACCGCCGTACGCAAGGAGTGAAACGAAACATCCGGCGGTCTCGCGGTCATGGGCTGAGGAAAAAGTGTGAACGAGACCGACCGGGTCGGTGTCACGGTACCGTTCATCATACCCGGCGGTGAGAAGATCGAGGTATCGTTTCAGGTTCCCATTGTTTTTCACGATTTTTTCGCTTGTGTATGTTTTATCCACTTATGACATACCGGTTTGAGGCAATGTAGCACATCGCCTGTCAGGTGTCAATATCGTTTCGGCAGGGGATTTCGCCTATTACGCTTGCGCCGGAATTTGTTTTTTACGTATTTTAACCCGATCTATTCATAAAATAAATTGGGCTCATGCGGAACTTATTGTTATTATTATATAATCTCATCCACCTGATCCTTTCTCTTGCCCGCAAGAGAAGGGGAGTACAATCACTGACGGATGCATCTTGTCGCTCTTTCACGTGTGAGAGAGGGGGATCGAGGGGGTGAGTGATCTTACGTTGAAGAAAATCCAAAAGTTTATGAATAATTCGGGTTAAAAGCCTTATAAGACGAAATCCAAGAATTAAAGCCAACTCTACATATTTTTTTCATTATTACACGATTATTCGGCAATATGTACCTCGATACCTTGTGACTTTAAAGAATCCAGCATATCCACAGGAGCATTCTTGTCTGTGACGATAATGTCGATATCTTCAAGTGTGGCGGCAAGTAATCCCGAGGAAATCCCAAGTTTACTCGAATCAATCAGTAGAATCCGTGTTTTTGCACATCGCATCATTGCTTTTTTTACACCAATTTCGGGAAGATTCCAGTCGGTAGCCCCATCCTCAAGTGTCAAGCCTCGAGCGCCGAAAAAGCATTTATGAGTTCTGTAATTCTCGAAAAAAGCTTCGGCCTGTGGTCCGACAAAAGACCAGTCCTTTTCAAAAAACATTCCGCCGCAACACATTAACTCTATGTTATCCAAATAATTAGCCACATAAATCATAATATTGAGACCATTGGTTAAAATTTTCAGGTTATGAGTCGTTATGTGGTTTATCATGGAACTGACTGTTGTTCCACCCTCAAGCACAATAATATCGTTTTCATGGATAAAATGCTCCACCGTATACTTGGCAATCAGAGTTTTTTCATTATAGTGAATTTTTTTCCTATCACTCATTTTTATCTAAAAAGGTATGGAATTATATCTATCCTTTATTGCCCCCCCTCTCACACGAAGGATTTTGTGCTGTTTTTCAAGGGCATGAAGATCACGGTAGATGCTCATCATAGATATTTTAAGACGTTTTTTCAATTCTTCAAGCGTTATACTACTTTCTTCAAGAATCCATTTCAGTATCTGCTCACGTCTTTCTTCAACAAACATATTTCACAACCTTTCGTTTTTCACAATAATTTATAGAAATATAACCAGTCCTGCAAATATAGAAACATAAATTATTGATATTTATAAGATAAAATAGCAATAACATAAGTTAAATATAAATATAATAAATATTTTCCTTGACAAGTAATAGAATAATATCTAATATTTAAATTGGTATTTTGTGTTAATTAATGATAATTATTAAACAAAAATCAACTTATTTTTTCATTATGTTTACAGAATTTAAGAGATTTTTTTCAAATACCACCGTTTACTTTAAGTGATATCCGGTTAGATTTAAAGAATAATAATTGGTTAACATTTTATTTTACTAGTAGTTAGAACAGTCACTTTCTATTTGTCTCTAATAACATCCTGTGATAAGAAATACAATATTTTTGCAGCTTTTGCAATTTATTTGTGGGTAATTGTTCAAGAATATGCTACGGAATAGCAATTATCGATAAAATCGGTTACACCGGATATATATCATTGAAAGGGGGTGTTTCAGAGCTTTTAAGGTAATGTCATATCTCATTGTTTGACATTCTTTTAATGCACATTTACATGAAAGGGCTAATCAGATGAAAAAAAAATTTTGTGTTGTAACCACACTTCTCTTCGTGACGGTTATGGCTTATGCGGCTGACTTTACCCCGCTGGTCATGACAATCACAAGCCCGGCGCAGATCGAATATCAGTTTGACGGGGCGACATTGACGATACCCTTCACGCTGGCCAATACTCCCGCCGCGGTCTGGCTTGTCATCAATACGAAGGGCCAGGCGGCGAATATTGTCGGAGTCCGCAACGGGTATCTCGGATGGCATTATGTCAACAAGACTGACACCACCATCTATATTTCGGGCAGATATTCGAGAACAGCCGGAGAAACATCGGTTACCTGGGATGGCAAGGACGAGAACGGTAATGCAGCAGCAGCCGGAAGCTACGATTACTATCTCTGGGGATATGACGATCAGACCGCGAGACAGATAGCTTCACAGTTCGTCCAGATCGGATTCAACTGGGAATCGCAGTTTACATTTGTCATTGAAAAAGGAGAGGACGGTCTTCCGTTATCGAAACCGATGCTGTTCGCTTCCAATGTCTGGTGGCAGGCAGGGACGGGACCCTTTCAGCACCCGCACGGAACCACCATGAAGTGGGAGTTGGGCGGCGATCCGATGGATATAAACCACCTCCAGACCACATGGATGCCGATTTTCTCCGCGGTGGCTGCAGATGCCGGCATCAGCTACGGCGGACCGTGCCTCAACCCGACCGATTATGACATTTTCTATAACTGCGTAGTCAATTTCGTCCAGTTGACCGATACCTTCATGAAATGGCAGTTTGTCACCGATGGCGAAGCCATTCGCGACGAAAACTGGCTCGGCTGGGATGAGTTGACCATGGAGGACAAGGGATGCGCGATCGGTGTCTGGTCGCAGAAACCCACTGTCTATACTGACGGTAATTATATTTATGGCCAGTCTCCGGGCCTCCATCAGAAGCAGGAGGAATGGAACAAACTGAGATGTGTCTCATTCGAAGGTGACCTCGTCTTTGACAAGATGATGCATGACTGGTACATGCCTGATGATAACAATCCTCATGACTACATCAACGGCGCGTTCCATTTAATGGCATCCCGTGTCCCGTATCACTGGTTCCTCGTCTCCCATACAAGCTGTCTGCATCAGATGATCAACACCACCCGTCTGGTTGTGGATCCTGACGATGAGAGCGACATGGTGATCTTTACCAACTCTAACGGTGATTACTGGATGGATTCCGCCGACGAGCCGAACATCGAGCCTGCCTGGCACTGCCTTGCAGACACCAAGACGTCAGCGATGAGACGTGAATCCAACGCGATCGACCGTAATGGATTCAATATCATCGGTACGGGCTACTACGGTCTGATCTCATTCGGTGTGTCGACACAGGACGGAACCGGTATCGGCTACATGTCGTTTGGGGACGACACGATCAGCGACGAAAGAGGTATCAATGGTGGTGTCCAACTCTGCGACAGCGGCTCCTCATACGACGGCCTGTATGTGAGCGGAGCCTTGACCGCCGATTCCGGCGACTGGACACTCGGCTCTAAGTCCGCGGCCTGGTATGTCGCCTCCGATTCATCTCATGGTATTATCACCAACCAGCCCGTTGCTGTTGAAGATGAATCACCCGCTGCATTTATAGTTGAACAAAATAGTCCGAATCCTTTCAATCCAACGACATCTATCGCTTTCATGGTTCCTGCGGAAAGTCATGTAATTGTCGATATTTACAATGTCGCAGGCCAGAAGGTCGATGCACTGGTCAACGGCATGATGAACGCCGGCAGGCATTCGGTTGTCTGGGATGCCACCGGATTTTCGAACGGTGTCTACTTCTATACGGTCAAATCGGGCGATTTCACAAAGACCATGAAGATGACGCTGTTGAAGTAAAACCCTTTCCTAAAAGTGTTATCGTAAAAGCCCCGTGATGACCCCGCGGGGCTTTTTTACCTCCTCGACATCACAGTGATGTATCATGCAAAAAAATCCGGCACACTGTCTCCTCTACGCGCCGGGTGTAAACGAATCCGAGGTTATGTATAATCAATTCCCCCTCCTTTATCTGCAATCCCTCATTAAAACTCCGTGGAATTCTCTTGATTACAAAGGGAATTGCCAGATTTCGCCTATTACGCTTGCGCCGGAATCAGACTATTACATATCTTAACGGAGAGAGAGCTATCGTAATCCGGAGGTTGTCATGGTAAGGAACATATACGGATATGTATTGATTTTCGTCCTTACGACTGTTCAGGCGATATCCGTATACGGTGGGGTGATTGCGACAAATGCCTCAATCGAAAACGGGCGTAACAACATGGCCGACCCGCAGTTTGCCAGGTCTGTGCGGTTCGATACGGGTGTGGGCCAGGCTGTCAGATTTCTGGTGACAGGGGACCCGGCCCTCGGGGAAACAGTCAGGATTGCCATCCTGCGTGCTGCGCTCGAGACCCGTGAAAGCATCGGAACAACGCAGGCCATTGCTGTGGACGCTGCCTCGAAAAAGCTCTACGAAACCCTGCTCATGTATGACCTCGTGGCGCAGTTCGACCTTTTCTCCGCCGATGAGAGGACGATTCTGAACCGGTCCTTCAGGGATGCGCTCTCCTTCTCAATGAGCGATGGGGCGTGTACTCCTGACGAGGACAGCCGCATGCTCGGGACCACGGCCATGCGTGTCGGGACCTCCTGCATCCTGTATGCGCTGAATTTCCTTGAAGATCGGAAAACGGAAGAATTTTTGTCTTACGGGATTTCATGTTTTGAAAAGAACCTTGCGTGTTCGATCGATGATCATGGTGCATGGGTTATTGATTCCCCGGGATACGCGGCCGAGGCGGTCGAATACATGATCGTTGCGGCGAGGGCGCTGAAAAACGGAGGTTTTCAGGATTTTTTCTCCGATTCGCGCCTCAGTAACCTGCTCCTCTATGAGATGCACTTAACCCCTCCCCAGCAGTGCCCGCTCGTCGCGAACGTCTACATGATCGCATCGCAGGGACAGACCGACCCCGGAGTCAACCACGGTGCCCATGCAGTCATGGCGTCCGCGGATATCTACCCACATTTCCCCGACGAGGCTTCGTATCTGGTCTGGTACTGGAATCAGTGCGGCAATCCGGTCGAACCTCTCGGTGTCCTGCTTATCGACACCTCGATCCCGTACATGCGGCCCGATGGCAGGAGCCTTGTCGCTGGTGGCGGCATGGCGGTGCTCAGCGACGCCTTTGGGACCGGGAATGAAAGCATTGTGTTTTCGGGATTCGGAAAAACGTCCCGCCCGTTCGACCGTAAGAGCCACAACCATGCCGATGATAGTGACTTTTCATTTGTATGGTCGGGGATACCGCTCATTGTCCATGATGGGTACAGCAGCGCGGAATGTTCGGAGCAGCTTATAAACAGACCGGCATGGCGTCACAATCTCGTCCTGTACGAGGGGGCGGGCGATTCCCCTGTAATCCCGGAGAACCTTGTCACAACCGGAGCCATCGTTCCCGATACGACCGGCAGTGGATTGGTTCCGGCAGACTTTTACCCCGACGGTATTAACCAGTTCCTCACCACCGACCGGGTGGATTATGTTTCAGGCCGTGTGCGTCTGACCCGTAACGATGTTCCCGCACAGTCCTATTACCGTCATATTCTTTTCCTCAAGCCCGACGCGCTCCTGGTCTGGGATCAGATCGAATCGCAGTTCCCCCTCGAATGGAATCTCTGGATGCCTGTTTCGGCAGTGCTGGCAGAGGGCAATGTACTCAAGGCGTATACGGACAATAACATCGAACTCCAAATTCTTTTCGCGGGCGACCAGACACTCGATTACAGCGTCGATAAGCTTCCCGCCGAAATAACATGGGACTGGCCGGTCGTCATGAGCGCCCCGTACGGCTCAGGCGTAATCACCGTTGTCACACCCGATTTGGTCACGTGCGCTGTCGAAGGCGCGGATACATTCGCGATGGATGTGCTTCACAACCTGCTTTCACGGTATGGTGCGCCGGATTCGGTGTACGTGGTCACTGGCCGCGATGCTCCTTCGCGCGTTCTCGACCGTTTCCGTATCCCCTACGACCGTTTTGTCCCCGGTGAGCTCTCGTCCCTCGATCTTACGGGCTGCGGGCTCCTCATCATCGACGATACGGGGCAGTGCAGTGTCGATGACGGTGCCGGGAAAGTCGCCGCGTTTTTGCTGCGGGGTGGAAAGGTACTCGTGTTCGCCGGTCCGTACACCGACGGCGGGAAGGAGCGGTCGGTCATTCCTGTTTCACTCACTATGGGCGGCTGTGCAATCGGTGGTGCTGATGATTCGGCTCAGGTCAGGGAAATACTGCTCGGCGAAGACCCGGTCTGGCGTAATCCCAACCGGATAACGGCCGATTCCTGGCTTGAATGGGTGCGGAAACGATGTTCAGGTGACGCGAACGGCGATGTGAGATCAGGTGTGACTATTCCATCACGGTGGTCTGATTCGTGGAACATCCTCGCATCAGTACGGTATTCGTTCCCGGTGAAGTCGCACGCGCTGGGGACGTTCGGTGCTCCTTCACGCATACGGGTGAAACACCCGGCATCGAAGGACTTCTTCACCCTGCTTCTTCCCCGCCGGACTGGCCGGTCGTATGCGTTCAAGGTGACACAGAGCGGCCCGGGATATATCGCCATTTCAGACCCGTTGACCACCTGGGAGATCAATGCCGGAAACGCATCATGGACCGACGCCAATCTCGCGATCAGGATCACCGGTCCGGGCGGGGTGGAAATGCTCTATGCCTTCGACTGCACAAAACTCGATACCGGAACGGACACCATCACTGCAGGTTCGCCTCTGTCCATTTCATACTCTCCGAGGGACGACAGTGGAGTCATCATGACCGCCGAACGGAACACGATCCGTCACGGCTCGGGGGAACTGAAGCTCCATGCCGGTGAAGTGTCGTTCGGGGGACTGAAAGGTGCTGTGTCGCTGAAACGCACGACCTTTGTCACATGCCTCCGGGTCGTGGATGCATCAGGTGTGCCTGTCATGGGCGCTCGTGTGTATCGAGGGGGCGGATGTATCGGCGAAACGGACGACGGTGGCAGACTGAGGGTCAGGTGGCGCTCTGCCCGGTTTGAGGTGATAGTCTCGTACGGCGGGGTTAAGACCGCGGTAACACTCGAGCCAGGAACCATGGATATCGTCCTTGCCCTCACACGATAACCCGCACAGACGGATGGTTGTGTGTAAACACGGTAGAAAATCCTGGCGCAATCTTACCATTGTCGCTTACAATAAACAACGTCATACATAATTGCCCTTAGTGAGGATGGATGCCGAAACAGGTTCGGCATGACAGTGCAATTACCACTGTCACCCTGAATGTGTTTCAGAGTCTTTTTGTGTAAATAATTTTGTTACCATGTACATAGTGCCCGGCCGTCCTGCGCAGAAACCGAAATCTCCTGTTAAACGTGGAAGGTCTATATAAGGCTGATGAGTGAACAGGTACTAACGCTATCCATAGAGGCCCTTGCGTATGGCGGCGATTCTGTCGGCCATACCGGAGGCAGGGTGATATTCGTCCCGGACGGCGTTCCCGGCGATGAGGTGCGGGTAGAGGTAGTTGAGGATAAAGGCTCGTTTCTCCGGGGGAGGCTCCTCGACATTACAGCACCCTCGAACGACCGTGTCGAGCCGTTCTGCCCGTATGCGGTACGGTGCGGCGGCTGCCAGTGGCAGCATGTGGATTACCATGCGCAGTGCACCTGGAAAGAAGCCATCGTCCGGGAATCGCTCTCCCGCCTCGGCGGGATTCCGGACCCGCCTGTCGAGTCCTGCCTTCCCGCTCCCTCTGTAACGGCATACCGGTCTATTGCCCGGTATCCGGCTCGTGCACAAGGAAGCGAACTCATCTGGGGGTATTTTGAACACCGTTCCCATGCGCTGGTCAACATCGACCGGTGCCCGGTGGCGACCGGAACGGTCAATGACCTCTCGGTGTATATCCGCTCCTTTTTCCACGGAAAGGAGCATATACCCGACCTCGCGGAGATTACCATTCGCACCTCTGAAAATATACCATCCGCGCTGGTGACCATCTCCACGGGCGGCTCATTCGATTTTTCCCTTCTGGCCAGGCGGATGTTCGCCGATTTCAGATATCTCGAGGGTCTGATCATCCGCCGTGAACGCGGTATACAACTGCCACGGCATGTCAGGACGTTCGGAGCCGGGCACCGTACGGAACGCATCGCCGGCAGCAAGTTCAGAATCAGCGAATTGTCGTTTTTCCAAGTCAACGTGGCGCAAACGGAGCGGCTTGTGGCACTCGTCGGTGACATGCTCGACCTCCAGTCCGGTGAGACCGTCGTGGACGGCTATGGCGGAGTCGGGCTCTTTTCACTCAGCCTGTGCACTGAAGCGGCGACAGTTCATCTGTTCGACAGCTCAAGGAGCGCGGTATCAGACTGCCTCTCCAATGCCGAAAAGCGGGGAATGACAATGTTTTCAGCATCGTGCGAACCCGCGGACCGGGCATTCGGGCGAATCGGCCGTGCTGATGTCCTCATCATCGACCCGCCGCGGACAGGACTCGGGAAGAAGACGGCACTCACAGCATGCGGCCTCGGAGCCCGTAAGGTCCTGTATGTGTCCTGCAATCCCTCGACACTCGCGCGCGACCTTGCGGTCTTCCTCGGGAACGGTTACCGCCTTGAACGGGTCGTACCGGTGGACATGTTCCCGCACACCTATCATATCGAGACGGCGGCGAAGCTGGTGAAGAAGTGATAGACCGGGGCATTGTGTATGGGCGGTAAATACCGCTTTTCTCCCCGGTTTACCCCCGAGTAATAGCCGGGCGAACAAGCGCTTTCCCCAAGAAGTACAAGGTTGACAAGAAAATACGACAGGATTAACAGGATTGACAAGATTAACAAGAATGAATAAATATATAAAAAATATCATGTAAATCTTGTTAATCATGTCTATAAAAAAGTGTAAATCATGTCCTGATGGGGACGATAGTAAAAAATGGGGGGTTGCCAGGGTCTGCTGTAATATTGACTTTTAAAAGAAATTTATATAAATTGGGTTACCTTAAAGCCGATGTAGCTCAGCCGGCCAGAGCGTCTCACTTGTAATGAGAGGGTCGGGGGTTCGAATCCCTCCATCGGCTCCATAATAACAACAATGACTTACGACGATTTTAGATTCCACGGTAATTTCCCTGCCCGGGCGAGCTTGCGGCTGAACACGTCTTTTTCGTACTTTGTTGCCAGCTTATTGTTTAATTTTGAAAAATATCTGGAAAAACTCTGTAAAAAAACAAAGGCGGAGCTATGCGACGGTTATTTGTATTACTGACAAGTGTGTTAGCGCTTTTTGTGCTTGCTTCCT
>Ga0315284_10010774_pt1 | contig 13024 bp, 18 predicted proteins | sample YL17G09_16_MG_FD_203696 | JGI IMG/M metagenome (GOLD analysis project Ga0315284, IMG submission 203696) | Sediment microbial communities from Yellowstone Lake, YNP, Wyoming, USA - YL17G09_16 | ecosystem: Environmental > Aquatic > Freshwater > Lake > Sediment | place: USA: Wyoming | collected... | reverse complement strand
TCATAGAAATAAGGTACAGGGAAGAGTATTTAATACTCAACTCAATAGTGCTTGCGTCAATCAGGCAATGAGAATAAAGCATTAGCAAACTTCTCATAAGCGACTAATACAAAACTAAGGTTTAATTAGTCCCAAGCCCCTGCCCTTGTGACAGGGGTAATTGACATAGAATTATTATCACATAATCCAAATAATACCCGTAATAATTAATCCTACTGTTAGAATTATACCTGTTATCCAAAGTATAATCATCAAGTTGGAAGCATCATACATATTCACTATCCTCGACAGCCGTTACCAAACTCTCCCACAACCTCAATGAACTCTGGTATTTCATCAATTTCTTTAATAAATTTATACCATTTTCCAAGTTGAACTTTAAAAGCATAAGCTCTACCACTACAAACTAACTTATGCTCCTGTAAAGGCAACCAACTAGTTTTAGCATGTTTTGCAATTCCAGCAGGATAAGGCTCTCCAAAGACCAAGAATCCGGCATGAGGATTTTCAACAGGCTCCTTTTTATCAACCGACAGACAGCGATAAAGACCTTTGCTTTCAATATATTCAAAAATAGTAAAACCTGTATAGAAATCACCTTCTTCAAGAAGACGATTTGTTTGAAAACATCTACCAGAATTATTAACAAAAAGTTTCATTTGTGCTCCATTTTTTTATGTGAATTTTTCCACTCCTCCCACTCATCTTGAGCTTCCTTGGCTTGAGCATCCAACTCAGCACATTCTTGCTGATATTTAGAATACAATGCTTTAAAATCCTTAGTTTTAGCAGATTTTGTAGTATGTATTTTCTTAATTTTCTCAGAGAACTCTACGAATTCGTCTGTAAGTAATAACTCTACCTCATACATATGCTTATCCTTTCAAATTATAACTCTCGTAATCATGCCTATCGGATACCATAACTTCCGTTCCCCTAGTATGGTAAACAATTTCCTGTTCATCCTTGTCTTTAGTAACCAACACCACTTCTCTGTTCTGGCCCCATAACCGTTTTAATGATTGTAATACTGCCTTTACATATGGTGGATACAATGGATGACCATCCCACTGATGTTCCAACAACATGTGCCCACGATTTAAATGATTTGGATCAACCAACCTCACATCTGGCAAACCACCATTTATACAATTTTCCATTAATTTTTTCTTTATCTGTTTATAATCCCTGCTTTTAATAACATATTCGCCATTTGGTCTATGTTCCCATTCGAAAAACTCATATTTATTACAGAAATCCTCAGTAAAAAATTCTGAAATAAAAGTAAAATCATCATAAAATTTACGCACTTCCAAAACTTTATCGTGCCCCAATCCTACATTTTCATCCCAATCTTCTCGTTGTTTTAAATTTTTGCAATCATCATATATTGGACCAAATTGCCCCTTATTCCAACGATCCTCAATATCCTGGAATAGACAAAATCCTAACTTATATGGATTCATCGAATACTTGCCACCCAAAACTCCCATCTTGTGAATAGAATATTCAATAATACCAGCATCATGTTCTTTCTGGCCGAGTGAGGCAAATCCCCTTTTAGCCATTAAATTAAAATCTACAAAAGATGCATAACCCTCATTCAAAGTATGTGTAATTCTCTGAGGAGAGAAATACATTTCTTCTTCATATAACATTGCCACAATATCAGCTTGCCATGGCTGCAATGGAGCATTATCCCTAATAAACTGCATAACATCTTTAATTGGCCTCTTAAAAATTTGCAGTTGTTCAGCTATTTCTTTTTTATCCAAATCCTTTTTTTGCTTCTCAATCCATTCCTCTGGATTGAGATAGGTATCCATATAATCATGATCATCCTTAACATCTAAACGTTTTGGATACCTATAATTCCTCTTATCTATTATAACAGGTTCCTTAAATCTTCGTTTCTCCCACGCTTTAGCAGGATCAATTAAAGTGGCTATCCTTAATACATGATCCAAAAATTCAACCACTTTCTCCTTACCCCATCGCTGCATATATTTGCGAATTCTACTTCCATGGTTCGCAAGTTCATTCATCATATTTTGGCTAGTGGGAGCAAAATAAACATTATTCTTAAAGAAATCATTGTGACCCAAAGCATGGGCAACAACAGTAACATTATCAACTAGTGTATTTGAATCTAAACAATAAATGTAACAAGGGTTACAATTATGTGAAATAATACCATTGGCAATAAAGTCGTGGGATTTATGGGACAAAGAGATGTCAACAGTTTCTCGCCCTGTTTCAGCACAAACACCTTCAACCTCATACATTGGCAAATTTATTGTATTTAATATTTCTTTATCCATGCTATCTCCTGCCCTCTCCACAAAACTGAATAAAGAATGTAATCCCACCAATCCCTTCCTCATATTTTTTATAGATCGCCCTAAAGATGGATCATTATAAGTAGTTAAATTATTTTTTTCAGCCCATTTTATTATCTCATTTTGCACATAAGGAACATGAATTCCCCTACTTCTGCAATATTGTGTGTTTATTAATTTTCTTAGATAATCATTTTTATATTCCAAATAAAAACCAATATATTTCTCAAATCTGCGCAGACCACTTTTTGCTGTAATTTCTAAAACAGATATACAGTTATTTTTAGCATAGCCATTATTAGCAACAGTCTTTATTTTAGAAACAATACCCATCTCCGACAATAACAACTGAACATCAGCTATTAAATCAAAATTATAACCACTTACGCCTAAACCACCCGAAGAATATCCATCTGTATCAAACAACCCACGTAAGAAAGATGCTCTAAACTCCTGCGAAGATAGCCAAATACAATATGGCACCCTCTTTGTTTTATATGTACACCCCTTCTTAAGCCCAATATGGTCAAAAAAATCAATTGCTAATTTGGAGCAAAAAACAACATGATAGCACCTAGGCTTTTTGCGTATTACCGCTGACTTTTTAAACACACTTTTGAATAATTCAGCAATATGCTTAGCATAACTTTTATATTTCAATCCTACTGCAACTGAAACTTGATTTTTACTCGATATTCCCGTTCCACATGTCCCGTCGCCAACAATAATTCCTAAAAGTTCTGCCAAATCCACCGTCATTTCTTTAGGAATTTGTATATTCTTAATACAATGCCTAATATTACTTCTAGTTTCGGAAAGAACTTTATCAGGGTCCCAACTTATTTTATACGGAAGCCCCAAATATCCACAATAATTGTCCATTCCAACCAAAATATCTCCATTCTTTAAATCCTTTGCTTCTACCCACTCTAAACCGTTTTCTCCAATTTTTTTCCATCTGTGTTCAAGAGTACAAACCAAATCCTGAGAATAATGAGCAATTTTTACCCTAAGAACTTTCTTCTTTAATTGTCTTTTTACACTAACCACATCCCTAACTTGGTCCCCCAAAACCATTTGATCACCAGGCAATACATCCCCAGCATATATTGTTCCCCTTTTTGTTAATACTTTTGTTTTTAAATCACAACAATTCACAACCATCTCATAAATCTTCTGCATTCCATGTTCATATCCCTGCTGCAACTCATTATATTCCATCCCCCACTTCCAATGAGGGTATCTTACTGGAAATCCACCATAGGCCGCTATTTCACTTATCTCATCATATGTCAAAAATTCAATAACTGTTGGGTAAAAATCAAGACCAAAATCATGCGCTGCCTTGAAAATATCCGGCAATATCTTCCTTAATTCCTCGGGAACTTCCACGCCAGGGATTGTACTATCACCCATTAAAATGGATGTACCACGCATCATTTTTGAAGTCATTGAACAGGCTCCCTTGCCAATACACCAGATTTACCCAATAAATCTAAAATTGCATGAGTGATTTGCTTATCTCTTTCTTCCTCTGTTAACTGGGAAGCAGCATAATAACCCTGCCCAGCCTTAGCACGAACATCAGCCTCCTTCATTCCAATAGCCGTAGTTCTTAAATTCCCCATGGGAGTGTCTTTAAGTAAATTTTCATCGACATAACTTTTTAAACTGTCATGACTACTCCATGGTAAAATCTGGGTAATACCAATTAAATTTACTACGTTTTCTGAAAATTCCTTACGAATTGTATCACAAAAAGCTTGATTGTCATCACCCCAATTTTCACCATCAGTAAAATAAAACACATATAAATTCCATTTTTCTGGTGGATACCTGGCCTCAAATTGCTTTGCAATCAATTTTAATGCAGATGAACAAGTTGTGCCACCACCATAACGATAACGGTAAAATTTATTTTCATCTACTTCTTGAGCAGTAGTATCGTGCCAAATATAAACACGTTCAGTCCTCTTGTAAAAATGCCTAATCCAAATATCTAACCACCAAGCCATATCAGAAACAATTTCACATTTGTACTGATCCATACTCCCAGAACCATCACGAGCAAAGAAAATCACTGCATTCGAACTGGGAATATTAATTTCTTTATACTGCCTATAACGACGGTCACTATTAATTGGTGTAATAAGTTGCATCCGATCAGGACACCCAGGTATTTCATGCAATTGATTTATTTCACCACTGGCGCACATCCTCTTCAATGCCTGCAACATGGTACGACGATTATGTCTCAATGATTCCGGCCCTTGAAGAGATATGTCATTATATTTTATCTTTTTCTCTTCATAAACTTCCTGAGGTTTAGGCTTAAGATTAGGCAACTCCAAATCTTCTTTAAGAAGTTTTAACACTTCTTCTAGTGAAACATCTACTACAACACCCTCAGATTCTTCTTTCCCGGCTTGGTTTCCCTTCCCATCATCATCTTTCCCGATCACATCTCCCTTCTTACCAGGACCTCTGCCGATTCCCTCCTCTTCCCTTCCACGCAGAATATGAGGAATATCTATTTTAGGGATCGTTATCCTTAACCGTCCACCCTTCCCCCTAAGCTTCCAGATGGAACCATTTTTAATAAATTTCCCTAATTCCTTTCTGGTTTTACCAGAATAAACATCAACAAAGTCGTTGTAGTCTTCATCAATACGACGAGTCATAGATTATTCCCTATAATTGGCATTACGATTATCCATGTTTAGATAATAAACTAAAAGTCAACAGAAATCAAGCCCAAACGAATATAAAAATCGTCATAATCTACAATCTCTCGTTTTACTATATCTGAAATAGATAATAATTTTTTTAATGAAATTGTATGAGTAAGTTTACGACCAGGAATTCTAGACCCTGCTCCGTGGTGATATATCAAATTTCCATAAATCGAAAACATAGCTGGGGATAGATTTAAAACATTAGTTCTACGTAATTTTAACCATTTCATTTTTCTAATTTCCGCTATACGTCCATCCCAATACTTTTGAATAGCAGAAAAATTAGTACCGAATTTTTTTCTTATATGATTAATATTTTTTTTATAAAATCCTGCTTTCATACAAATAAAACCAATCCAAGGAACAGTTTCTGTGCCTAATTTTCCAGAAATACTAGGCATATCCAGACGTTGCGCTGCTATGAAACTATTTTTTAATAAATTACAGTTCACAAATTCTTCAAATTCAGATGTGATGGGAAATGCATCGCTATCTATTAAACACACTAAATCACTATTTTCTATATTTATAATAAATTTATCCACAAGCAATAATAATCTCCCACGATGATTGGGCTCCTGATTAATACCTACTGGTTTACGTATAACCTGCCAACCATCAAATGCGTCTTTATATTCATCCTGCATATCTTCCTTTAGTGAGGCATAAATTTTAAATTTAGAAACATTCTTCACAAGAAATCTTTTTTGAATATCAACCCAGAATGGACAGATATGCACAGAAAAAAAATGAATCATAATGTATTTACAACTACAAACTATTTGTTCACAACAATAATTACACCTTTTGGTACAGGAGGAGACGGAGTTGGGTTTTTAAAACCAGGCGGCTTTTTATTTATTGGCATCACTCACCTCTTATTATGTTCGCACAACTGTTCAATGGTATAAATACCATGCACCCACAAGACTCCTTGAATAAAACCCAACCAACGATATATCTTTCCTACCTCTTCGGTTTTCATCATCTCGGGGATTTCATTACACATCCACCTAACGTGCTGTAGTTCAGTACCATCCTTTACTGTAGCAGCCACGGGATAAAGAATATTATCATACTTCTGTACAACATCTCTAATGTGTTGATAGGTCATAATCTTCCCGCTCCTTAAGAACTCAGTCCATCTCACCACAAGACCGAGACCAAAACCAAAACCCAATCCCCATCAAGTAAATTGGTAATTGATTTGAAAATTTGTTCACTTAATGCATTCGTGGGAACAATAGATTCCCACCATTGTCTAAATCTCATGTGATTATATATAATTAGAAATTGAATTTTCCCCATTCCATCTTCAACTCTTCCAACTGCTCTAAAGTTATTGGCTGCGGATCAAAATAAAATCTATTATCTAAATGCCATGGAAGATTCCGCATGTTCCAATAAAAATAATTCTCCAAAGAAATCAAATACCCAAACTGCGGCAGCATCTTCCCAATCACTCCAAAAATTTTCGTACACAACCTCAAGCTGCTCAAAGCCTTCAGGGCAATCCTCCCCAAGATACCACAACAAAGTAGATCTAATAATGTGGCTGAAATTCCAGCACTTGGATCGTTTGTTATGGAAGATTTTCATCAACTACTCTCCACTGCCTTTTTGCTAGTTCTAATTCTGCAACTCTCTGTCGCTTAAATTCAACAGCTTTTTCTTTATTTGGGAAGTAAGAATAAAATGTCTCCATCCATATCAATTTCTTAGACCAAAATCCATCTGGAACTATAACAAGTTTCTGAATCTTGTAAAACCTACCATCTGTAAGAATTCTATATCTTTCAACAGGTGGTGGTAATTTTGGAACATCGAACCATCCCATGGCAATAGCCTTCAAATGAATGTGGACCAACACCAAGATATAAAACCATCGTGCCAGCACCGACCAGCATATGAAAAAGAATTAGGTTGATGCAATAAGTAAAAAATAGATCGACACCAACAACAACATCTAAAACTATCAGACCAATCAGACCAACGAGTCTCATTAAGTATTTTCATTTATCCTCAAACCCAGTAAACATCCAATCAGACAACCGCTGAAATAATATGCCTAATCTACGTATAATTTCTTTAGTTACATTTATTAAAATATCTCCAAGAACTGTCCAAAGGATGCTCCACGGCCACAACAAAGCCCATGTTGTAATAGCATTAAGATTTCGTTCAAATTTTGGCGGAATAATTCTTTTATGCAAATCGTTATAAGATAATCCATAAAACCTAAATAAATCACAATCATTTATTACATTAGACCATTCGCTACTGAGCTTATCTGGGATTTTATTATCTAATATGCCATTTTCACACAAAAACTTATTTCTCATCCGTTCCAATATACACCGCATTTTAAACATTAAAATAAACCATCTAATTATCGACCACATTATTCCACAAGACATATATACAGGAATAAACAACACACTAATTACTGGATTCGCCTTAACATAAACCCAAAGGTCTCCAAATAACAACAGAGCAAGAATAACACTAACTACCAATGTTAATGACGCCCCAAATCGCCCATTTTCTTCAAAAAACAATAATGCCAAACTAACCAACAACAATAGAGCCCAAAATAAAACACCACCAACAATTAGGAAATCCACTATCATGTTTCACTCCTTTTATCGAGACCAAGCCCTGTTGAGAGTGTAGCATCCTGACTCACAACAACGATGTATTGGCCAACTAAACGTAGAATACCACAAAGATTCAGACCAAGACCCGGAGCCACACCATACGTGACCATGCCAATGTTTTTTGTAAAAGATTTTCAAATTACTCTCCATGGACCACGCTTCTCGTTCAACTCTGCCTCTATAATTAGTTCCCCCACCCTCCTAATTGCATCTCCTTTTGTATGAAACAAACCCGATTCATATTCCCACATCAAACTTCTAGAAAAGAACCCACTGGGGCGCATTATAAGCGCTTCTACCTTATAATCCACCCCATCTGTAAGAATTCTATATCTCTCAGAAATGGGGGGCAACTCAACTTTAGAAGAATTAAACCAGGTCATTGATGGATCCCTTATCATACTGACATTTCATGCACAACACACGCAATGGTGGATCAACAGGAAAATTATTCCTTCTCAACCATAAATATATGGGATTTTTTATTGGCATTTTAATATATACTACTATAATAGCATTGAGGTAGTATATATGACAATTATATGCAGCAAATGTGGCGAATCATTTTCAGAATGTGATAAGGTAGGACGAAGCCTTTGGTGTAAATTATGTTGGAAAAAATGTCGTAAGGAATACAATTTTACCAATAGAGATAAAAGAAGTAAATATCGTAAATTAAATAAAGATAAAATTTTAATTCAAAATCAAATATATCGTGATATGAATCATGAGCAAATTACAACAGCGAGTAAAAAGTACCGACAAGAAAATAAATGTCGTATTAATATAAAGTCGAGAAAATATAATAAACAAATTAAAATGTGTATTCTTTCTCATTATTCAGGTGGCGTGCCATATTGTAATCACTGCGGAGAAAAAGACATTAGATGTCTTTCTATAGATCACATTGAAGGATGTGGTTCTAGTCATCGTAGAGAATTAAAAATAAACTTTTATAATTGGTTGAAACAAAATGGCATGCCAGATGGCTATATGGTTTTGTGTTTTAATTGCCAATGGGTCAAAAGATATATTAATAATGAGTGTAATCGTAAAAATGCGTGTGATTATAAAAATGTATCTGATTATCAAAAAAAATATCAAAAAAAATATCAAAAAAAATATCAAGAAAAACTTAAACACGAAGTTTTGTGTCATTATTCTAAAAACGATCCCTGCTGCAATGTGTGCGGCAATATAGATGAAAGGTCATTATCTATTGACCACATAGAAAATAACGGAGCAGATCATAGAAGGGATATGGGTATTGTTAATGGTTCCGGTGTTGGAATGTATCGTTGGCTTCGCAAGCATAACTTTCCTAATAATCCGCCGCTTCAAGTGCTTTGCATGAATTGCCAATGGAAAAAACGGCTTGCGTATCAATTAGAAAGAGATTTTTTAAAATAATGCCAATATAAAAAGAGAAATAAATTATATGAAAGAAAAAGCAAATAGAGCGTTGGCCGTCATGGTTCAACCTTCTTTATACACTAAATTTGAAAATCAATGTATCAAAGAGCATAGGAACGTGTCAGAAGTAATTAGGGAATTAATGTCTAAATATTCTGATGGGTGGATATTATTGCCAAATAATATCTATAATAATATACAATAATATAAGCCATCTTGTTCTTTGCTATGTTTGGAAAACATTTCTACCGGAAACTCTTGCTTACAGGCACCACACCGTTTAGTTGTCTTTAACATATACCTCCACTTTAATATTATCTGAAAAAATAATCCATTGTTTGGCTAAATATCTGCTCATCAATTCCCGTACCAATTCGGAAACTGTTCTATTTTCTTTTTGACATTGTTGCTCAAATGCCGAATAAAGGGATTGTGGCATTCTTACAATCAGTGATTTTGTATTCTTCTCTTTCATACATTATATATACATCAAGTTTAAAAAACAAGCCCATTTTTTTCCTTAAAAATGGGCTTGTGCCTCTTCAATTCGTCGTAAGTCCTTTACTCATCATCACTTATTCCTCTAGCAAAAATTGATCCGCAGTATGCGAGCACATCCGTTGCTGATGCTTCATTGTACCCGTACTGTTTAATTAATCTTTGTTTAATTGCATCAATCTTCTGTTGAATGGTGGGGTCTACTACGGCGCTTCCTTTGATATCCAACGCACTTAATTTAATATGGTCTTTTGTATCTTCAAACAATTTCATCTCTAATGCTTTTTTCAGTTTTGCATTAGAATCCCAACGGAAAGTTTTTCCTTCAATGGAAAGTGAACCTATGAAAGCTGCAACCCCACGACGGAACTCATCCACCCCTGCTTCTGGAATACCAATTTTTTCCTCAATACTACGCATCAGCCTCTCATCGGGTTCTTGATCTTCATCAGTGTAAGGGTTGCGAACTTTTGCTCTGGGTTCTGCGATGTAGGCTCTCACATTGTCAACATAATTGGTGCAGAGCCGAATAATAGCATCTTCATCGCCAACCAATGCTCGTTGAACTTCGTTTTTCAAAATATCATCCAGTTCCTTCCTTACAAGATCCACACATTTAGTATATTTAGAAATTTCATCCTTGTTTGTAATCAAAGAAGAAAAATCTAAACCTTCTTTAATTTCATTCAAAACCATAAACTGGTTAATGTAATCATGATGCGAACTCAAACAATTAGAAATTTTATCTTGGGTATAACGGCATGAAACCCCACCAGTCATACCTTCGCCAGGATATTTATCACGCAATTCTTTTACAGAATCTTCGGTATATCCAGGCAAGGCTCGACCATCATACAATTTAGCTTTATCCACCAAACTCAATTTCCCGTCTTTATCATCTTGCAAACGAGTAAGGATTGCCCAAAGGGCAGCAATTTCTAGAGTATGAGGAGCAACATGCTGTTTAACTTTTCCTGCTCCATAATAATGTTCAAGTATAGCAAGCTCTTCGCTCCATCTGAGGAGGTAAGGCACATCCACACGATAGGTGCGATCCCGTAAAGCCTCCATGGTATTATCTGAACGAAGGCGGTCGTACTCAGGAGAATTGGAATTATGACAAACAAACAAACTTTTACCACATAAAAAATTATGATTTCCAATGCACTCAACGTCCCACGCTTTGGTTCCAGGAGTTGTCTTGATTCTTTCAGTTGTTCTCATTTAGTTTTTCCTTTACTTGCTGTTCACCATAATCTCAAACTTGTTTCCCACAGTATCCCGAGAAATTAAAGTCACTACAAATGGCATCCCATGGTCTTCCGATTCGTCTGCTGCCCGTTGTAATTCTTTAATCAAATCTTTGGTTTCTTGTTGGAGTAAAAACAAAACACCATCTTTAACCTCATTCTCAATAAAAATCATGCCTTATTCCTCCCATCAAAAAATTTAATCCAACGCTCAGTTTTAGGATAATTAATTATAATATCAGCGGGAATTCCAACTGTAGCTATTTCAGAAGTTCTATCCTCCCCAGGATAAAATTTTTCATAGCCACTTTCAGTCTTTTTATAAACAGAATGGTTTGGAGTAGTAGTCAACTCATCATTATTCTGTTTATTAACCACCCAATCTCCATCAAAATCATGATTAAAAATATTTTTTACTGAAGTCAATTCTACCGCACCAGTATTCATATTCACAGAAAAAACTTTAAGTTTATTTACATCATAATTTACCAATACACTGATGGTGGCGACATCCAGAACGTCATTATATAAATGGGGAACCGGGGTGTCTCCATGAACACTGTGCCCAAATAATACAGTATCCACATGGATTTGCGGAAACTTTTTTGGTTTAATTTGTTGTTCTTGAGATGCCCCTAATAAATCATATAAAAATTCTTTAGCTAATTTCAAAACCTCAATGAATTCAACAAACCCCCTATTGCCCACGCAAAACTCGCCGTCAAAATTAAATGACCGTGGGTCAGAATCACAGCCGAAATGAGGCAATTTTGCGTAATTAATATCACCAGTGAGTTCGGTGGAATCCTGATTTTTCTCATCTTTTGGCTGGAATGTAGCAATACCCATTCTACCAGATTCCGAGTAAGCCTTGCGAATTACTCTTATATGGGAATCAATAACCTTGCTCCAATCCCCATCATAGCGATAGAGCAATTCTTCCATAAATTTCCTGCAACGGGGGTCTATCTCTCCATCGCAGCGAAGTGTATAAAGTTGAGAACGATCTTTTTCAGGAGTTTTATTTATTAAAATCTCATTCAAATCATCCATCGCCCGTTTTCGCAAGTTAGCAGGCAATAACTTGAGGGGCTCTTCATGCATCGGGCATTCATCTTCAGTGCTGGTATAAATGCCATCTTTGCCAGTGGGAAGATTAACCCATTTAAAGGTATACCAAGCCCCCGCATCTATTAAGCTATATTTTTCCAAACCACGTTTAATAAGACGACAGATGGTGGATTTAGAAGATCCAACAGGTCCATGCAACAACAAGACGCGCTTTTCAGTACCGTAGCCACCAGCGGCACCCTTAATAAATTTAACCAAATTTTCCAAAGTCTCTTCTAATCCGAAAATAGGGATTTCAGCGTTATCAAAGAATGTATAATGTGTATGTGTTCTACGGTACCTCTTAAATGTTTTAATTTCCATAGCCACTATCATGTCGTATAGTCTTTGGTATGCTGTACGAACCAACAGGGGGTTGGCATATACCTTATCCAAATATTCTGCGAAGGTCATCTCCTCATGTAAAGCCTTAAACTGATTACGGTCAAACAAGCTAGCTAACTGTTCTAATTTAGACATATAACACTCCCTGTTTGTTTATGAATGACCAGTATTAGCCACGATTGTAAGAAAATTTATAGACCATGTGAACTACCCCGACCCTAAAGGGTGCGGGGCTTCCTGGTTCAACGACTCCAACTTGCTCACATTGATGCCATTGATTTTACTCAACTTCTCAATGAAAGTATAGGTCAAAGTCTCCCCAGTCGTAAATTTCCTGCGTTCCGCAGGTATTTGTTTCTTGCCTTCTTCTTCAATACAAATGGCTGACTTCCAATCCCGATCTTTAATATAACCACAACTACAAGAATAAACCCTATCACTCAATTTTATCTTATTCTTTGTTCCACAACAAGGGCAAAGTTGCGTGGATGGGAAAAACTTTCCTGCTTCAAGTGGAGCGACCGCCTTGTGCTTCAAGTCAGCCAATATCGACCCGATAGTTGTATAATTTATAGAAAATTATACTTTTGGGACATCAGGGACTATAGGCTCCTGACTCACAGAGGTTTTTGTATTTTTACATACGTTCACTTGTGATTGTGTTTATTAAACTCAAA
>Ga0315284_10010773_pt1 | contig 13024 bp, 15 predicted proteins | sample YL17G09_16_MG_FD_203696 | JGI IMG/M metagenome (GOLD analysis project Ga0315284, IMG submission 203696) | Sediment microbial communities from Yellowstone Lake, YNP, Wyoming, USA - YL17G09_16 | ecosystem: Environmental > Aquatic > Freshwater > Lake > Sediment | place: USA: Wyoming | collected... | reverse complement strand
CTTTGCCCATGGGGTGAGCCGCTTTGCCGACCCAGCGCTCAACCCATTTTTATGGCAGATGCGCGAGGCCGAGGTTATCCAGGCAGCGCATCGGGTACGGCCCGCCCGTCGCAAGGTGATCATCTATCTGTTTCTTAACATCCCCATTGACGACCTCGCCCCAAAAAGTATCCTGAACTATCGTGACCTGTTTGGTGCGCCAGAGGGAGTCGATCCATTCAAGTGGGATTTTTTCAGGGAACTGGTCGCTATGGCACATGAGGATGGGCAGACCTTGGACGCGGCCTTTATTGCAGAGTGGATTGGCATGAACGTTGGCAACGCAAAAATATACATGGCCAAACTCGTGGCCATGGAGCCGGATACGTGGGAGATCAAAAAAGAGCGCCCTGCTGTGGGACGAGGCGGGGTAAAAAATATCCTTGTACCTATTTAGCACAGGTGTTTTCTGATTGCTGGCCTTTAATAGATATCTTTAAGGCGCACAATCAGAAGTCGGCAAAAATACCTACCATTGGGGATTTTTATGCAATTACGAAAATATCAACGCGACGCGGTTGAAGCCGTGCGCACCGACTGGCAACAGCACCAAGATGTCATTGGCGTGGCAGCCACGGGCGCGGGCAAAACGCAAATCATGTTAGCGACCCTCCTTGGCCACGAGGATATACCGCCACTATTGCAAACCGGAGATAGAGGCCTGCTCATTGCACACCGCGATGAACTTATTCAGCAGCCGCTTGAACGGGTGAGATCATACTGGCCAGACTGGTTAGAGCGAACCGGTGTGGTCAAGGCAACACTGGATGAAAACAACCAGCAACTTACCATTGCGAGCGTGCAAAGCCTACATCCCAAACGGCTAGAGCGCTTACTGAGCTACGGCAACATCACCCACCTCCTCACAGACGAATGCCACCACGCGGTGGCCGACAGCTATACCCGTATGTACGAAGCCCTGCGCGAGGCGAACCCTGAGCTTCGCAGCCTTGGGGTAACGGCAACGCCAGTGCGGGCCGACAAAAAAGGGATGATCAAACGGTTTAGCCACGTATCCTTTGGGATAACCATCAAAGACCTCATTCGACAGGGCTTTTTGGTGCCACTGCGGGGACTAACGGTCGCTACCCAAGTAGACGTGTCGGCAGTCAAGAAATCACAGGGGGACTTGGCAGCAAACGAATTATCGAGCGCATTTGAACTCGACAATGTATTTGACCTTGTGGTTGCAACCCACCAACAACATGCGACTGGGCGTAAGGCCATCGCCTTTACCGTCTCGGTTGCAGGGGCGCACGAACTCGCCGCCGCCTTTTGCGGGGCGGGCATACCAGCGGAGGCCTTAGACGGCACCACGCCAAAAGTTGAACGCGACGCAATGCTCAAGCGGTTCGCCTGTGGTAAAACAATGGTGCTAACCAATTGCGCCGTGCTAACCGAGGGTTTTGATCAACCCGATGTGGCCGCCGTGCATATGGTCAGACCAACGCAAAACCGGAGCTTATTCATCCAGTGCGTTGGTAGAGGCTTGCGAACCGCCCCGATGAAAACCGACTGCCTTGTTTTGGAATACGCACCCAGCGCGGGGCACAACCTCGCGACCCTTGGCGATGTGCTGGGCTACGATAAACCGAAGGCCCAGACCAACGCGGAGTTTGGTGAAGTGACCGACGGGTTATTTTTTGACGGGATGCAATGTATCCGTATCAACAACGGCGATCCAAATGCACTCCAGACGGCACAAGTTGATTATTTGTCCGTCACGGAGTTGCACTGGACGCAAAAAGCGGGATGGATGATTATTGGGCTAGGGCAAGCGCGGGACGGCAAAAGCCGCATCGTTGCCATCGCGCCACCGGTGGTCGATAAGCCTTTTGTTCTGTATGGGCTGACAAAGGAATTCACCTCCTACGACTGGGAGGTCAGGCGCTTGATGGGGAGCGAAGATTTCAGTGCCATTATCGAGCAAGCCAATGAGATAGTCGAGCAATACGCCGCCAGCAGCTTGACCAGTAAAAAAGCGAAGTGGAAACAAGACGGAGCAACCGAGGGACAACTGAAAATGATCAAATTCTTTGTCCGTGGGCAAGATGAAAAACCAGACTGGCCAACATTGACCAAGGGCGCGGCGGGAGACCTGATCAACTTTTATCAAACCAAACAGGCCTTAGCCAAGGTCGGAAAGTGGTACGAAGTATGAGCTTGCTAGAACGATTGTGCGATATATTGTCGGCAGAATATTATAAGGGTCGCTGGCATGCGGATTGTCCCTTTTGTGGCAAGCCAGTAAAAAGGGGGCATACGCACTTCACCATGAGCGAGGGCGGGTCGTTTAAATGCTTCGCGTGTGATGCTGGCGGCGGCCTCGGTAAAATAGCCCAACACCTTGACCTCCCCTTTGAGGACAGACCGACCTACGTTACACCCACCAAGAAGCAACCTCCACCCGCAAACTGGATAGAGAATCCAGAACCGTACCTATCACGCTACAGAGAGCCATTGACGCTATTTGATGATTGGCAGACCTATAAGGCGCTCACGCCTCATTCAGTTGGTAAGTTTGGCTTGGGGCGCGGCAAGTTACCATTTTGGGATGCAGACAACCGCCGTGAATACTATGGCAAATACGACCGCCTGATTGTCCCGACGTTTGAGAACGGGCGGTGCGTCGGCATTGAGGGGAGGGTTATCCATCCCGATGATCAGGGAGCCAAATGGCTCTGCGCAACTGGCACCCGCAAAGATGTACTCTTCAATGCCCAGTATTTGCGGTCTGGCGCGACCGTGATTATTGCCGAGAACAAAGTGGACTGCATCCTTGCAATGCAGCAAAACGCGAACTTTGTGGCAGTGACTGGCGGCGGCTCGTTTTGGCTGGACGAGTGGACAGCGCTTATCGCAGCGAGCCGACCCAAAGCAGTGGTGGTGTGCCGCGACAATGATTTAGTCGGGCAACCCAATAGTTGGACATATAGAGTCCTGATTGAGCAGTGGCGGCAAAAAACGCAGGAGCGGATACAGGGTACAAATATTCCTATGCCCAAAGAACCTGTGGCCATGGGGCCGGTGATTGCGAATCAATTCGCCCATTATGGAGTCAAAGTAATGCTCCGACCGTGGCCACAAAATACGCCCGCTAAAGCTGATCTTGGGTGGGCACTGATGCAAGATATGGAAGGGGCATGATGTCACATTATCGCGAGGCTGAAATTCAAGCATGGATTGATCTGTATCAGCAGGACACCTTGACGATGCGCGATGTGGCAATGATCTATTGCGTTCCACGAAGCACCGTGTCCAGCGCGTTTAAAAAACGCGGCGTTGTGGCTAAAACCGAACGGATGAAGATAACGGTCAAAAAACTACGACCTGTGTATGAGCAGGCTAAGAGATTGTATTTTTCAGGCATGGCACCAAAGGCGATCGGATTGCAACTCGGCATCAATCGCAAAACCATCTATAACTGGATTAACCGCTCAGACTGGAATCCACCCGTGCCACTGGGAGCAGGGAACATTTGGTGCGCGTGTGGTGCTAATTTTACGACGATTGATCTTTATAAAGTACACAAAAAGGAGGTACACCAATGATGAAGCTTTGTTGTGAAGCAATGAGATTATGGGTTGACGGTGACTTGCGCCAAAGCCAAGTCAGCCCTGTGTTCATTCGCACGGATGCGTGGGAGGCACTGGATGAACACGAACAGAAACGACGCTACCCTGACGCGACGGGGCCAGGGTGGTATATCGCTGTGTGGAACCGGCGGTTTTTTGGGCAGTCGGGATACAGTTATAAAAGAATTACCCGCTGTCAGCATTGCGGAAAGGATTTACAATGAGGAACATGAGCTTTATGCACACGGCTGACCATATTCGCAGCCGTACCAAAACCGTGACGCGGCGGCTAGGGTGGTCATTCCTGAAGGCCGGTGATCTAGTAATGGCGTGCGATAAAACACGCGGGGTGAAGGCGGGGCAGATTGTGCGTATCTGCCCTATCAAAATTATCAGCGTGACCAAGGTTCCCCTCACGCCCATGTCACCCGAAGAACTCTCCCGTGAAGGATTCCCCCAGATGACCGAGGCGGAGTTTGTACAACTCTTCTTCGGTATCAACAAGGGCACTGGGATGTGCCATGTAAATCGGATTGAATTTACCTACGACCTAGGAGATAGCCATGATTATTCTCGCCTTTGACCTGAGTACCACAAACATTGGGTGGCTTGCTGGCACTGACGAGGGCTTTGCAATCCAGCACCATACGATTGTTCTCCAAGGCAAAACAGCATTGGATCGCTTGCCCAGTGCATCGTGCTACATTGAACGCATCATGCATGATATCAACCCCGACACCATCGTGTATGAGTCGCAGTCAGGGAGGGGTAGCCCCAACAGCTACTGGCATAGCTATGTCATTGGGTATGTGATTTTGCACAGTCTGAATAGAGGCATCGTACCCGTTGCGATTGCCCCCTGTGCGGCAAAAAAAGCATTGACGGGTAAGGGCACCGCAACCAAAGACATGATGGTCGATGCGGCAAAGCCGTTTTTTGACGAGCTTTCCTACACCGAGCATGAGGCGGATGCACTTGGCGTGTTTTATGCCTTCCTGAACAAAGGCAATACCCCCGAAAAGAAACCCCGAAGGCGGAAAGCGAAAGGAGCCAAATAATGCCAACAACTATCCTGAATGACAAAGAGATCATTTGCCACGTCAAGGCGGGGGCAATGATCGAGCCGTTCCATGCCGAGCAGGTACGGGAAGCTGACGGTATGAAAATCGTCAGCTTTGGTCTGAGTAGCTTTGGTTACGACGTGCGACTGGCCCGCGAGTTCAAGATCATACGAAGACTGACGTTCTGGCAGCGCACCAAAGACCTGTTCAGGCCGCAGATACTAAGTCCGCTCCGACCTGATGATATACCGTGGGAATCGGTCGAGGCCGACACCTTTGTTATCCCTCGCAACTCGATGGTGTTGGCGCGAACCGAAGAATATATTCGCATGCCCACGAACGGCATAGCGCTCTGCCTTGGGAAGTCAACCTATGCACGCCTAGGCTTGATCGTCAATGTCACCCCATTAGAACCCGCGTGGCATGGCCACATCACCATTGAGATTAGCAACACCCAGCGCAAGGCAGTGGAAGTCCACGCGGGGATGGGCATTGCCCAACTGGTCTTTTTTACGGGCGAACGGCCCAGTGTAACCTATTCCGACAGGGGTGGAAAATACCAAGGTCAAACTGGCGTGACCTTGGCGAAGTTGTGATGGAGGACAAAATGGATATGGATTTCAATCAACGGGTTGATTCTATTCTGCAAACCTGCACGGCGATGGGCATTGAAACCGTGCAGGAGTTGCGGGTATTTTTGGAGCGAGAAATGAGGTGGACTGAATGTTGATCATCAAACGAGACGGAACACCCGCACCTTTTGAGGTGCAGAAAATCACCGACGCACTCAACCGTTGCTATGCGGCAATGGGTGTGTCGCCCCCAATAGCGACCGATGATATTGCCACCGCCGTGAGTATCAAACTCCGGCGAGCGGACATTATCGGCCCACATGTCGAGCAAATCCAATCCATGATCGACATCACACTGAGGGACATTGGCGAGAACGATGCGGCGGACGTGTTTTTGCGCTACCGCATGAAGCGAACAGCCCAGCGAACAGGTAGGATTCCACGGGCAGTCACCGCAGCGTTTGAGGAGAGTGCGAACTACTTTCCGACACCGTTGCAACAATTCCAATTCTTCGACAAGTATTCGCGCTTTGATCACGCGCTTGGCCGCCGTGAGACATGGATTGAAACCGTGGATCGCACGGTGAACTTTCTCCGCGAGTTGTCGGGGGATCGGTTGCCAACCACAGACTATGCACGCATCCGGCAAGGTATCCTCACTATGGACGTTATGCCGTCGATGCGCCTGCTAGCCATGGCGGGTGACGCGGCACGGCGCAATAACATTAGCTTGTACAATTGTTCGTATTTGCCGGTTGACAGCATAGACGCATTTGTCGAGGCGCTCATCATTTCAATGAGTGGCTGCGGAGTGGGATATTCGGTTGAGGCGCGGTATGTCGCCCAGCTTCCCATGATCCAGTATCAAAATGGCGCGGTGTTCCATATGACAATTGCCGACACCGTTGAGGGATGGGCTGATGCTTTGCGGGCTGGACTAACGGCATGGTTTTGGGGCAATGACATCGCCTACGATTATAGCCAGATACGACCGGCGGGTGCTATCCTCAAGACGAAGGGTGGGCGTGCGTCTGGCCCGCAGCCGCTTATGGACATGCTGGCCTTTTGCAAAGCGCGAATAACTGCCCGTGCAGGGGCGCGGCTAACGACGCTTGATTGCCATGACATGATGTGTAGTGTTGGGTCGGCAGCGGTCTCCGGCGGGGTTAGAAGAACCGCAATGATAAGCCTGTTTGATTTTGACGACACGGCGATGTGGCATTGCAAGGATGGCGACTTTGAACACGAGAATAGCCAACGGTGGAACGCGAACAATTCAGCGGTTTGGCCACGGGATATAACGGCACGCGATGTGCTGCGGCATATGTTGACGATGGATGTTGGGGGGCGCGGAGAAGCAGGCATCTTCAGTCGAGACAATGCCCAGCGCAATCGCCCCGCCCGTCGCGCCAATGCCGAGTTTGGTGTGAATCCTTGCGCCGAAATAGTATTGAGGCCGATGCAGTTTTGTAATCTTAGCGCGGTCGTCACAGCCGCCAATGATACGATTGAAACCTTGAAGACAAAGGTCGAGATTGCAGCCATCATTGGTACGATCCAATCAATGGCCACGAACTTTCAAGGCCTACGTCCTCAATGGCAAGCCAACTGCGAAGAAGAGCGATTGCTGGGCGTTGATATCACAGGTCAAATGGATTGTTTGGTCGTGCAGGATGCGACGGTGCTAGCCAAACTCAAACAGGTAGCTATTGATACCAACAAGGTCTATGCCCAACGCCTTGGTATCAATCAGTCAGTGGCCGTCACGACCTGTAAGCCTTCCGGTAATACGAGTCAATTGGTCAACTGCGCATCGGGTATCCATGCACGGTGGGCGCGGTACTACATTCGTAATGTACGAGTCAGTGCCCATTCCCCCCTGTACCATGTATTGCGGGATGCAAATATGCCGCTGCACCCTGAGAACGGGCAAACAGCCGAATCCGCCACAACGTGGGTTGCATCGTTTCCCATTGCGTCACCCACAGCGGCGATTGTCCGAGCGGGGCGCTCGGCGCTAGCCCAATGCGACTATTGGTTGCTCAATAAGGTCAACTGGACGGAGCATAACCCGTCCGTGACGATTACCTATCGCCCCGAAGAACTCATTGATCTTGTCCATTGGGTATGGACGCATCGTGAGCTTATTGGGGGGATGGCATTCTTACCCGCGTCGGATGCGCAGTATGCCCAAATGCCTTACATTGAGATTACGCGAGAGGACTATTTGGAATTAGCAGCCACATTCCCCGTGATCAAGTTTGCCGCGATGTGGCACTATGAAAAAACCGACATGACGACGGCGGCGCAGGAATTGGCTTGTAGTGCCGGACTCTGTGAAATCTAGGAGAATAATAATGGCGAGCTTTGTTGAACGAGTTTTGATGCGTCTTGGGCATAACCGAGAAGCGCTACAAGTTGGGGAATTAGAACGACTCAAAAAACGCCAACAGGCGTGTCGGGTACAGATTGGCAGGCTAGGCAGTTGGTCGGATGCAGCCCGCATCTACACGGTTGAATTAGCCGAGGTGACGGAGGCCATCAAAGACCTTGAGGAATTACTCACGGGCGAAAACTACCACGTTGGGGAAGGTAAGGAATAATCAAACAATCGCCGCGTAAGGCTTCAACTTACGCGGCACCCGTCGGGAGCAACGACGGCCTTTCTTATTATAGGAGCAAATGTATGCTGTGGATTCTAACGATTGTCAACATCCTTGTGTTGACAGGATGGATACTGGTTGTCCGCTATTTCAACGTCCCGTTTCGTCGCGTGTTAGCTATGGCTCCCACGCCCATGCTCGGCTTCGCCAGTAGCTATGGGGTCTTTGCCTACAACCAATTACTCACTCCGTCGTGGGTTGCCGTCATTATGGCAGCCGCGTATGAGGTGACATATGTTGGCATTGCCGCATACACCGCGCTGTCCAATGATCAGTTGGGACGCGGCCAGCGCATCGCAAAAATTGCCGCGAGTATCTCGTTTCTGCAAAATGCCATCGCCGCCATGTTTTACATCATGCCAGAGATTGTTGGGTATCGCGGACATGGCGTGTGGACATTTGTTGTCAACCTCTGCTTTGCGTTCTTGCACGCAGCGCAAGTATGGGTTGCATATTTGGCGGCTAATTATACTTTACACGATCAGTCGTCAACCATCGAGCAACCGGCGACCGTCAATAACGTCAATATCTGCGTCAAAACTGTCAACGTTGACGAAAAAGGGACGGCGGTTGACGAACCAAAACGGCTTCCACAGGTGGTTGACGAAGACACGGTGACAATGCCAACTGTAAAGTATAAAACGTCAACTGGCACCATTGATGCCCGCGCCGAGGAGTGGCTACGTCGTAATGATGCGGGCGAATCATACGAGGAGATTGCAAACGACAAGACGGAGTATGACGTGTCGCGCCAACACATCGGCAAGCATGTCAAGCGGTTACGCGAAGTATTATTATTGCAAGGACAAGAGGGACACGATGAAAATTAAGAGCATCCTCAACTGGGGCACTGTCAACCACACGTTGCCCCACGCGAAATTAGCGGCCAGCGCCGTCGGCTGGATAAACAGCGCGGCGACAACGATCATCAGTACGGTACAAATGACGGAGATTATTTATCTCCAAAAAAATACCAGTGCGGTATCTGCCCCAATGAGTATGTTTGTTCTAGGTATGCTCATTGGGTTGTTTTTCTTTCTCTTTTTGACGGGCGGACAAATCTACGCATTGGCAGCCAAGAATCAAACGGCCTATGCCGCATTTTTGATTCCTGATGTGGCAATGACTGGATTCCAGTGGCGGCAGTCGATTCTGTTACCATTAGCCACGGCAACGCTGGGGGTAAGCATCGAGATACTTATCGGGACATGGGCGATTGGGATTGGGATTGGGATTTTGTCGGCAAAGCTGCCTGAATGGTTGACGTTCGGGAAGCAAGGGACTATGAAACAGGGACGGCCACAAACAGCAGAACAGGGCGGGGCAATGCCCCGTCGCACAATGGAGGCGAATTATGAGCGCTGATCAAATTCTCGTGGTATATGGTGTAGCGACGGTTTTCGTGGTGGGACTTCTTAAGATTATGTTTAGTATTCAGGGGCGGTTAGAGACCGAGCAGGAACCTAGTGTTCCTGCTCGCCCCACCGTGCTTCCTATGTCGCCCGCGCCGGTAAGGGTGGTGCCCAGTGCATCGCCCGCGCCGGTAAGGGTGGAGACGAAGCTCTTGTCCTATCCGGTGGTATGCCAAAAGTTGGCGGCGGCGGTGCATGTGCTGATTGTCGGGGCAACGGGGACAGGAAAAAGCACGGCTGCCTGTTCTCTCTTAGCGCAACGCGCTCAGGCGGGCGAGGACATTCTTATCTTAGACCCGCATGCGGGGCCAAACGACTGGCATGGCACAAAGGCAGTTGGATTTGGACGGGATTATGAGGCGATCCAAACCATGATGGATCATCTCCTCATTGAAATGACTCGTCGCTACGAGGAGCGATCCGTCAATAAAGATTATACTCCCCAAAAACTGACCATCTTTGTTGACGAGTGGCCCGCCATTCAGAGTCACTGCGCGGACGCGGCGGCTTTTATGTGCGAAGTAGCCCAAGAAGGTCGCAAGGTGGGCATGCGCTTGATCATCCTTACCCAGTCCGACAGGGTAGAAAGTTTAGGACTGTCAGGCAAAGGTGATGTGCGCGAGAACTTTACCTTTGTTTTGCTGGGGGAAAAGGCACTCGAAAAATGTACCCCAGCATCGTCGCTTGAACGGCCCGCCGCCATGCTGCATCGTGCTGAATATTGGTCTGCCCATGTGGATGGATTTGCAAAACCGATTGTTCCGATGCCCCAAATCAGCGTTTGGGAGCCGAAAGGACTTATACAATGATCTATGATTTTACCCCTGATGAACAGGCGAGGCTCTCGCCCTACGTCACCAACACCGACCGTTCGATATTTGGATTGCGCAACCTTCCCGAAGCCGTGAAAGCGGCATTGTTTGCCCGCTACAGCCGAACGAACAAAGACCTCCGCCGCGTGCTGCTTGACGAGTTTCTGCCCGTTCTGCACCGTGCAGAATCGGCGAAACAATCCTTTGATACCGCTGGTGCAGATGCGTTCCATGATCGTGTGATCAATGAGTATGGCGATGATTCGGTTGCCGAACTTGGGGGCGCACATATCGCGGTAGAAGGTGTGTCGCAACTGGCAGCGCTGGCCTTGTGTGATAATCGCATCGGGATGAGTCCACTGGTCAAAAGTACGCGCTATGTGGATTTTGGCAAAAAAATCAATGGCCGCTACCAGTATCATTTGCCAGCCATGGAACCAGAAGAGGAGATACAGGCAACGGCGGCCATGGATGGTCTCTTTGATGCGTATGTGGCCCTGCTCCCAAAAGTCACTACCTATCTTGAGCAGGTCAATCCACGGCGTCCAGAAATAGACGAAAAGCCATACAAACGAGCAATCAAAGCACGGGCGCTGGACGCACTGCGTGGATTACTGCCAATGGGTACGGCAACCAATATGGGTCTATATGGCAATGGGCGGGCATTTGATCATCTACTCGCAAAACTTGGGGCAAGCGACCATAAAGAGCATATGCTATTGAGCATGGCGATATGTAGCGAATTACAGCAATTGATTCCTTCGCTACTCAAAAAACAGGAATATCGGTCAAAACAGCGCATCTACCTGAAAGATATCAATACTTCGATGCACAAATACACCGATGATCATAACTACCAATTTACCAAAGATCAATGTTTGCTTATTGAGTCGCATGGGGATGTATCGGAGCTTGCCGCCAATATACTGTATCCTCATACAAATATTGATGTTGACATGATCCGTCGCCATATTGACGCGGGTACGTTTTTACAAGGTGTGACCGCTGAACAAATATTTCGTGATTACATTGGCAAGCGTCCGACGCGCCATGTTCGCCCAGGGCGGGCACTGGAGAAAGTCAGGTACACCTTTGATCTAGTTACAGATATTGGCTGTCATCGTGACCTCCAGCGGCATAGAATGACCGAGCAGAGCCGACAACAATTGACGTGTAACCTTGGCCATTCGGTTCCTGAGCTTGTGCAAGAAGCAGGACTTGGAACGCAATACCAACACTCCATGCTGAACGTGTGGACGGGCCACAGCCACTTCCACCCATTGCTCGGAGAGAAAGCCGAATACCTTGTGCCCATGGGCTTTCGTATCCATTGGCAGATGACACTCAACCTCCGAGAAGCCTACCACCTTATTGAGCTACGGACGCAACCCAATGGACACCAATCCTATCGCGCCATCGCGCAACAGATGTACCACCAGATTAAGGCCGTGCATCCGTGGGCGACCGATGGTATGACTTTCGTGGATTTGAATGACTATGAATTGGGAAGGTTGAGTGAAAATGTACTATAATACGCATGTCGTTTTCTAAGTTAAGGTCTCAATGATTTAGGTAAAAAACGGCACCATCTCAATTGGGGTGCGGTGGCAAGGCCTCAATACCCGCACCGCCAATAGGATACAAAACTTACAGCTCCATAATTAACACGAACGCATTAATAACGTTTGTGACCTGTCAAAAGAGCCGCGTTTTCTTTGTCTTGAGCGCGGTTATCTCTAGGGGCGTAGGCTAATGGTAAACCGTTGGTCTCCAAAACCAATCTTGGAGGTTCGATCCCTCCCGCTCTTGCCACACCACCCAGTATCACGAAGGTACTGGGACTTTTTTTATTTAAGGCAGTCCCGTGATGCGAAAATGGGGCGAATACCCCGCCACAAACAGTACGTCCAACGTCGCTGGATTTGAACTGGTCAGCACCACCAACTCAACATAGGCCGTTGCGGGCAAAAACCACTGGGTGGCAATACTCATATCCTGCTCATTGTTCGATCCTAGCACTTCCTCGTTACAAATCAAGGTGGTGCCATTCACCCGTATGCCTAATCTCCGTGTTCCGGTGTTGTTGGGTGCCCACGCCACGTTGCCAGAGATAAGGTACCGCCCTGTAATGGGAATGGTGAACCGTGTTGGGCTGCCAATCACCCAAAAATTACTGGTATCCTCGATTTGGGTACTGAAACTGATAGCGGTTGTGACGTTCTTGGGGATGGATTGCAACGTCGCCCGTGACACATCAGCATAAATTGATGTATTGATCGGACTCGGCAATGCCCGCTCGATAACCTGGGTGCGATCCATCCGTTGCTCAAGGTTCCGCAACCGTTGAATAATCGTATCGTCTTGTCTCATGCTATTGTATCCTCATCTGCCCAGAGCTTGGTTTCAATAATCCGGCGGCCCGCTTCTACCGTAACCTGAATCGCGTCAATCCGCGCATCAAACGACCCACGCCGTGTTTGCACGCGCACCATATCCCCAAACTTATAATCACGGCCATACTGCACGGCTTGGGTATCAACAAGCGTTCCCTGAAAGTTGATACGGGGACGGCCTTCCCGCACGGCAACTTTGGCATCGGCAGGGGTAACGGTATCATCGCTATTTCGTGCGTCAATAAAGACCTCAATGCGATTATAGACACTCAGATTACGCCGCACAATGGCTTCAAACTCGGCAATATCCCGCAGTAATGCCTCGCCCGCGCCGCCCGCATAGGCATGCGTTACCTCAGCCTCGGTGTTGTACAGCATGGATGTATCGACAAGGTTCCCATACGCCGTGCCAATGGGTAAACTTGATCGTTGATCGGCTCCTCGTTGGTTGACGAAGACCTGAAATTGCAGGGTACTAGGGTCTATGGCAACAATAT
>Ga0315284_10010772_pt1 | contig 13024 bp, 13 predicted proteins | sample YL17G09_16_MG_FD_203696 | JGI IMG/M metagenome (GOLD analysis project Ga0315284, IMG submission 203696) | Sediment microbial communities from Yellowstone Lake, YNP, Wyoming, USA - YL17G09_16 | ecosystem: Environmental > Aquatic > Freshwater > Lake > Sediment | place: USA: Wyoming | collected... | reverse complement strand
CGAGTGCACGAGCAAACCCGGCACCAACACTCTCTTTCGCCAGACGCTCCAACTGAATCGCCCTACGTTCATCCCCGTCAATTACCGAACGCATGTGCCGTTGCCGCACATCAATAGCAGACCTAACAACTTCAGACGGAGCCTCCGCAAGAGCATTCTCGACCGCACGATCATTACTCCCCAACGACACAATCTCCTTGCCGGTACGAATCTCACGCACCACGTGCTTCCTCAGGCCCTCCTTCGTCCCCTCTGCTGATTGATCATATCGTCCTTGCTTCGACAACACATCAAGATAGCTCCTCGCACCAGAATCATCGAATGTTTCTTGTTCAAGAATTGCTTTCACCTCAGGATCGAGCTCTCCAACAACCGGACCAAGCTCATATACTGCGAGCACCGGGTCTCCCCCAGACACATACAACTCAGCAGCCTCAGGATCTCCGTACAAGTACGCATCTTCCAACAATCGAGTCCTCTGCAACAACTCCTGTGCTGCATTCGCCCTCTCCGACTCTTCTGCTCTCCGCTTCCACGCCTCGGGATCCTGGAGTGGCGTGGTTACAGCATCTTGGAAGGAATACTCGAATCTCCCGATCATTGCTTTTAGCTCATCCTCCACCATTCTCAACTGATCATATTTCCTCCGAGACTCAAGATCAACATCCTGCAGCCGCTGCTCCGCAATAGTACGCAACTGCGCATCTCTGGGAGAATCAGTTGACCTCGCCAGAGCCTCGGCAATATCCTGCTTCGTCCAGAGCTTCGCAACCCGGCGACCCGCAAGCCGCTCACGAACCTGCGCACCCTCACCCTCCTGCCAATACTTCTTCAACTGCTCAGGCTGAGGACCCCCCTTCACCGGACGAGGAAAGAAGTACCCTCCGCTCTTGACTCCCTTCGCCGCAAGATAGTGCCTGTACGATTCTCCAAACCAACCACGCCTGAATCCCTTAAAGGCCAAGACTCACCACCTTTCGATTCACTTGCACGTGCCTCTTGACTTCCCCATCAAGACGCTCCTGGAACCGATGACGATCGTACGTGCCATTCAAGTAGTCCTTCGACACGTCTTCAAAAGGACCACCTTGTTCAAAAAAGTCTTCGGCACGCTTCGGATCAAGCTCCCCCTGATCCGCAAGCTTATTCAGATACTCCCGAATCTTCTCTCTCCGCGCATCTATCTCTTGCAGACGATTCTTCTGCTGGTAATTCTCCACCTCGGGACGATCATCAGCCACCATCCCCTTCAAGAAAGAGGCAGTCCTTGATGCAGCATCTGCCGCCTTAGAAGACGGCGCCTCCGCATAATAGCGCATTGGCACGCCCGCCCGCCCGTACGATGAGCGCACACCCTTGGCGGCAAGGTAGTGCCTATACGACTGACCGAACCATCCTCTCCGCATACACACCTATGAACACGAGCCATATATAAATACGCCGACTCATCCACACTCAACACTCGTCAAGCCGCTTCCGCAGCAACATTGCCTTCTCAGGATGAATGAAACTCACCTTCTGGGAATCATCCAGCACCTCACGCGCCCGCTCCCTGAACGTCGGAGACACCTTCGCCATCCGCACAGAATCATCAACCCCCTGCTCATCAAGCTTCGAGAGCACGTTATCTCCTTCCCTAGCCTCAATAGCCCGAATCCCTCTACGACGCACGTCATCTGCGTCCACCTCGGGATGCCGCTCACGCATCTGTTGCAACGTCAACCCACTCGCCACCATCTGCATCAACTCAGGAAACGGCAAAGCAGACTCCCGACGCTTCGCCAAGAAAATAGGATCAGACAACTTCGACTTGAGCACAGACGGCCTACGAACTGCAGTCCTCACTCCTCTTCGCGCCAGCGAGTGCTGCTGCGAATGACCATACCAACCACCACGCTTCATTTTCTAGGCCTCCACCGCTTTGCCGTCGTCCGCTCCATCTCTGCAAGATGCGTATAATATTTTGGGTCCTCAGCAAGATGATCCTTCGCTATTTCCTTCGCCACCTTGCGATCATACGTGTGCTCCTTCTCGTGCTTGACCCCCAACTTCAACTGCACCTTCGAGAAGTCCTTATCAGGCCGCCTATCTCCAAGACCTCCCAAGAGAAGCTCTTGCGCACGCACCCGTCGTCTGAACCTGACGCCACTCGCCGCAAGACGATGCCCCGCAGGATCACCATACCACCCTCTGCCGCTCCACCCCCGTCCACCAACAGGGCTCGCCGATAGGCTCCGGATATTCCTGGAATGCACCTTACTCTTGCGCACGTACATGGTGCCCCCTGTGCATTCGCCACTCCCTGAACTTGATCATCGCAAACGTCACAATAATCAACATCACCATGCACCAGAAGACGTCATGCACCGTCCACGGCGTCGGACCAGTTTGCATCGCACCATTCAACACCGCCTGCTCAAGCGTCGGACTCATCCCGTCACCGTCAAATCCCACGGTGTCGCCGAGAAGTACTCCTGAACAAGCTGGTTACTCGGCATCGACACCCAATAGTAGACGGACGTGTTGATGCTCCCATTCACGTTCTGCGAAACCACCTTCTGCACCGCGTGCTGCAACGCAACACTCGAAGGCAGCGTCACCCCTGCCACAAAATCAGACGCTGCCAAAACGACCGCAGGAGTACTCCGACCGGCCAAATTATACCCAGTCGTCGTGATGTTGAATGGCACGTTTCCCGTGTTTCTCACGATGATCGTTGGAGATGATGCTGCATTAATCACTCCAGGGGCTGCTGAAGGGAAGCTGATCGCGTTCGCACTCCGCTTACTTGCCAAGAGCGCCCCATAATCGCACGTCGTACTCCCCTGCCCGACTTTCGTCGTCGTCGTCGTCGCATTCGCATCCACCACGTACGTAGCGACCGCATAGTAGTACTGCATCGGGAAGACACACGTATAATTCTTCTGAGTGCTGAATGACGATGACAACGTGCAATTCACGGACAAGTTCACCGTTCCAGCATGCAACCTCGTCAATACCGACGTCACAGACAACTCAGACGTCGTAGAAACGTTCACCTGAATACTTGCCACCGAAGGCAAGTTCTCCTCATTCGGATACGTGAGCGAAGGACACACTGCAGACACCGCCACCGGAAGCGTCACATTAAACGCTTGCCCCTGCCGCGTGACTTGCTCGTCAGCGTCATACGCAGTGACATATACTACGTACCCATCAAAGTCCACAGGAGTAAGGTTATACAACACGCTCGTCTGCCCAGTCGACACAACAGAAACATTCGCCCCATTGAACAACGTCACATTATACATCGTTACAGAAGAATTACCTGTTGCCGGAGACCACGAGATGTTCACGTTCCTCGATGAAGTCAAGACGACGTTTGAGGGAACAACGCCCCCTACAAACACCAACACAGGACTCGCCTGGATAACATACGTCGTGTTCCCCGCCAACGTGACGTTCACAGACCCATTCAAGTGTGTACCTGCAGTCGTCCACGAAATATTGAACGTCCCATTGCTCAACTCATAGAAGAAGACACTCCCATTGGTTGTGCAGTTATATCCTTCACCGATGCTTGCACAAAAGTCAGTCACGAACGTATCATTGTTCGTCGAATTCATCTGCACTGTCAGCGTATAATTCACCGAAGCAGGAACAAATGGAGAAACAAACTGATACTCTGAAACATTGAACATGTAAAATATCGACGTGTTATCTGTCGAATATGCGACTCCCGTGTTGTTCTGGTCCCCTAAATAATACACATAGAACTGCCGGTCAAATAATCCAGTGCCCACAACATCATCGTGAATGATGAGCACATCCTGATCAGATGTGTCCCCTGGCGACGTCCACTCCCACGATTGATATTGCAAGTCAAGAATCTGACACTCCTGCTCAACCAACCCCGGCACCGTTGCACCACTCGCCCAACACGTCACGAATGCCGTACCATTGTTCTTCGAATACATCGACACGAACTTCCCAGGATCGGAATCATTCGCCTTGAATAGCCCCAACCAAGAGTTCAACGCGACACCCGACAGCACAGGCCCCTGATCAACGAATGTACACCCGTCAGTACTGTTGTAGTAGTTGTCAATGAACCCCGGCTCTTCATCAACGAGGACGTGCCAGTTCCCGGTCGATGAATCATACACCGGTCCAGAGTTATCCACCGCACCAGTTATGATGGGACTCCCCCCGCACATCACAGTCCACGTGATACCGTAGTCCGACGTATTGTATCTGTGGATGGGCCCATTCGGCGCCGTCGTCACGAACATATTAAACACGCCATTCACCTTGAACGTCAAGTCAGACGTGAACACGATCGCAGGGAACGTGCTCGTATTAATGAGATTCGTCAACACCGAATTCTTCGACGTATTGTATGGATCGGTAGAATTACTGAAGATAATTGCTCTCTGAGTGGACCCGGGACCGTGCGTATTGCGCCAATGGTAGATATTTCCATCTTCCTCCACTCTTGATCCCTCTCCACACGCCAGCTGAGAGTGCCCCACTCCATCGTACACACACATTGGATTTCCTGCAAACTTCGTGAGATTCACTTTTCCAAGGGGAGACTCATACGTTGCATACGTGTACACCTGTGACGTTGCATTCGAAACAAACGTTCCATTGGTTGCATTGAAGAACCACTGATACCTTATCGTTGACCCGAACGTCGCATTCACGAACTTCGTGACTGGGCAGGAACTCGTGGAACCTGACAACTCAACAGGAGTGTCATTCACCAACGCCCCTGTTCCGTTATCAAACGAGAAGATGCAATGCGAAAACGTCGACCCTCCAGTTACGTTCGCAGACACATTGAACACGGTTGCCGTTCCATTCCTCGATGAAGAACGCGCCTCATTCTGAATAGTTATCCCAGGATCAACTGTCACATTGAAGGTAATAGACCCAATCACCTCAGCATACGTCGTATAATCTGAAGGAGTACTGCACGTCGTCCCCACGGTGTACGGAGCACACACCACATACGAATCTGCATCCCACGACATCACTTCGCCAGCCACAGGATACCCTGCAAACGCATCGTAGAGCTTCGTCCACAACCCCCCATCTGCACCAGCAATCACTCTGTACACACCGACATACGGAAGCATACAACTCGTCTGCGAACCAACCGCCCACTTACAAATGATCTCATGCGATGAATTCAACACATAGAAGTATGTCGCGTCCTGCCCACCAACGAGCGACGCATTGATAATCACGAGATTTGTCGTATTTGTGGTGATCTTGAACCCGATCAGATCAGTGTTCCCCACACTCGGCGTTGTAATTGCTATTCCGTGCGCCTCCGTCTTCAGATACGTCGCTGCAGAACCGCTCCCCGAGAGAACTAACAAGGAGAAAACGACGAACAACCACGCAACGGCAGGCTTACGCACGCAACACCTACTTCGTCTTCTTATTCTTGACATCAACATACTTATCTACTGCATGCGCAAGCCCCTTGCCGAACTTATACTGCCCCTTGCTCAAACCCATATGTGATTTCATAATTCACCTTTTCTTCGCAGTCTTCTTCCCGAGCGCTGCGACCCCTAATGCTGTCTTCACCACTCCGCCCTTGAAATTCCCCCCGTACGTCCATACCTTCATAGCTACCCCCCTCTATCCGCTGAATACATCCATCCTCACCTGATTCTGTTGATTGTCAAGGATCGTAGTCACCGTACTATTGATCTGACTTGTCGTCGTCTCGATCCTATTCAACGTCGCATTCATCAGGCCAAGATCAGACAGGATCGTATTGATATTCGTGGCCAACGTTCCAGTCACGTACGTATACGTTGATTGGGTTGTCGCATTGATCTCATTCAAGATCGCTGTATAGTTCTGCGATGACGCCTGAACAGTTGCATTGATAGTGGTCAAATAGCTCAACACCGTACTGAAGTTCGTCTGGACCGTATTGAAGTTCTGCACCATCGACGCATTCATCGCCGCAATCAACGCATCCGTGTACGTGAAGTTATTCGCCATCGACGTATTCAATACCCCGATCAACGCATTCGTGTACGTGAAGTTATTTGCCATTGACGTGTTCAAGTCCCCAATGAGACTGTTCGTGTACGTGAAGTTCGCCGCCATCGACGTGTTCAATGCCCCAATAGCATTGAGCACTGACGTATTCATAGACGCAATCGCACTCAGCACAGGAGTCAAGTCGACATTCTGCCCAACTCCCAGAATACTCGCTCCGAGCGTCAACCCGGCACCCGTCGTCCCACCAACCACGAGCTTCAACGTCGGATCCGATCCCCCGCCACTCACCGTCGCATTCAGGATCATCACCAAATAGTCTCCCGGCTGGAACACCACATTACTCGGTATAATCCCAGTGAAATCGACATCTTGATACGCGCCAATCGTCAAATCAACATTGTCAGTGCCAGAGCCGACCTCCGTTAACGTCGCGTTCCCGGAGTGATACACATACAACACCGAGTGCACCCTCACTGCCCTCGTGCCAGTCGAGTATAGTACGCTCGTGTGCTGCGTATACTGCCCCGCCTGCAGCCTCACCACCGTCCCATCATACATTCTCCTCGCCAGCTCATGCTCCCCCACTGCGAGCGTCGAGAACGTCGTGTTCATCGTGAGATTCACATCAGGAACTGTCAAGTTCATCACCGTAAACGACACATTCGTCGTCGCAGTCGTGTTGTAGAAGAACAACGTCACCCCGGAATTAAAATTCGCCAACGCGATCGCATTCAATATCTGCGTCACATTCGACTGGACCTGCGAAAAGTTACTCGCGAGCGCAGTGTTCAACTGTGAGAAGTTCCCACCGAGCGCCACATTCAGCTGCGTGAAGTTCCCGCCAAGCAATAACTCGAGATAGCTGAAGTTCGCACCCATCTGCGTGTTCAAGTTCGTCACAGATGTGTTCACACTCAAGAGCGTCGTGTAGAGCGTACTGTTCACATTCTGCAAGCTCGAGATAATCGTCGAGACGTTCGCGTTGAGCTGCTCACTAAGCGCGGTAAGATTCCCCTGCATCGCAGTCATGTTCCCTACAACCAGAGAGAGATTCGCCAGAATCTGATTCGCATTCGGAGTCAGATGGAAGGAGTTCGTGACACTCGCATTCTTACTAGGATTGTAGTAGCACGTGGCCTGATACTCATACGTGCCCTCAGGCCCCGCAGGAGTTGTAAACGCATAATAGTAGTCCCCTGTGATGGGTGAGACTGCAGTCATTCCTGCCTGATTTACGAAGACCGTCTTGTTTGGATAGAGAATTGTGGCGTTGCAGCTCGTGACCGCCACAGGACTCCCCTGGAAGTCCACGATCCGTGCAATTATCTGACCAGGAGCACTGAAGGCATACTCGGTATGCGAGACCATCTGCATCTTCGGCGTCATCACCACTTCATCCCCAGATACGTACGCGAGCACCAAGGACAACGAGACCATCATCACTGCTGCAGCCAGTATGGCCACTGCCAATGTTGGGAACTTCACGCGACGTTTCACAGGATCACCTAGCCTCTTCAACTTGAAGGATTGGTTTATAAATCCAACGAGTATTTTGGTGCTTGACATCCACCATCGTCGTCAGGTCGTTGCCCGAGCCTCTCAAGTCGTTGCCCGAGCCTCTCAAGTCGTTGCCCATGCTCTCGGCCTCCTTGCTTGCTCCACGAGGAAACTCACGTTCTGCTGCGTCGCATTCACGATCGCCAGCGTCTGATTCACATTCGCCTCGATAATCCCCAAACTCACCAAGATACTCGCCAGCATCGGCTGAATCGTGGTGTTCAGGTACATATTCGTGTACGTGACATTCGACTCGATCGTCGTCAACCTCGCATCTATAGAGGCGTTCATCTGATCGAGCGTGTTCTGCACCCCATCTAGCCGAGCATTCAGGGACTGATTCATCGACAACGTGATATTAATAAGTGCCGAGAAGTCCGCCGAGGAAACATTCAAGTTCGCCAGAATCTCGTCAAACCGCGAGTCCCAGAGCGGCTGGAGCTTCATGATCAAGCCATCTCCCCCGACCGCATACCCAACCACCCCATCCTTCATAGACATATCCTTGAGCCCCACAGGGTCTGTTGAGCCATTTTGGAACGTAATGAAGATGCCGCTCGTGTTCGAATAGGCAAACACCTCATATTCCCAAGAACGGCCATCAAAGTGATAGTAGACGCTAGGATCACCAGTTGCCACCCATACATCGTCGACCGCAATGGCACTCACCGCCCTGAAGTTGACGTTCTCCTGTGCCTCATAGACCTCATTTAATGTATTACTTATCAATGTATACACGACGCTTCGGTTTGTCGTCGAGTTTTCCCCAACCAAGTACGCAATCACGTATTGACCAGTATTTAAGACAGAGACGTCTTTTAGTCTTGCCGAAATGTTCGTTAAGGCCAGGCTTGTGCCGTTATAGACCCCTATAACTCCCGTCTCCCCGACGACAGCAAACACATACCCTGGATCTTCCCCAACAGGATTAGTCCTCAAAATAGGGGAAATCCTTCCTTTTCCAGCAAAGCCCGTGGAGCCCAAATTCGACCAGTTGAGCCCTTGATTATTGCTTTTTACCAATATCCCAGAGTCCCCGAAAAGCACAATTTCTATGGGATTCGATGGACTATTCGATGAGAAGTAGGTTTTCACATCGGTGAACACCGTTGTGTTTGTCGCATTGAACCATCCCTCATTGATTGTCTCAGGAACGCCCCCATTAATACTGTATACGGGGCCTCCCGTCGCATTGAAGAACATCACAACATCTGCCCCTGGCCCCCTGCGCCCCGCATAGACGTTGAATTGCAACGGCCCTGCAAGCGCAGCAACCCCATACCACGTCACGTTCGCCACCTGCCCAAAATTCCACAAGTCCCCATCCCAGTACCCATACACCCCGTCACGCCCTGCAACCGCCACGTGCCGCACATCGGCAACATCCACCGCAGTATAGTGATTCATCCCACTTCCTATGGAGAACGTGGGGTTTCTCTCATCAATAATCCACGACGCACGATCCAACTGTCGCTGCAAGTTGTACAAATCTTGGAGATATGGCGTGTAGTTTTGTTGAGCCGCCACCGAGACGTTCAGATTATTGATTGCCGTCAGCACCTGAGTGAAGTTCTGATTCGTGTCATTCCGGAACTGCGACAAACTTATTGACATGTTCCCCACTACCTGACTCACGTACGCAAGCGTCGTGTTCAGCCCAAGAACCGCAACATATGTCTGCCCGATCTTCGTCACCCACTCAGGATTCTGCCACTCCCCAAACGCAAGCGCATAATCCCCCGCATATTCACACCGCATCTCCGTGAAATACGTCCCAACCGTCGACGTCATATCGACATGAATCCTGAACCTACCGCCCCCATCAGGAATCATGCTCTGATTTACCAACAACAACGTGCCATTCGGATACCACGCACTGAAGTTTGCCACACTCAATGGGAGAAGATACCCATCTCCATCTAAGCACGCCCCAAACACCGTCATGTTGCTGCCCGTCTCATAGATAGAACCCTTCACCACCGCCTGAATCTTCTCAGGATTCGAAGAGTACGATTTTGACTGCACATACTGCACAGGCAATTCACTATTGAACTTCTGCCCTTGCTTCGGCGAAGACTCCAAGAACGCAAACGCCAACGCGACAGAAACGAGCACTACGAGGAAGAACCCTACGACAAACTTCTTTCTCTTGCTGATCCGGCCATCCATCTCATCATCCTTGATTCCCCTTCAGGACAGAATTATCCGTACCCAACAACGTACGTACAGAATCCTTAGGACTCCCGAAATGCTTGGTGCGATCCCCAAGATACGACGGAACAGGATTACGTACGTCAGACAACGGAGCATCAACCACCCCAGTCATGGAGAACACCTGCACTTGCGGGTCAGCCCGCATCGCAGCATAACGAATTTTCAAGTCATCGATACGCCCACGAACCGCATTCTGCGACTTCCGAAGCTTCGCATCAACATCCTCAACCCTACGAAGCTGCTTATCGATCTTCGTCGCCCCCGTGGACCCAAACAACGCAAACGCGTTATCTCCACCCTCCCTCACCAAAGAATTCTCAACATTTTCTCTGCCGAGAGCCTTCTGCCGGAGATCACCAACGATCTGCCGCTTCTCCCTGATCACCTTTTCTTCTTTCTCGAGATCAATGATTGAATTCACCAACGGCTCACGATGCCTCATCTTCACCGCAGAGAGACCCGCCGAATACGGAATAACCGACGTCGTGGACCAATCTCCAGACGACTTCGTCACCTCCCCTATCTGCGCCTCAACCCCTTGCATCGAATCAGGATCGCTCACGAGCGGCTTCCCAAGTAGACTATCGAACCGCTTCAAGATCGGCGTTTCCACATCATCATCAGTGAAAGGATTCAACGAACCACGAAAAGGAGCGCCTGCCGTGCTACTGATGACTGGATTTGGAAACCCCGGGCTCAACCTTTTCGCGAGCGCAGCCTCAGTCGCATCCTCCTTCTCCATCCTCTGAAGCCAGCGATCCTCAGACCCACCACCCAAAAACTCCTTTGTCGCACTCTCCACAAACGCACCCTTCGCCGCAGTCCCGAACTGTCCACGCAACGTCGTCGCACGCTGAAGAGAATCATACACATCAGCATTATTCTTTGCCGCCCTAAGCGCCGCCCGACCCTCTTCTGTACGATTCAACTCTGAAGATTCATCACTCGTCGGCCTGCTACCGGTGAGCTTCGCCCGCTCAACAACCTGTGCACCAAGCGTCGCACCAAGCGCCCGCACACCAGGAGTAATTTCTTCTGCTGCTACAGCACCTGCGGCCTCACTTCGAGCACGAACCTCACGAATCTCCGCAGAATCAAGATCCCCCGCCCGAATATCCCGCTGATACTCATACCCCTCAGGAGATAGCTCGGCCAGCCCCTTCCTTGCAGCCGCACGCACCTCAGCCTCCCGCTCAAGCGCAGCCTGCAACTCAGAAGAAAACCCCTCTTGCGCAGCCTTCCCTTGGGCAACCTTCAGCCCTGCAAGAAGCTCCTTCGATGCACCAGCACCACCTTCTGCGGCCTGACGCTGCAACACCGCTTCAGGACGCAACGTACGCGCCACCTGCTCCGCGTATCGCTGAGAGATTCCACTCTGCAGCTCAATCGACCGCTCTCGAGCACCCCGCCCAAACCCCTCATCAGGCCCAGTACGAGTTCCCTTCGCAAAGTACCCCCCAGTACGCACACCCTTCGACGCAAGGTAGTGACGATAGGACTCTCCATACCACCCTCTTCGATAGCCCCGCATATTCATTCGTCCCACCAATGAATTTTACGCCGCCGCGCAACAACAGGATAAATCGGAACCTCAAACTCCCTCGATGTACCGCGCTCCCTAGCCAGAGGACCATTCATCAATTGATTCTTCCACTCAACAAGCACCTTCTCCTTCCGCAACGCCCCTTCAATCGTGCGCTTACTCACTGCAGGAGACGCAGCCTCCAAACGATCAATATCTGCACGCGCCACATCAAGTCTTCTATCAATCTCTGCAACATCCCCTGAAACATCACCATAATTACTCGGAAGAGGCTCCACCTGAGCACCCAACGGCTTCTCTAGCTCATAATAAAATTTGGCCCAAGGAACGCCCAGACGATCTGCAAAGGCCTTATCTACCTTCAACTCCTCCACCCTTGCTTGCGTCCCCCGCTTCGGAAGCGTGCCTTCAACCCAAATCCTCGCCTGTTCTTCCTCACCAGGCTGCGCCGCTCCACCAAGAAGCTCCGAACCACGCTGCGCCGCAACAAGCCTCGCAGCCTTCTCCTGCTGCAACGCCACCGCAACCTTCGCACCACGAGTACGATCGTACGCCCCACTCAATCTCTGCGAAAGCGCATCTCCAAACACAGAACGATAGGTCCTCCCAGACTTGATGCCCTTCGCCGAGAGATAGTGACGATAGGATTCTCCCCGCCATCCCACTGGAAGTCTACCGCTCATCTTCGAACGCATCGTCAATCCCCTCGTTTATTGCATCAAGCGTCTCCGGAGACCACTTGTACAACCTAGCATCCATCTGCGCATTCTGACGAGCAGCAAATCTCGTCGGGTTCTCCTCAACCGAACTCAAGAAGTTCTCCACTGCAACGGCGCGAACACCCGGACGAGCAGACAACTCAGAGATAACCGCATATGGAAGACGCTTGACCATGAAATACTCCTTCTTTGCCGCATAGATTTGTGGATACGCCGGTTTTTCTTCCTGCAGAGCAGTTTGCCTATCCATGAAGCCTGCTGCAGCACCAGCACCCGGCAAACCAGTCGACTCCTGCTCGGGCTCCCCGGGAGGAGTCTCGACCGACTGCACCTCAATACCCTCCGTCCGAGGAATCTCCGCATACGTAGATGCAGACTCTTGCATCGGTTGTTGCATGGGCGACTCAAAGGTCTGCTCTGGAAGTGCAAACGACGTCTCAGGAGCACCACCATACGCCCCCTGCAACTCAACTCTCGACTGCATCAACTCCCCCTCCGACACCGGACGAGACTGACGCTTCGGCGCATATGGCAAACCCAACTGCTCCTTCGTCGGATAGATGGGATGCCCATCAGGACCATAACCGATAGGGGTTGCAAGCGCACGCTTCACAGCCCCAGACTCACGATTCCCCTTCGCAAAATAGCCAGTCCCAGTACGAACCCCTTTCGCCGCAAGATAGTGCCTGTGACTCTCACCAAACCAGCCGCGCTTGTACGTAGACTTATAGGACGCTCGCATCTCAAGCAGTCTGACCAGGGATACTATATAAAGTCAACGAGTATTCTGTGGCCATCACGCGCCATCAGGCCCATAACACTGTTCATAGAACTCACACTGCGACCCGAACCACCGACACGGAAAACTCGACTTCGCATAGTGGACCTCAGGACACCGCTTCTCATCAACATGTTTCTTCACGTTCGCAAACCACGCCATCACCTTCTCCGCCGTCAGCTCATCGTACGCTATTGGAAAGCC